>JACDJC010001892.1_pt1 | contig 17627 bp, 17 predicted proteins | sample 7454191 | NCBI WGS metagenome assembly JACDJC01 (sample SAMN14253291, study PRJNA609438) | sludge metagenome | isolation source: sludge after 25d culture with pyrite and EDTA | collected 2018-12-20 | reverse complement strand
GGACCGCGGACAGCGCGAAGAAGTGCGGACAGGTTTAACTCTTGATTTTTATCGCGAGTTGTTTGTGAATTCGAACCAGAGTGTTTTTTATGTACCGCCTGCTGTGGCGGTGGGTAATTCTCTGCGTTACGCGGGAATCACAACTGTGATTTCAACGGTGGCTGGAACGCTGCTGGCGTACGCCATGGTAAAAAAACAGTCTGCGCGCCGCTGGTTGGATGCTGTCGTGATGCTACCATTTGGCGCCTCCGCGGTTACCCTGGGCTTGGGTTTCATCGTAGCGTTCTCCGGCACAAGGCTCACGGGCAGCTCTTTCCCCTGGCTCATCCCGCTGGCTCACAGTCTCATCGCGATGCCTTTCGTGCTGCGCGCGGTGCAACCAGCGCTGGCAGCCATACCGGTTTCCCTGGGACAATCGGCCGCGGTTTTGGGGGCATCTCCGCTGCGGGTTTGGTGGGAGGTGGAGATGAAGTTGATCAGCAGGGCAATGATCTCTGCAGCGCTTTTTTCCTTTACCATTTCTTTGGGAGAATTTGGCGCAACCTCATTTATTGCCCGCCCTGACAACCCCACGCTGCCAGTGGCGATCTTCCGTTACCTTGGGCAGCCGGGAGCTATGAATTACGGGCAGGCGATGGCGATGGCCACCATCTTGATCCTGGTGTGCGCAATTTCGATTGCTTTATTGGAAAACCTCAGCCGCGCCTTTACCGGTACGGATTAATGGAGCCTTATGAACCGCCTGGATGTAATCGATCTGTATAAAAATTATGAGGGTCAACCCCTCCTGCAAGGCGTAAATTTTCACGTTGAGACAGGTGAAACGCTTTGTCTTTTGGGTAGTTCGGGCAGCGGCAAGAGCACGATCCTGCGTATCATCGCGGGCATCGAGACACCCGATTCGGGGGAGGTACACTGGAATGACCGTAATACTACATCGGTGCCGGTTTTTCGCCGCAACTTTGGGCTGATGTTCCAGGATTACGCTTTATTCCCGCACCTGAATGTTTTTGACAACGTGGCGTTTGGTCTGCGCATGCAGAACGTTCCAAAAGCGGAGATCGCGGGCAAGGTGAAATCAGCGCTCGAACGGGTGAATATGAATTCCTTCGCAGAACGCCGGGTAACAGATCTCTCCGGCGGTGAGCAGCAGCGTATCGCCCTAGCGCGAGCGCTCGCGCCGTCGCCGCGGTTGTTGATGCTTGACGAGCCCCTCGCGGCGCTTGACCGTAGTTTACGGGTCGAATTACAGGAGGAACTGCGCACCCTTTTGCATCAGACCGGCATCCCCGCGATCTATGTGACCCATGACCAGGAGGAAGCGATTTTGCTTGGAGACCGCCTGGCACTGCTGCACGCCGGCAGGATCGTACAAAGCGGGAGAACTGAAGATGTTTATCGTTACCCCGTTAACCGCTGGGTGGCGGGATTTTTAGGGATGACAGGGTTGATTGAAGGCAAGGTAACTGCCCGGAATCCGCTCACGGTTCAAACCGCTTGCGGCGAGTTGCACCCGCAGCTAATACCCCACACAAGCCCGCCCGGTGTTGGTGAGTTGGTCACCCTGTTGGTCAAACCGGTTGCCCTTGAAACGGAATCGGCGGAAACAGCTGATGATACCTTGACCGGCGTTGCAGAAGAAGTACTTTTCCTGGGTGATCGTTACAATGTGAAATTGCGCTTATGCGCTGACATACACCTGGACCTGGTTGCCACCCGGCAGGTAACGGCAGGCGACCAGATCAGCGTCGTTCTTAAAAAAGGAGATTTGCTTCTACTGCAAGGCTAACAATACCGGGATGTTTTAAAGTCTGGATCGAACAGGTGATAGGGGGTTATCTAAGGATTAGCCACAATATAAAGAAAACGATAGTCGTTCCGATGCAGAACGAAAGGATCATCGTGATCGCGATAAGCCATAATTGAGCCTGTCGCTTTGCGACGATCCTTTCTTTTTCTTCTTCAGGAGTTGGATTCGGTTGCGGGATCACTCAGCTTCACGGATTCGCTTCTTGCGATTTCTTGCCCAGATAATGATGATTGCCATGACCAGAACGAGGATAATGGCTATGATCACCGGGATGAGGACGGAAAGGACAGACACTACTGTCGAGGTCGCCTGTTCACCAATTGACGCGGGAACGTTCCCCAAACCTCCTGTCGCTGCGTTGACAGCCGGACGAACCGCGAGGGCTTTTACCGCGTGAACGCCGCCCGAAACCAGCAGACCGGCGATCAAACCAAGCAACGGGTCCACATCGCCCACCTGGCTGGAGGTTGCCGCAAAGACAATCGCGCCAGCGGTGGGGCGTATGAATGACTGAATGATGTCGTTCACGTGATTGACGCCCGGGAACATGTCCGCCAAAATTTCCACGATGGTGAGCACCGCCAGCACACCGATCACCCACCAGGAACTGAGCAGATTCCACGGTTCCTGTAGGTTGATAAGATTGGTGAATCGGGACAGCAACGCCACCGTGAGCAACGGGATGTACGCGTTCAACCCGGCGCTGGCGGAGAGTCCGAAAGCGGTGAAGATATTGAAAATGTCCATTTATGTATTTTCCTTTTTTTACCACGATCCGCTGAGTAGATAACGGAGCAGGTCCATTACCCCAACTTGCGCGATCGCGGTGATAATTCCCACAATAAATATACGCAAACCATCCTTGAAAAGGTGCAAAGTATTTTCTCTTTTCAGAATGATGCTCCAAAGCAGCGTATAGATCATGGATAGTACCAGGAAAATGCCTGAGATCGAAAGGATGGCAACCGGGTAATACAAGATCGGGATATCCGCGACGATCATGGCGCCAGCAGCAGCGCATAAAAGAATGAGGATTCCCAATTGCCTCCAGGTTCGCAAGACCGGTGCCGGGTTCGGGTTAACCCATAACGTCTGATTCCACAGGACTAGAACCAGGTTGGCGAGGGCAATTCCCATCAGAAGTCCGCTGATCAACCGCATAAGGTTTGAGGATGAGTACAGCGAGCCAAGCCCCGGGATGAAGCCGAGCGCGGAATTAATTCCGTCCACAGCGAAGAAGAGGAAGAACGCGATCAATACAGCGATTTTTAACTTGGAAGGGAACCCGCTGTTCTTTTTCCGAGAGTAAAGGTAGAGCAGTGAAATGAATAAACCGAAAAATGTCCCGGTGCATCGCGCACAAAGCGGCAGTACTTTACCACCGATCATGTAAGAATGTTCATCCATCTGGTGGCACACCGAGTAGCCCGCGGCGTGCAATTTCCCGTCCAGGCCTGGGGGAGTGAGGAACAACCACACTGAAAGAACGATTATAGCGAGAATGATCAATACGAGATTGATTGTTTTTCCGGGTTTGTTGTGCGGCTCAAGGGCTGACATGGAGTGCATTATAAGGTGTAGTGCCGGCAGTTGCAAGTTGCTTTCGCTTGACTTTCAGGTTGAACTATGATTAACTTATTAATGTATTACGATGCCATCCTAACGATGAGGAGGTGATGTCTACGATGTGTACTAGTTTTGAACACAGCGCTGCGGCATCCCTCCTCGCGATTGATTAGGGAAGCCGCAGCGCCCAACCCCCGGAGCCGTCTTAATGGCGGCTCTGTGGTTTAATTAACGAAGCATCACCGAAGGAGGGAAGTACTCATGATTCGGGATCAATGGTACGTTGTTTTGCAGTCAAAGGAACTCCCGCGCGAAAATCCGATCGGGGTGACCCGGTTAGGGGAAAAGATGATTTTCTGGCGCAATTCTGCCGGAGAACCGGTCTGCCAGGTGGATATCTGCCCGCATCGTGGAGCCGCGCTCAGCGCGGGGCGCAAGGTTGGGGATCATATTCAATGTCCATTTCACGGGTTTGAGTTCGATTCCAGCGGCCGGTGCACGTTTATACCCGCAAACGGATTGGCTTCAGACCCGCCGCGCGCGATGAAAGTGAAAACCTTTCCTGCGCGTGAAGCGCATGGATATATCTACATCTGGTGGGGTGAGGAAAGGGCGGAATACCCTGATCTACCGTGGTTTGAAGATCTTGATGCGTCTTTCAGCACTGTCGAGATGAAAGATCACTGGGCGGTGCATTATTCCCGCGCGATCGAAAATCAGCTGGACGTTTTTCACCTGCCTTTCGTGCACAACACAACGATCGGCAGGGGTGGACGAACCGTTTCTGATGGTCCGGTGATCGTGGTGGAGGATAAATTGATGCAGATATGGGTCTATAACCGTGCGGATGACGGCAACACAACCGCCCGGCGCGGATCAACGCTTCCACCCCCGAATCGCGAGCCATTTCTCAAGTTCATGTTCCCGCATTTCTGGATGAACCGGATCTCGGATGATGTGCGCATAACGGTATGTTTCACTCCCATTGATGAAGAGAACTGCCTGCTTTATTTGCGCAGTTACCAGCGATTTATGCGGGTGCCAGTTTTAAAGAACCTGGTCACCTGGTTTTTCAATCCCTCCAACCGTGTCATCCTTAATCAGGACAAACGTGTCGTTCTAACGCAGGACCCGATAAAGTCATCGCTTTATATGGATGAAAAATTGATCCCGGCCGACAAGCCGATCATTGAATATCGGCGGATACGTCGTGAAATGCAGATCAAGGCCGGTCAGCAGGTGGAGTAATGATGGGGGTTATCTACCCGGGGTGAATAATCCTTGCACGTTCTTAAGAGACTGTGACAACGTTTTCCCCAGGTATATCCCCGGAGTTTTTTCCAACAGGTCTGGTTTGTAGGAGAAGGCGGCACCCCCATAAGCAACTAGCGGCGGGCGTTTTTGGCGATCTAGCGCCTTTTTGAAACCGCTCAGTAATTCAGCAGATTCCACGGTAGTCGCAGATAGAATGATCAGGTCAATTTTTTCTTCCGCTGCGTACTCTGCAAGGTCGTCAAGGGGGATGTCGGGTCCAATGTATTCGATTGCGAAACCTGCTTCACGGATCAGAATCGCCAGCATGAGTGCACCCAATTCGTGTAAATCCTCTGGGGCGCAGCCAATCAGAATGCGCGGTCCTTTGCTTTTAGGCGGCAGTTTTTGGAAAATTGTCATCAATCGGGCGCGTATAAAGCTGCTGGCAAAATGCTCTGTGGCAACCATAATCCTGCCGTTGTACCAATCTTCTCCAATGCGGACGAGAATGGGTATGAGCAGCTGCTCGAACAATTGGATCAATGGTAATGAACGCGTTGCCTTTTCGCAGACGGCGGCTGCGCTGCGCTCATCATGTTTTTTAAGGTGCTGATATAAACGATCGATCGTTTCGGGAAAGGGGAATGAGTCTGCTTTTAATTTTGGTTCAAACAGATCCTCTTTTGTGAGCGCGGGGGTTTTGCCAAGGGAGCTCATTTCTTTCAGTTCATGCGCCAGTTGGCTAATTTGAACGCCTGAATCCACCTGAAATTTCAGCCACTTTAATATTTCAATGTCCGCGTCTGAATACAAACGGTAACGGTTATCCTCGCGGTTGGGGGTCAGGATCTGATACCTGCGTTCCCAGGCGCGCAGGGTGATGGGGGGGATTCCGGTTTTGATCGCAGCGGTTTTAATGCGGTAGCGCGGCTTATCACTATTCATAAATGTTATTCCATTATAAGATTAGATTAACATTATACGGTAAAAGTGATTGGAAAATTGACTTTCCGTCATCGTACTATAATTAGGTATCGAAATTATGGAGGAACTATGCCGACTGTAAAAGAAAGATTCTTAAAGTACGTTAGGATCAACACCACTTCAGACCGCGATTCTGAAACCTGCCCCAGCAGCATGGCTCAATTCGATCTGGCAAGAGAGCTGCAAGCCGAGTTGATGGAGATTGGTCTGGAGGATGTAGCGCTGGATGAGAATTGTTATCTTATGGCAACTCTTCCGGCTAACACAGATGAACCCATTCCAACGATTGGGTTTATCGCGCATATGGATACAAGCCCGGACATGAGCGGCGAAAACGTGAACCCGCAGATCATCGCCGAATACGATGGCGGTGAGATCGTGCTGAACAAGGAACTTGATATTCGCATGAGCCCGGCTGAATTTCCGGAATTAAAAAAGTACGTCGGGCAGGAGTTGATCACGACTGATGGGACGACTCTCCTGGGCGCGGATGATAAAGCTGGCGTGGCAGCCATCATTTCTGCGATGGCGCATCTAGCTGCTCATCCTGAGATCAAGCACGGGAAGATACGGGTTGGTTTCACCCCTGATGAGGAGATTGGCAGGGGGGCGGATCTTTTCGATGTTGAAAAATTCGGGGCTGAATACGCCTATACTCTCGATGGCGGGGAGTTGGGGGAACTGGAATATGAAACTTTTAACGCTGCCTCGGCTACTGTTGTGATTCACGGACGTAACGTTCACCCCGGTGTGGCAAAGAATAAGATGATCAACTCATTGCTGCTGGCGATGGAATTCAACGCCATGCTGCCGGTCAACGAGCGCCCTGAGTACACCGAGGGCAGGGAGGGCTTCATTCATCTCTTCCACGTCTCCGGCACCGTTGAGTCCACGAAGATGATCTACATCATTCGCGACCATGACCGTGACCTGATGGAAAAGCGCAAGCAATATATGGTTGATGCTGCTACGCTGCTCAACCGCCGATTGGGAGAGGGTCATGTAGCGCTGGAGATCAAGGATCAGTATTACAACATGCGCGAGAAGATCGAACCGGTCTTCCATATCGTTGAAAATGCCCGGCAGGCGATGCTTGCGCTTGGTATCGAACCGGTTATTTTGCCGGTAAGAGGTGGCACAGATGGATCGCGCCTGTCTTTTATGGGGCTGCCGACCCCCAATATTTTCACGGGCGGTCTATATTTTCACGGTAAATATGAAACCCTGCCAACGCGGTCGCTTGAGCGCTCAGTGGATGTGATCCTCAAGATCATTGAAATGTCTGCGAATAAATAGGGATTTGTAAAAACAGACCCCGCTCGATCGAGCGGGGTTTCTGTTTAAAGGATCTGCTTTTGTCTTTGCCTTTTGCTCAAGATCTCGTTGAGCGTGAGCGCGGCCAGGATGATGCCGCCGCCGATCACGAGCCGGATAAGATCGGTTTGCTCTCCGAAAAACACCAGCGAAACCGCTACTGCCAGCGGGATCTTTAGATCGTTGAATACTGCCAGCGTTCCCGCGTTCACCCGGCGCGCTCCGATATTCCACAGGAAGAAACTCAAGCCTGAAGCGATTGCGCCCAGGTAGAACAGGGTTAGCCACTGTTGAGTGGTGAGCGTGATGGTGGAAAGGGGCACTGTAATAAGAGTTGCCGCGGCAGTGATGAGCAACCCGCCTAAATAAAGGACGCCGAACACCTGGCGATCTTTCAGATCCGGATTTTGCGCCATCAACCGCCTGTAGTAGATCTGCCCGAAAGCGTAGCATAAATTGGATGCCTGTACGAGCAGGAATCCGTTTAGTATTTCCCTGGATTGCAGGGCGTCACCTTTGATGACCCAGGTTCCTGCAATTGTGACAATTGCTACGATCAAATGCAGCGAATTGACGCGCCGATTGAACGCATCATCGATTAGCGTGACAAAAACGGGGGTGAATATGGTGAATAACGCCACTTCGTAGGCTTGCAGTGTTTGAAAGGCTGCCAGGTAGAAAATATACATTAACCCGAATTGCACCAGGCCGGTCAGACCCAACTTGAGCGCAGTTTTGATATTGAGTTTTTTCACCCGCATAAAAGGGAGGAATACCAGTGCGGCGATGAAGAGCCGCACAAGTGCGACAAATGTTGAATCTACGCCGGTCAGGGTCCCTTTGATCAGCCCAAATGAAAACGCCCATATTAATGAAACAATAAATAACAGAAACACTTAGTCTCCAGTAGTAAGAATGGTCAGGCGGAACAATCTTATCATATTCACCACTGGTGGCGTTGCCTTCATGAATGCAATATCTAACCATTAAAACTATATACAAACATTATACAATATCTTTATTTTTGTTATATTCGTTGATATTATCTATTCAACGATATACAAAAATTGTACAAAATAGGAGAAAAAAATGAAACTGTTAGCCCCCGTAACCTTATTGTTAGTCGCGATCTTCGCGATAAGCGCCTGTGCCCCGCAGGCCACACCCACCCCCGCGCCCACCGTCGAACCGACACCGGAAATGATGGATATTGTCGATACCGCTGTTGCTGATGGACGCTTCACCACCCTGGTCACCGCTGTTCAGGCAGCCGGCCTGGTTGATGCTCTCAAAGGCGAAGGACCTTTCACCGTTTTTGCCCCAACCGATGACGCGTTTGCGCTGTTACCGGAAGGTACGGTAGAATCCCTTCTCCAGGCGGAGAACGTTGAGCAGTTGTCATCCATCCTGCTCTACCACGTTGTTGAAGGCAAAGTGATGGCTGCCGATGTGGTCAATTTGAGCTCTGCTGGTACCCTTTTAGGGAAAGATCTGGCTGTCAAAGTGGATATGGGCGAAGTCTATATCAACGAGTCTAAGGTCATCATCACCGATATTGAGACCTCCAACGGCGTCATTCACGTGATCGATGCTGTACTTCTTCCTCCCGCTGACCTCTCAGACATTGTCGACACCGCTGTTGCTGACGGCCGCTTCACCACCCTGGTGACCGCCGTACAGGCTGCTGGTTTGGTTGATGCCCTGAAAGGTGAAGGACCCTTCACCGTGTTCGCCCCCACCGATGATGCTTTCGCCAAGCTTCCGGAAGGCACTGTAGAATCACTCCTTCAGGCTGAGAACATTGAACAATTGAAGTCGATTCTCCTCTACCACGTCGTTGAAGGCAAAGTGATGGCAGCTGATGTAGTTGGTCTCACCTCCGCGCCCACCCTGCTCGGTAAAGATCTTGCAGTAAAAGTTGATATGGGTGATGTCTACATCAACGAATCAAAAGTTGTCATCACAGATATCGAAACCTCCAATGGTGTGATCCACGTGATTGACACAGTACTCCTCCCGCCCGCCGATATGATGGACATCGTTGACACCGCGGTTGCTGATGGTCGCTTCACCACCCTTGTTGCTGCTGTTGAAGCCGCCGGATTGGTTGACACGCTGAAGAGTGAAGGTCCCTTCACAGTCTTCGCCCCCACCGATGATGCCTTTGCCAAGCTTCCTGCCGGTACTGTTGACAGCCTGCTGCTGCCTGAAAACCTCGAGCAGTTGAAGAACATCCTTCTGTACCACGTGGTTTCCGGCAAAGTGATGGCAGCTGATGTTGTTACACTCACCAGCGCTGACACTGCCCTTGGTCAATCGATCAGCATCAAAGTTGAAGATGGCAACGTGTACCTGAATGACACGGTTATGGTCATCATCACCGATATTGAAACGAGCAACGGTGTGATCCACGTGATTGACACAGTACTGCTCCCTGAGTAAGCTTCCTGTAATAACAAAAAGCCGGCATTAGCCGGCTTTTTGTGTATTTAAAATCCAACTATTTCTTGATATCTTTTACAAAGCCCCAGGTAAAAGCGAGGGTCATCAGGAGGAGCAGCGGTGTGAGTATGGTCATAACAAAATTTGGGCTGAAAAACAGCAGTTGTGCTCCCGCTGAAATAAACGCCAGCGCGATGCCGCCCAGGCCGATCAACAATCCACCAATTCCCACCCAGAAGAATCCTTTTGCGGCGTTTTTAACCAGGAAGGGCAGCAGGAAGATGATCAGCCCCGCGACCCCATGGAACACCGGCACGGAAATCTTCTTGAGCAAATCCAACCCGGCAAATGATGAGATGGCGATCGCCAGGATACCAACCAGCGCAAAATACTTGAAGGCTTTTTTGTATTTCGGGCAAAATTGTTCCATCAAACCCATTGAAATACCCAGCGGTATGAGACTTGCCACTGTCAATACCATAGGTGCTTTTAAGATACCCAATCCCAGGAAGATGAGCAGCAGTCCTGATACGAGCAGTACCGCGAAGCCGATCATGTAATAAACGTCGTAAAGCTGTTTTTCCTTTTTCCAGCGTCCATAGAATCGCCAGAGCAGGTAAATGGCCGTTAGGCCGGTGAGCAAAAGAAACAGGTTATCCAGCGTAAACAGGTTCATGATTCCCTCCTAGATTATGCAATTGGATCTTTTTTTGTCCGCATCACTTTGAGCGCCAGATGGTAGCTTGAGATCAGGCTGATTCCGCTGATGACCAAAAGCCCGCCGACTATTGACAGGGTCGCGTGAAACGCGTCTGCGTAGTTAATGCCATTCAATGTATGTGTCGGCGCCATGAAAAACTGGATGGTGAGACATAACACCCCGGCTACGATCGCCGCTGCGCCGCCTGATTTCTTTCCTTCACGGCGCGGTGCTTTGCTGTAATCAACCCCACTCCAGATGGTGGGAATGCGGAAGACGAGGAAGATGATGAGGGTGAGTACAGTGATGTATACAATCCCATCCACGGGCATGGATGAGCCTCTCAGGTTGCGCGAGGTGATCATGTGGATCACTCCAACAATGAGTCCCAGCACCAGCGCGAGCAAAGCCGCTTTATACGCGCCCTGCCTGCCTTTTGCCAGCAGCACCACAGCCCTGATTCCCAGGACGCCGATCGCAATGGTTACAATGACGTACAAGATGTAAAGCCATTGCATTGGGGCAATCTTTGCCATACTTTCACCCCAGTTTGTGGGGGCAAAAGCTACACAGGAGGTTCCCACCCCAGCCAGGACAGTCACAACGGCTGTAAGCCCCATGAACAAAATACCGATGAACCTTAAGAATTTCGCCAGTCCGCTTTCAGGTTTCATATTGTGTTCCACTCCTTATTTGAATTTTTAAATCGCCAGCAGCAGCATCGATGCGAGCATATAAACTGAGGCGTATTTAAACAAATGAAAGTTGAGGCGCGAGTTTGGCTTAAGCAGCATCAACACCGCCATCACCAATAACCCGCCTGACAAAATTCCCAAAAGGTGAAGCGCGCCCTGCCTGACGCCGATCATGACAGCGGCTCCACCCATCAACCCGGCTGCCAGAACGCTTGCGATTGCAATGACCACCCTTGTGTATTGATCACCGTAAGTGGATGGGAAGGTTGGGATTCCCGCAGCAGCGTAATCCTCACGATAGCGCATACTGAAGGTTAAGATGTGGGTGGGAATCCAGAATAGAATTGCCAGCGCCAACATGATCCCGATGCCATCTATGCGCCCCATACCGAGCGCCCGCCCGGCGAGGATGGGCATCCCACCGGCGATCCCACCCCACACAACTGACCAGCAGGTGCGACGCTTCAGCAGGATGGTATAGATGGCTACATCAAAGAAGATACCGCCAAAGATCAGCAAGCCGTAAAGAGGTGAGAGCAGCGCTGCCAATCCGACACCGGCGATCGATAGGATGATCCCGAGCAGGAGTGCTTCCCTGGGGGTCACGATCCCGCTTCCGATGGGGCGGTGGTGGGTGCGATTCATCACACTGTCGATGTCGCGGTCGTACCACATGTTGAGCACGGTGCTCCCGCTGATGGAAAGCAGCAGACTGGCAACCAGACCGGTCATCGTTGTCCAGTGCGTAAAGGGGCAGCGCGCACTCATGTATCCGGCAATACCGGTAACCGTCAGCAGCGCAGTCTGCATGCTTTTGATCAATGGCCAATAATGCTTGATCTTAATCCAGATGTAGTTCACCTCTTACTCCTGGTTGCCATCCCTTACGCATCTGAAACCCGCTCCCGGGCTGGTAAAGACGGGAGTGGCGTTATTAAGAGCCCATGTGCGCAGGTTCAATTCATACACGTCCTTGCTTCCGCCTCGCATGTGGCGGTAATGTTGGGCTTCGTAATCATCTCCCATCCACTGCCACACATTCCCCGCCATGTCATAGATTCCGTACGGGCTGGCTGAATCATGAGTTGCATATCCATCATACACTGAACCGTTGTAAAAACCAACTGGTGTTGTGCGCGAACCAAAGGTTTTCATATTTTCGAACGGGTCACGGCTGAAGTAGAAATTGGCATAGTTGCGTTCAATTTCATCTCCCCACGGGAACACGCGGCCATCGGTTCCACGCGCGGCTTTTTCCCATTCCATTTCGGTTGGTAAGCGCCAGCCGTAATATTCGCAGTAAGCGTTTGCGCCAAACCAGGAAACCACGGTCATTGGATGATTATCCCAACCCTCTTTGGCGGAAAATTTTCCACCGTTGTAATTCAAACGTAAGAACTCGTCATTCAACGGAATGTGCAGGTAATCGCCCGCGGGAAATTCCTCTTCGTGGCGCCATGAGTAGAATGGTTCACCTTCGTAAAAGCCCACGATCTGGTCGTCCACGATCTTGATCGTCCCTTCCGCAAGCGCTTCATTCAGATAGTCGGCATACTGGGCGACTGTCACAGGCGTTACCATCATCTCAAATCCGTGATCAAGGTTCGCCTCTTTGTTGAACTGCCCCTGCAGAAATTCTCCCTCAGGAACATATGCCCAGCTATTGGGGTCGACCCCTGTCTCAAAGACGGGTGGTTTTTCATTGAAATCTACAGGCTGACAAGCGCTGATGAGAAGACCGATAGCGAGTAAAACGATGATTTTTTTCATTTTTGCACCTCCTCTTTTTTCTCGAGCCTGTGGTCAGTTTCAACTGTCCACCTGCCTTTCTTCTTGAAGAGGTCGACCAAACGCCACCCCATCAGGGCTGCGAGCGCGACTAAAAGTGTGATGACGCCAATGTCGCCCGCCAACACTGCACGGTTAACAAGAGGCTGTTGGGCACCTTCTGAAACGATGAGCCGCTTCATTTCATAGATTGTTACTGCACCAAACGCGACATCTGAGAAAATGATCACAAGCCAGCCAAACCACTTGCGGGCTTTGCCTTTAATTCCAGCCAGGTCCGCGTAATAAAGCAAAAGAATGGTTGCAGTTAGTGTTGCCAGTATGTGCCAATGACCGGTTAACAAAGTGCGTTCATCCATGAATTGCCACTTACGAAAGATCTCATCGAGCTTTACAGCGGTGAAAATGCCGATGCCGCTGACTGTAAAATTCATAAAGACCATTTGCCAGGTGGGACCGAATTTTATAGGATCTCTCATTAACGCGGCGACACCCTGGAAGAAGTTTCCTTTGCGTATGCCTTTTTCCTGCAAACCTTCACGAATAAGTTTTTTCCAGGAAAAGATCACCAGTAAAAGAGCACCAAGCATTGCAATGGTTGAGCCGCCATAAATGATGGCATGGGCGATGTTTTCAAATTTCACAACCAGCCAGGTACCCATTGAAAGCACGATCGAACCGACAATGTATAAAGGCATTGCGATTTTATGCAAAATACCCTTGAAATCCATCCACCTGCCGATGATCAACGCGCACATAACAGCGATGAGCGCCAGCATAATATGCAAATGTCCAATGATCGAGAGATCAAGAGCCGTTTTGTGCGGCACTCGCACGACATTCTCTGCCAAAAAGGTTTCAAATCCGTTGCTGTAGAAAGACCCGGGCACCGCACCAAATATGGCGGAAATCAATGTTACGAGGGCGACAAAAAAGAACGCTACCCGTTCCATGTCGTATCCCTTTTTTGTGTGAGCGTATTCTTTATCTTCGAGCACCAGGTCTTTTTGCCACGGCCATAAGGCTACGAGCAGCATGCAACCTGCGAAAAAGATGATCGACAATCCGGCAATGTAGATACCGTGCAGCACCCAGTTGTGCCCCCAGTAAGCGAAGGGAAGCCCGCCAAACATTACCATCAGGTAACCGACTGTGATGGTTCCGTTTATCGACAATCGTTGACTTTCTTTCATCTTCAACAGATCGGTAATGATGTACACTTCCACCGCAATTGTGATCATTGCGAGTGTGTGATAGAGGATGATCAGGCGGCCTTCTCTTTCAGCCGGCTGTAGGTCGATGTTTAGGGCTCTTACCACCACATCCTTTATGCCGTAATCCGCCATTGGCCCTGAGAGAAGTCCAAAAAAAGCGGAGATCAGCGCGGCAAAAGCAATGGCAACCAGGATTAACCCTTTCGTTGACCGAAAGAGGAACTTCAATCTGTTACCAATCCACGTCATATTAATCCTCCTGTAAGGTAATTTACTACACTACAGGATAACAAATCGTGATGAAATTGTCTTTGATTTTAATCAATTCAACAGGACTCTGCTGCAAGATTAGAATTTGAACTGAACCGTATTTTCCAGTTTTTCAGGGTTGGTCACGCTGATCTCCATCCTGGTGTAGTTGATCAGACCGGCTGTGCAGAATGTTTTGAGCGTCCGGCTGATCGCTTCAGGCGAGGTGATAATGCGCGCTGCCATGAGTTTGATCGGATTTTCACGACGATCGATGGGCTGGGTACCGTGATGACTTAATTCGAGTAAAAGTTTCGCCAGGCGTGCGTGCATGTTGAGGAACGAGAGATCACTGTAATAATTTACCAGTTGCCGGTTGCGCTGCGCGAGTATACCCAGCAGACTGAGACCGATCTGTGGATACTGCAGGATGATCTGCTGCAGGTTGTCGCGGCTGATATGCCACAAACGGCTATCTGTCTGGGCTACAGCGCTTACCGGGTTGGGTTCGCCGTCCAAGGCAGGGACTTCATTAAACATGATGACAGGTTCAAGTGTGTTTAAAACCCCTTGTTGTCCTTCGGGTCCGAATTTATTCAGGGTGATCCTTCCCTGAATCAATACGAACATTCCGGCGCATGGGTCATCTTCATGAAAAATGATCGAGCCATGCGGATAATTTCGCAGGGTGCCCTTTGAGATGATTGCGGTGATCTCCTGCAGCGGGATATTGTTGAAGTGCCGAACCCCCGCCAACCTTTTCGCCAGTTGTTCTATTTCATGCATATCTAAATTATAGTTGACTAAGGTAAACCTGTTTGCAAAAATATGGTTTAATCCAGCTATGACAAACTCCTCGTTTCCCCGGTTTCTTGAAAAGTTTCCTGAATATGCATCGACATCCAGCCTCGACCGGATGCGCGAGTTGGAATACGCACGGTTAGACCGTTTAGGGCAAGTCTACCTGGATTACACCGGTTCCGGTCTTTACGCTGAGTCACAGGTGCAGCGCCATCAGCGCATGCTGCTGGATGGGGTTTTTGGCAACCCCCATTCCATCAATCCCACTTCCAGCTCTTCGACTGAGATGGTAGAGCAGGCGCGCGCCGCGGTGCACCGCTTTTTCAACGCTTCCCCCGATGAGTATGTTGTCATTTTCACATCCAATGCCAGCGGCGCTTTGAAACTGGTGGGTGAAGCCTATCCATTTGGTGAACAATGCACCTATTTGCTGACATTTGACAACCATAATTCGGTTAATGGGATACGGGAATACGCCGTTGCTAAAGGGGCGCGCGTAAAGTACCTGCCTGTGCTGCCACCCCGGCTGCGGGTGCCGGAGAACAGGCTTGATGAGTACCTTGAGCAAGCCCGCGGTTCGTGCAACAATCTGTTTGCTTATCCTGCGCAATCCAATTTTTCTTCTGTTCACCATCCGCTGGAGTGGATTCACAAGGCTCACGCCGCCGGATGGGATGTTCTGCTGGATGCAGCGGCTTTCGCGCCAACCAATCGGCTGGATCTTTCAATCTATCCGGCAGATTTTGTCCCGATTTCATTTTATAAAATGTTTGGCTACCCGACCGGAGTGGGTGCGCTAATCGCGCGACGATCGGTGCTGAAAAAGCTGCATCGTCCCTGGTTTGCAGGGGGAACGATCACGGTTGCATCGGTGCAGGGTGAAAAACATTACCTCGCTGAGGCACCGGCAGCTTTTGAAGACGGTACACCTGATTTCCTCAACATACCCGCGATCAGCATCGGTTTGGAACAGATGGAAGCACTGAACCTGGACCTGGTGCATGAACGGGTGCGGTGTCTGACGGGGTGGTTGTTGATCAATTTGAAAGAGTTAAAACACTCGAATGGAAAGCCACTTATTAAGATCTATGGTCCTGTAGACACCAAAAAACGCGGGGGCGCGATTTCAACGAACTTTTTCACCCCTGAAGGCGCGGTGATCGATCACCGCTGGATTGAGCAGCAGGCAAGCGCGCGCGGGATCTCGCTGCGCACAGGGTGTTTCTGCAATCCGGGCGCGGGCGAGCTGGCGCTGCATATCCAACCTGAGGAACTTACCGCCTGTTTTAATCACCCGGAACATGCCCAACGACTGACTTACGATGAGTTCCGCCTGTGTATCAACTCAAAAGCCTCAGGAGCGGTGCGAATTTCTGTTGGTCCGGTGAGTAATTTCACCGATGTTGAAAAGTTATTGGAGTTCATCACCACATTTCTGAAGTAGGCTAATCGGATGGTTAAAACTTCTGCTTTGCTATACAGAATTTCCAGGGGATGGGTAGCATGGTTTGCCTTCCTGGTTTTTATTGTGTTTAGCGCGCTGACATTACCGGAACAAAACGAACTCGCGGATTCCTACTCGCAGGGGAGGGGTTCACCGGATACCTCGTTGTTTTACAGTGGTGAAGAGCTGTATTCACTCGCGGGGGTTTATGGTGAAGAGGGGCGCGCGGCTTATCTCAAAGCGCGTTGGACGTTCGACCTGGCGTTTCCCTTTGTTTATTCATTTTTCCTTATTACATCCATTAGCTGGACTTTGAATCGGTTGATACCATCCGGCTCGCGTTGGCGTTTGCTTAATCTTATACCGTTGGCAGCATTCGCGTTTGACCTGCTGGAAAACAGCGCGACGTCGCTGGTAATAGCGCGGCTTCCAATTCATTGTCCGCCCGGTGAGTTGCTGGCTCCAATTTTTACACCGGTAAAGTGGCTGGCTGTGGCTGGAAGTTTTGTGCTTTTGTTGGTTGGCTTGATCTATTGGGGAATAAAACGTCTCAAGCTGAAATAAAAAGCGCCCCGTAGGGGCGCTTTTTTCAGTCCTCTTTGAATCTTTATTATTTCATTGATGCGGGTTGCCAGAATGTGCCAAAGCGTTTGTGGATGAAATAATTGACACCCAGGTGACCGGCAATTTTCCAGGCGATCATCAATAGTATTTGCAGGACTAAAAGCAGCGGACCTGAGCTTAATGAGCCTGCAAGAAGGAAGCTGAAGTTCATCGTTGACCCGAAAAATGCCGCCAGTCCAACAAATAATCCGAGGATCAACGCGATCCCAACCAGGAATTCACCAATTGCGATCAGTTTGCCGAACCAAACATACGATTCGCTGTCAAGCATCGACTGCAGGAATGCACGGTACCAGTCGAAGTGAATGGGCGCTTTGGCAGGAGGTTCCGGGATACGGACGGCGTTTTCCCAATAGCCCTTTATCGCAGCGCCTGTTTGCATCCATTCCGGCGCTGATAGTTTATGCAGGCTGGCATTCACCCATTGATATCCAACATAAACCCGAACGATCAGCCATAACCATGCCATTTTGGCATTGCTGAATAAGAATTTGATCAGCGGCGCGTCTTGCAAGTTTGAGGGACCAAAGAATTTGGACATTTAGTTCCTTTCGTGTTCAATATTGTTTCGCTTATTATACAATCAATATAAGATAATTAGGATGTAATATATCTTAATTAAATTATTACATATATCTGAAATTTCTAAAATTGGATCAGCTGGATTATTGTTCAGGCTTTAGTGCGTTGTGGATGGCCATTGTGCCGAACATGCGAACACGAAACCGGATGTTCACAAATC
>JACDJC010001891.1_pt1 | contig 17630 bp, 16 predicted proteins | sample 7454191 | NCBI WGS metagenome assembly JACDJC01 (sample SAMN14253291, study PRJNA609438) | sludge metagenome | isolation source: sludge after 25d culture with pyrite and EDTA | collected 2018-12-20 | reverse complement strand
TGCGCAGGGCGCGCACTTCCTGGATACGGGTGACCGCGCGCGAATGGGTGTCGGCGCCGAATTCCTGGTCGCGGAATACGGTGAGGCCTTCCTTCAACGACAACTGGAACCAGTCGCGGCAGGTCACGCGGTTACCGGTCCAGTTGTGGAAATACTCGTGTCCCACCACGCGGTCGATGCCCTGGTAGTCGGCGTCGGTCGCGGTGTCCGGGCGCGCCAGTACATATTTCGTGTTGAAGATGTTGAGGCCTTTGTTCTCCATTGCCCCCATGTTGAAGTCGCCGACCGCGACGATCATGTACAGGTCGAGGTCGTATTCGAGGCCGAAGCGTTGTTCGTCCCAGCGCATGGCTTTTTTCAGCGCCGCCATCGCGTGGCCGCACTGGTCGAGCTTGCCCGGTTCGACGTAGACCGCGAGCCGCACGCGGCGCCCCGAGGCGGTGGTGAATGCGTCTTCGAGCACGTCGAGCCTGGCCGCGACCAGCGCGAACAGGTAGCAGGGCTTGGCGTAGGGGTCTTCCCAGCGCGCCCAGTGGCGGGTCGCGTCGTCGGTACTCACCCCAGCAGCGACCGGATTGCCGTTCGACAGCAGATGCGGAAAGCGCTCGCGCTCGGCTTCGACCGTGCAGCTGAATTTCGCCATCACGTCGGGCCGGTCGGGGACGAAGGTGATGCGGCGGAAACCTTCCGCCTCGCACTGGGTGAAATAGCCGTCTTTCGACCGATACAGCCCCGAGAGCTGGGTGTTCTTGTCCGGATGAATGCGCACCACGGTTTCCAGCACGCAGGCATCGGGCAGCGGCCCGGTAATCGTCAGCCGGTTGTCGGCGTGGGTGTAGCGGTCGGCGTCCAGCGCAGCGCCGTCGAGCGCGATGCTCAGCAGTTCCAGCGCTTCGCCGTTGAGCACCAGCGCGCTCGCAGCCGTCGCCGGATTGCGACGGCAGGCGAGACGGGTTTTGACCTCGGCATGGCCATCAAAAATCGCCACCTGTAGATCGACGCTGTCGACCAGCCAGGCGGGTGGGGCGTAGTCCTTGAGAAACAGCGTGACGGGGGTGTCGGTGCGCATGAAATCTCCAGGAAGAGGTGGATCACACGCCCTGTTTCAGGCTCGCCTCGATGAATACGTCGAGGTCGCCGTCGAGCACTTTCTGCGTGGCGGAGACTTCGACGTTGGTGCGCAGGTCCTTGATCCGCGAGTTGTCGAGCACGTAGGAGCGGATCTGGTGGCCCCAGCCGACGTCGGCCTTGCCGGCTTCGAGCTTGTCCTGTTCGGTCTGGCGTTTGCGCAGCTCGGCTTCGTAGAGCTTCGACTTCAGCATCGACATCGCCTCGGCGCGGTTCTTGTGCTGCGAGCGGTCGTTCTGGCACTGCACCACGATGCCGCTGGGCAGGTGGGTGATGCGCACCGCCGAGTCGGTCTTGTTGATGTGCTGGCCGCCGGCGCCGGAGGCGCGGTAGGTGTCGACGCGCAGGTCGGCGGGATTGATGTCGACCTCGATCGAATCGTCGACTTCCGGATAGACGAACACGCTGGCAAAGCTGGTGTGGCGGCCGCCGGTCGAGTCAAACGGCGATTTGCGCACCAGCCGGTGGACCCCGGTTTCGGTGCGCAGGGTGCCGTAGGCGTAGTCGCCTTCGAGTTTGATCGAGGCCGACTTGATGCCGGCGATATCGCCTTCGGATTCTTCCAGCAGTTCGGCCTTGAAGCCCTTGCGCTCGGCGTATTTCAGGTATTGCCGCAGCAGCATCGAGGCCCAGTCGCACGCTTCGGTACCGCCGGCGCCGGCCTGAATGTCGATGAAGCAGTTGTTGGGGTCGGCCGGGTTGTTGAACATGCGGCGGAATTCGAGTCGCGAGACAGCCTGTTCGATCCCGGCGACGTCGGCCTGAACCGCGGCGAGGGTGTCGTCGTCGTTCTCCTCGCTCGCCAGTTCGAACAGCTCGGTGGCGTCCGTGAGACCCGACGCCACGCGGTCGAGTACCAGCACCACGTCTTCCAGCGACTTGCGTTCGCGCCCCAGTTCCTGCGCGCGGGCGGCATCGTTCCAGAAATCCGGCGCTTCGGCCAGGCGGACTACTTCTTCGAGACGGTCTTTCTTGTGATCGTAGTCAAAGAAACCCCCTGAGCTGGGTGGCACGCTCGTCCAGGTCGGCGAGTTTGGATTCGATCTGATTGAGGATTTCGGCTTCCATGGCGGCTCGTTGTTCAGGCGGAAAAACCAAGCATTATAATCCACGCCGCCAGCAGACCCAGCCCCACTGTGCCCATTCCGGCGATCGCATGACGGGCCATGGCCCAGCCGCCGATAAATAGCGCGAGTACGGATTTGAACACCAGGTTGGCGAGCGTGGCGAGGGTGACGACGTTGACCACCATCGCCACCGTCAGCTTGTCCAGGTTGTGCAGGCGCAGGCTGGACAGGGTGATGGCGTTGACATCGGTCAGTCCCGAAACCAGCGCCACGGCGTACAGTCCGCTTGTGCCCAGCCATTCGGACAGCCAGGCGGCGGCCAGCAGAATCCCCGCATACATCAGGCCGAATCCGAGCGCCGGACGCAGCTCGGTAGGGTTGCCCATCGCCAGTTCCGGCATCCCGCCATGCGGCTGGAGTTTTCGCACGCCGTAAGCCGCGCCGAGCCCGCCGGTCACCAGGCCGCCGATCAGCACCGGCAGCAGCTGCGGCAGGACCGACGGCGCGACCACGGCTGACAGCACGCCCAGCCGTACCAGCACCACCAGGTTGGCCAGGACGATGACGATGACCGCGACCGGGATGGTTGCGCTGTTGGCGCGGGCGTGGCGGCTGAAGGCGAGCGTGGTTGCAGTGGACGCCACCAGCCCGCCGAGCAGGCCCAGCACCACCGCGCCACGTTGTTGCCCGACCAGCCGCAGCGCGACGTAGCCGGCCAGTCCCACACCGGCGATCAGCACCACCATCCACCAGACCTGATACGGGTTGAGCGCGCCGTAGGGGCCGTAATTGCGGTCCGGCAGCAGCGGCAGGATGATCAGCGAGAGCACCGCGAATTGCAGCACCGCCAACAGGTCGCGGCGCGAAAGCCGCTCGCTCAGGCCGCGCAGTTCCGGCTTGAAATACAGCAGCATGGTTGCCGCGATCCCCAGCATCACCGCCAGCTGGATTTCGTCGTGCCATACCAGCACGCCGAGCCCATAGCACAGCAGCACGGCCGCGATCGTCGTCGTGCCCGGGTCGCCGCTCTGCTCCGGGTGACGCAGGTACGCGGTAATCATCATTGCGCCGACCAGCAACATGCCCGTTGGGATCAGCCACGGATCGTTCAGCGCCGCCGCCAGATGCGCCGTCAACACCGCCAGCAGCGCGGTCAGCGCAAAGGTGCGCAGGCCTGCCTTGGCCGCCGGATTGCGCTCGCGTTCCAGTCCCATCAACAGGCCGATCGCCAGTGCCACGACGTAGCGCGGCAGCGAGGCGAGTTCGGCGGGCAACCAGGCCATCAGTTCAGTCATCGAGCGGGTCTTTTCGGAAAAAAGGGGATTGTGCCGCCAGTCGGCACTGAAAGCACGTTTGGGTTCAATCCAGCCAGACACCGCACCAACAACTGCGTAAACCTGGGGCGGCCGGTCAGCTTTGCCACCAGCGTGTGTGTGACCCGGGTGGCATTATCGGCCCAGCCTGACGCCACGCCGCCGGCAACAAGATAGCGGTTTGACGACCGCGGACGCACTTTTGCTTCGGCTGCTCGTGTTACCTTGACATACTGAACCGATCGGTCCATAAACCAGTATGTCTCCAGCATCCGGGCGCCCGCTCGAATTCGATCCTGATATCGCGCTGAACGCAGCGATGCAGCTGTTCTGGCGCAAGGGCTATGAAAAGACGTCGGTGCAGGATCTGCTCGATGCGATGCAGTTGTCCAAGAGCAGTCTGTATCAGGCATTCGGCGGCAAACAGGCGTTGTTCGAACGCTGCATCGCGCGCTATGTTGACCTGATGATCGAGCCGTTGCGCGCGGCGCTGGCGTCGACGCCTTCGGCGATTGGATTCATCCGGCATTTTCTGGAGAGCGTGCTGGACGAGGCCCGCGGCAGTTGCGAGGCCCGCGGCTGTCTGGTGCTGAACACGGCCAACGAGTTCGCCCGGCGCGATCCGCGGATTGCCGAGGCGGTGGCGGAGGGTCTTGGGCGCTTCCATGGCGTCCTGCTCGATGCGGTGCAGCGCGCGCAACGCGAAGGTGACATCGCGCCGGAGCGTGACGCCGTCGGGCTTGCCGATTATCTGGTCAGCAGCATGAGTGGCCTCAAGACGCTGAGCAAGACAGGAGCCAATGAAGCCAGCCTGCGCGGCATTATCGAGCTGATACTGGACACTCTGAGCTAGCTTTGGGATCTTTTCGTCCCGAATCGCGTCTCAATATGGAACGATCGGTCCATTAAGCTCTTGGAGCTGTGATGCAAACGGGTACCCCACACTCGCGGCAGACCGGTTACCCACGGGTGCCGGCGCCGTCACGCGCCAGCCAGGCGAGTCGGTTGGGTCGGCCCGGACCGGGTTTCATCTGTAAAACCGATGCGCGTTTGCCGGCTGTGCGCTGATATCGGTAGCCGGCGGTCAAGGAGAAAGCCATGAACTTCGACAAGGCACTGGACGCACGTGGGCTCAATTGCCCGTTGCCCATTTTGCACACCAAAAAAGCCCTGAGCCAACTGGCAAGCGGGCAGGTTTTGAAGGTGAGCGCCACCGACCCGGGGTCGGTGAAAGATATGCACGCTTTCAGCAAGCAGACCGGCAACGAACTTCTGTCATCCGTGGAAACCGGCGGCGAGTTTATTTTCTTGCTGCGCAAGCATTGAGTTGTAACCCCTCAATATCAGGAGAAACGTCATGGAAACCAAAAAAATGGCCATCATCGCCACCAAGGGCACGCTGGATTGGGCCTACCCGCCTTTTATCCTGGCCTCGACCGCGGCGGCGCTGGGCTATGAGGTGCAGATTTTCTTCACCTTCTACGGCCTGCAATTGCTGAGAAAAGACCTCTCCGGTCTCAAGGTCAGCCCGCTCGGCAACCCCGGCATGCCGATGAAGATGCCATTCGGCCCCAAGTGGTTCAAGAGCATCAACTGGAATATGCCGAACGCCATCCAGTCGCTCATTCCCGGCTACGAAAATGTCGCCACCGCGCTGATGAAGCAGACCATCGCCAATAATGGTGTCGCCACGATTCCGGATCTGCGCGAGCTGTGCCAGGAAGCCGAAGTCAAGTTCATCGCCTGCCAGATGACGGTAGAGCTGTTCGGTTTCGACCACGCTGATTTCATCGACGAGATCGAATACGGCGGCGCCGCCACCTTTTTCGAATTCGCTGGTGAAACCGACGTCTGCCTGTTCATCTGAGCGAGGGTTTCCGCAGGCGACGCGCGATGTCTGCGGATAAGCGTGGAGTTGGGCGCGCGCGACACGTCGTCCGGATGTTGTTTCTGTCCGTATATTATTGATTCGGCCTGATGAAGTTTGAAGTGATATTGAAAGCCGACTTGCCCCGGCTGTGTGAGACAGTGTGGGAAAACGAATCAATAACCATTAAAAACACGTTCTATTGAGGCGGCCCCACGAACTGACCGACTCAAGGCAACGCAAGAAACGTTTTACAAGTTCAAACATCACCTGGCCGCCTCAATAGTTATTGCTGTGTCACGCCGCAGTCGGTATAGTGCGGCCTCCCGCACCCGCCAATCGGTGCGCGGTTCTCTCACCCCGATCTCACGATCCCCTATTCGTCTGCCTCGATTGGTGTCACTGCAAACGTGACAGGCCGTCGCAGGAAACCATATGACTACTGAAACAAGCTTTGCCGACCTGGCGTTGGCCGAACCCATTTTGCGTGCGATTCATGACGCCGGCTACACCACGCCCACCCCGATCCAGACACAGGCGATCCCGCAGGTGCTGGCCGGCGGCGACCTGCTCGCCGCTGCACAAACAGGAACCGGGAAAACCGCCGGCTTCACCCTGCCGATCCTGCATCATCTGTCGACGCGCGCGGCACAGACGCCCAAACCGGGCCGTCCGCGCTGCCTGATCCTGGTGCCGACGCGCGAGCTTGCCGCGCAGGTCGAGGAATCGGCCAAGACCTACGGCAAATACCTGTCGCTCACCTCGATGGTGATGTTCGGCGGGGTCAACATCAATCCGCAGTTCAAGGCGCTGAAATCGCGCGTCGATATCCTGGTGGCGACGCCAGGCCGCCTGCTCGACCATCTTGGGCAGAAGACGGTCGACCTGTCAGGCGTCGAAATCCTGGTGCTCGATGAAGCCGACCGGATGCTTGACATGGGCTTTATCCGCGACATCAAGAAAGTCCTCGCGGTGGTGCCGAAACAGCGTCAGACCTTGCTGTTCTCGGCGACCTTCTCCGACGAGATCCGCACGCTCGCCAACGGCCTGCTGCACAATCCGAAAAGCGTCGAAGTCGCACGCCGCAACACCACGGTGGAGGTCATCGAGCAGTCGATGCACCGGGTGCCGCAGGCGCACAAGCGCGATCTGCTGGCGCACCTGATCCGTCATCACGACTGGCAGCAGGTGCTGGTGTTCACCCGAACCAAGCATGGCGCCAACAAGCTGGCGGAAAAGCTGGTCAAGGACGGAATCACCGCCGCCGCGATTCACGGCAACAAGAGCCAGTCGGCGCGCACCAAGGCACTGGCGAACTTCAAGGACGGCGGCGTGCGGGTACTGGTCGCGACCGATATCGCTGCGCGCGGCATCGACATCGACCAGCTGCCGCAGGTCGTCAACTACGAGTTGCCCAACGTGGCGGAAGACTATGTCCACCGCATCGGCCGCACCGGTCGTGCCGGCAGCACCGGCTCGGCGCTGTCGCTGGTCGACGATGAGGAAATGAGCTACCTGCGCGACATCGAAAAACTGATCAAGCGCTCGATCGTGCGGGTCGAAGTCGAGGGTTTCACCCCGCCCGCCAAGGCCGACCTGATCTCGGACGAGCGGCCGCCGCGGCCGCCTCAAGGCCGTGGCGGTGCGCGTCAGGGTCAGCGTTCGGGCCAGAATGCCCGGCCCGGTCAGCCCGGTGGGCGCAGCGGCTCCGGTCGTGCACCGCAGGGCAAGCCCGCGGGTGCCGCCAACGCCACGCCCAAACCTGGCCCGCAGCCGTCTTCGCATGCGCGCAAGCCGCGTCCGGCGGCGGCGCTGTTCTCCGCCAAGCCAAGCGCCCGCGGTCGCTGATTCCCCACCTGGGGCGGCGCGGGTGTAGGGGCGTCGCCGTTTGATCGGCTTTGTAACCATGGCCGCCAATTGCTGGGACAATCGCGGCCATGGACACCCTCGCCAGTTACGACCAGCTTCCCTACGACAGCCTGCCGCTGCCCGAAACCCAGCCGGATTTTCTGGCGGCGGTAGCGTCGCTGCACGGCTTCGACGCCCCCGACCCGCGGCGGGCGCGGATTCTCGAACTGGGATGTGCCCAGGGCGGCAACCTGATTCCGCTGGCGTGGCGCTGGCCCGAGGCCGAATGTGTGGGGGTGGAGCTGTCGCGGGTGCAGGCCGCGGCGGGTGCGGCGTTCGTCGCTGCGCTGGGGCTGCCCAATGTGCGGATCGTGCACGGCGATCTGGCGGCCTTGCCGGATGAGCTCGGTTCATTCGACTACATCATCGCCCACGGCGTTTTTTCCTGGGTTCCGCCCGCGGTGCAGCAGGTGCTGCTGGAGGTCTGCCGTCGCCATCTGAGCGAGCAGGGCGTGGCCTACGTCAGCTTCAACGTCACCGCCGGCTGGGACCGGCTGCAGCCTTTGCGCCGTGCGCTGATCGAACGCACCGCAACCGATCTGCCTGCGCCCGAGCGCTATCGGCAGGCACTGCGGGTGCTGGACGAACTCGAAACGGAATCGACCGATCCGCTGCTGCTCGACGAAATCGCCTATCTCAAATCGGCCGCGCCGTCCTACCTGTTTCACGAATATCTGGCGGAGTTCAGCGTGCCGATGGGATTCGACGCGTTTGCCCGGCAACTGGGCGAGCATGGCCTGCGCTACGTCGGCGAAGCGGGTCCGCGCCACGCGGTGGTTGAACTCGAAGACGTCTGGGGCCTGTCGCCGGAAGGCATGATGGAGCGCTGGCTGGATGCTGAAGCAGCACTCGACGCCTCGCTCGATATCCGCTTTCGCCAGGCGCTGATCGCGCGTGACGATGCGCCGTGCGCACGGCCACCGCAGGTCGACGCGCTCGATCGTCTGGCGTTTTATGCCGACGTGCGAAGCGACGACGAGATCGATCTTGAGGCCACTACCGAACAGGACTTCATCCGTCCCGGCGGTCAAGCCTTCCCGGTGTCGCAGCCAGCGATGAAGGCGGCGCTGATCGCCTTGTCGGCGGCCTATCCTGCCGCGCTCACCTATGCAGATCTGCTGGCCGCGGCGCAGCAGGTGATGGCCGACTTCGGCGTGGCCACCCGCGTCGACGAATCGACGTTCCGCGAGGCACTGTTTCAGCAACTGGTGGCGCACAACGTGATGCCAGGCACCGAGCTTGAATCGTCTGGAACCGAATCTGGATGGGAGCCAGGCGAGCGCCCCTGCGCCAACGCGCTGGCGCGATTGCAGACGCAATCGCCCGGCTGGGAGGTGAGCAACACACGCCATGTCGCGATGCTGCTGGACGCGCCCGCCCGTGACCTGCTGGGCTTGCTGGACGGCACTCGCAGCGTCGATGAACTCGCAGGCATCCTCCATGCCAAGCTGGCGGAGACGGGACGGGAGCTTGCGCCAGAAGTGGTTCGCGAGCGCATCCACCATCAAGTGTGGTTGTTTGCGCGCCAGGGATTGCTGACGTAAGCAAGCGCTGCACTTTCTCCCTCCTCGCGCACGCGATTCAGGCTGGGTGGTTTCAATGACCAAGTGCAAAAAATGAAGCGCGCTGCTGCCTGAAGCCAGCAGCCTCTGCAACAAACAATTCGACAGGGAATTTGAATACGGGTTGGCTTGCAAGCCGGAGGCACACGCTGGGTGCAGACTGGTGCACGATACCTGCTAGTGATTGTGGCAGGACCCGCAAGGCAGCGAATCACCAGAGAGAAATTGGTCGGGGTGAGAGGATTCGAACCTCCGACTCCTGCGTCCCGAACGCAGTACTCTACCAGGCTGAGCTACACCCCGAGGCAGATGGCGGGCCAGCGAGTGCTGGGCCCAGTTTGAAGAACTACCGGGAAATCTTTACAAGCATGCGGTCAGAAACTTCGGTCAACCGCGAAAGCCGCTAATTGTAGCAAAGCTGATCTGGAATTTGAATCCGTCAGACAAGAAATTGCTGCGTTGGCCATTTGGGTTTCGCGTTGCGCGACTTCGCGGGTGTACTGCAGGGCGCGTGTGTCCTTGATCGCGGCAAGCACGCTCTGGAACTCGGTCAGGCCGCCGTGTTCGATCGCCTGGCGGATGCTGGCGGCCTGATCCGGGGTGCCGTGCTGCATCGCATACAGCAGCGGCAGGGTGGGTTTGCCTTCGGCCAGGTCGTCGCCGATGTTCTTGCCGGTTTTGAGGAAGTCGCCGGAGTAGTCGAGGACGTCGTCGATTAACTGGAACGCGGTGCCGAGGTGCATGCCGTAGCGCGCCAGGGCATCTTTTTCTTCTTCGGTGCCGCCGCCGATGATGGCGCCCAGCCGGCCGGCGGCCTCGAACAGCTTGGCGGTCTTGTAGCGGATGACGCGCAGGTAGTTCTCTTCATCGATGTCGGGGTCGTGGCAATTGAGCAATTGCAGGACCTCGCCTTCGGCGATGGTGTTGGTGGCGTCGGACAGGATTCGCATGACCTCCATGTTGTCGACCCCGACCATCATCTGGAAGGCGCGCGAATACAGGAAGTCGCCGACCAGTACGCTGGCGGCGTTGCCGAACAGGGCGTTGGCGGTTTCGCGGCCGCGCCGCAGTTCCGATTCGTCGACCACGTCGTCGTGCAGCAGAGTGGCGGTGTGGATGAACTCCACTACCGCGGCAAGCTCGTAATGCGCCTGCCCCTGATAGTCGAAGCAGCCGGCCGACAACAGCACCAGCGCCGGACGCAGACGTTTGCCACCGCTGTTGATGATGTATTCGGAGACCTGGCGGATAAGCACCACGTCGGAATACAGGCTTGTGCGGATGACATGGTCGACGGCACGCATGTCGTCGGCCAGGTAGGTTTGCAGGCGCTCCAGAGACACAATAGGGACGGGTTATTGGAAAATCCTGCAATGGTAGCAGTCCGGCTGGGGTTTTTCATCGCTGCCGCCGTGATATTCGTACTGCGTCAAATCGTTTGACTCGCCGCGCGATCACCGCTAAAATCTCGCGCTTTCCTGGGTTCGTATTGGTTGGAGACCCCCATGTACGCAGTCATCAAAACCGGCGGCAAGCAATACCGTGTCAGTGCCGGCGACAAACTTAAAATCGAGAAGCTCGAAGCCGAGATCGGTAGCGAGATTACCTTTGACCAGGTGCTGATGGTCGGCGATGGCGCTGACATCAAGATGGGCGCGCCCATGTTGCGCGGCGCCATGGTCACGGCCACGGTGCTGAACCAGGCACGCGGCGACAAGATCAAGATTTTCAAGATGCGCCGTCGCAAGCATTATCGCAAGAGCCAGGGCCATCGCCAGTACTTCACCGAAGTGCAAATCGGCGGCATCACCGCATAAGGAGCACCTAACATGGCACACAAGAAAGCAGGCGGCAGTTCGCGTAACGGCCGCGATTCGGAATCGAAACGGCTGGGCGTGAAGCGCTTTGGCGGCGAACTGATTCTGGCGGGCAACATCATCGTGCGTCAGCGCGGCACCCAGTTCCATCCCGGCGACAACGTCGGAATGGGCAAGGATCACACCCTGTTCGCCAAGACTGACGGTACGGTCAAGTTCGAAGTCAAGGGCCCGGCCCGCCGCAGAACGGTTCGTATCGAGCCGGTCGCTGCCTGACCTGTTCGAACCGAGCCGGGCGCGTCCCGCGAAAAAAGCCCTGTCCACTGGATGGGGCTTTTTTGTTCAGGAAGGTCAAACATGAAATTCATCGATGAAGCGAAAATTGAAGTGCTGGCGGGCAAGGGCGGCGACGGCAGCGCTTCGTTTCGTCGCGAGAAATACATCCCCAAGGGCGGGCCGGACGGCGGCGACGGCGGCCGCGGCGGCAGTGTGTTCGCGGTGGCCGACCGCAACATCAATACCCTGGTCGAGTTTCGCTTCAAGCGCATCTTTAAGGCGCAAAAAGGCGAAAACGGCCGCGGCGCGCAATGCTACGGCAAATCGGGCGAGGATCTGATCGTCCGGGTGCCGGTGGGTACGGTATTCACCGACATCAATAGCGGCGAAGTGGTGGCGGATCTGGCCGCGGATGGCGAGCAGGTATGTCTGGCCAAAGGCGGTAAGGGTGGTCTGGGTAATGTACATTTCAAATCCAGCGTCAACCGCGCGCCGCGCCAGCACACCCTGGGCGAACCGGGCGAGGAATGGGAACTGGCGCTGGAACTCAAGGTGCTGGCCGATGTGGGGCTGCTCGGCATGCCCAACGCCGGCAAGTCGACGTTCATCCGCGCGGTGTCGGCGGCGCGCCCCAAGGTGGCCGATTATCCATTCACCACGCTGGCGCCCAATCTGGGGGTGGTGCGGGTGGACAGCGAGCGCAGTTTCGTCATCGCCGACATCCCCGGGCTGATCGAGGGCGCGGCCGAAGGCGCCGGACTCGGCCACCAGTTCTTGCGGCATCTGCAGCGTACCCGGCTGTTGCTGCACCTGGTCGACATCTCGCCGCGCTGGGAAGCCGGCGACCCGGTGCACGAGGCGCGTGCCATCGTCGAGGAACTGCGCAAGTACGACCAGGCGCTGTATGAAAAGCCGCGCTGGCTGGTGCTGAACAAGATCGACATGGTGGACGAGGGCGAACGGCAGGCGGTGGTCGATCAGTTTGTGAAAGACTATGCTTGGGATGGTCCGGTGTTTGCGATTTCAGCGCTCGACGGCAGCGGCTGCAGCGCGCTCACATACGCGATCATGGATTATCTGGCCACGCAGGCGGTCGTGATCCTGGAAGATGAACCCGCAGCGGATTTGCCGGCCACTGATTGAATTTCAAAAGTGCTTTGAACCACAGAGGCACAGAGACACAGAGAAAAACGGGTAAACAATGGGTGATCCGTTTACCTGCAATTCCCCACTACAGCCCCCGGTTTTCACCTCTGTGTCTCTGTGCCTCTGTGGTGAAAGCCTTTAACCCGGCGATTGCGCAGTCACCCGCGCGTCATCGCCGACCCGTTTCCAGTCGTTTTCGACCAGCGCAACCTGATACCTGGCCCAGCGGGCGAATTCTGCCAGGCTGCAATGGCCTTTCTTGCGGCGGCAGGTGCCGGCAATGCCCTTGAAGTGAATCAGCCGCTCGCCGGTTTCGCTGTCGGTGACGAATTCCACCAGCTGACGCACACCCCAGGTGCGGCCATAGGCGCCATTGCTGTAGAAATACCCTGCTTTCAGTTCGTCCAGACTCATGTCGTGATGCGTCGATAGATATCGGTGACCTTCACCGGCAATTGTCGCACGTCATCCAGGATGACGTAACGGGCGGCGCCGTACATGTGCGGCAGGTAGTCGCGCGCGTCGCGGTCGAGGGTGATACAGAAGGGATGAATCCCGGTGCGGCTGGCTTCCTGCAGCGCCATGCGCGTGTCCTCGATGCCGTAGACTCCGCGGTAGACGTCGAAATAATCGTCGGGGCGGCCGTCCGACAGCGTGACCAGCACGCGGGTCCGGGCTTCGACTTGGTTCAGGAGCTTGGTCATGTGGCGCAGTGCGAAGCCTATGCGGGTGTATTCCTGCGGGCGGATGCCGGAGATGCGCGCCTTCACCTCGTCATCGTAGGGCTCATCGAAGGTCTTGATCCGGAACAGTTCGCAGCGTTTACGGGTGATGCCGGAAAAACCGTAGATCGCGTAGCGGTCGCCCAGCAGTTCCAGCGCTTCGCACAGCAGGATCAGCGCCTCGCGCTCGGCTTCGTTGATCCAGCCCTGGGTCGAGCCACTCATGTCGACCAGGAAGGCGACCGCGATGTTGCGTTCGGCGCGGTGCTGGCGGACGAACAGGCGGTCGCTCATTTCGCGGCCGTCACGCGAGTCGGCGAGCGCTTCGATTAGCGCGTCGAGATCGATCTCGTCGCCCTGGGTCTGCCGCTTGTCGAGGCGGTTCTCGTCGCGCAAGGCTTCGAATTTTCGACGCAGGTGCTTGACCACACCGGCGTACTTGCCGAGGGTGCCGCGATAAAAACTGTCGTAGACCGGGGTGACGGATTTTTCCCGCATCACGCACCAGTTCTTGCGGTAATGCTGGCGACCGTGATCCCACTCGGGATACAGTTCGGCGCCTTTTTCATGGTAGGTGCCCTGCCACACGGCGTCGGGGTCTTCGGGTTGGTCGAAGACCAGATCGGGATCGTATTCGCCGTCACCCGCCGGGCTGAGGTATTCAGGGGGGATGTCGCCAAAGTCGAGATACACCGAGGTAAGCAGCTGCTTGACGTTGTCGGGCGGCGCGAGCGGGGCGCCGTCGAGGGTAATCTCGAAATCGAGCTGGCCATTTTCGTCGCGCGGTGTGACCTCGATTTCGCGCGGTGGGTCTGCGGCCGCCTGCGGTTTGGCCAATGGATTGGATAGCGCCGCGGCGTGTTCGTCCAGCAGCTCGGCCAGCTTGATCCGCAGCCGCGCTTTCTCCTTGTCCAGCCGCGCCGCCCGCGCTGCGGCAATCGCTTCGGGGCGCAGCGTCCCCTGATCGCTCCAGTGTGGGCAGTCGGCTTCCGCGTATGCGGCGTCGAGCAGCGCCAGGCTGTCGTCGACGGTCGCGTCCGGGCTGGCGAGCGCGGCTTCGAATGGTCGCCAGCGCTGCGGCAGGGCGGGGTCGAGTTGCCCACGCAGCCGCAGCATCTGCCGATGCAGACCCGGCAGTTCGCACGCGATGCGGGCGGTGAGGCGCAGGGTTTCGAGTGCGTAGAGGCAGACGAGCGCACGTTCGGGATCGTCGTAAGCGGCCGCGATCGCGGCATGATCGACGCGCAGGCTGCCGAAGCGGGTTTGCGCCCACAGCAGTGCGACGGTGGCCTTGGCGAGCTGGAAGTTGTCGTCTGGATCGGGTAGCGCGGCGATCAGCGGCGGCAGTACGATGCGCTCGCCGTCGGTCCAGGCGGCGTCACCCTCTTCGATCCGCAGCCGCCGGCCGGAGAGGCCGCAGACGAAGTTGCCGAGGATCGGCGCGGCCTCTTCGAACAGCGCGCCCGCCGCGTCGTTGCGGTGCTGCGTCTCGTCGAAGCTGTCGACCTGTTCCATCACCCTGAGCGCATTTTGCAGCCCGGTGCGGTCGAACACGTCGCAGGTATGTACCGCCCAGGCTTCGAGCAGGCGCCGTTCCATGCGCGGCAGCAGCGTCGGCGCGCGGCGACCGAACTGCCACGCCAGCGTGATGTGGGTCGAGGCGATGCGGCGGATCCAGCCGAGGATGAAGTCCTGGTCGTCGCGCGCCAGCGCGGTCAGCTCGGCGGCGAGTTCCTCGACCTTGAAGAAAGTGAATTCGGTTTCCAGCCAGACATGGAGATCCTTCTCCATCTCCGCAGCCGGGTGAGGCGGCTGCGCCATCAGAAAATCGACGAGGACAGTTCCTGGATCGCTTTCAGCATGTCGGCATCGTCGGTCACCGCCTGCGCGACCGCAGCCTTGCAGGCGGTGACGGGGCTGATGCCGTCGGCGATCAGCTTGCCTGCGTGCACCAGCAGCCGTGTCGACGCGCCTTCCTCAAGTCCGCTGCCCTTGAGGTTGCGGGTCATCTGCGCAAAGCGGACCAGGCTGTCGGCCACCGCTTCGGACACGCCGGATTCGGTGGCGACGATGCGGCGTTCGAGCGCGGCGGACGGATAGTCGAATTCCAGTGCGACAAAGCGTTGCCGGGTCGATTGCTTCAAATCTTTCAGCACGCTCTGGTAGCCGGGGTTGTAGGAAATGGCGAGACAGAATTCGGCCGGCGCCTCGACGATCTGGCCGAGTTTTTCCATCGGCAGGGTGCGCCGGTCGTCGGCCAGCGGGTGAATCACCACCATCGTGTCCTTGCGCGCTTCGACGATTTCATCCAGATAGCAGATCCCGCCGGCGCGCACCGCGCGGGTGAGCGGGCCGTCGACCCACACGGTTTCGCCGCCCTTGACCAGGTAGCGACCGACCAGGTCGGACGCGGTCAGGTCGTCGTGACACGACACCGTGATCAGCGGGCGCTTCAGGCGCCACGCCATGTGTTCCATGAAGCGCGTCTTGCCGCAGCCGGTCGGGCCTTTGACCAGAACCGGAATCCGTTGCCGGTAGGCGGCTTCGAACAACTCGATCTCGTCGCCGACGGCTTCATAATACGGCTCTTTTTCGATGAGGTGATGCGCGGGGTCGAGGGTACGGGCGTTCATGATCGGGGGATGTCTCGGCAGGGTGGTCAGAAGCAGCCGGATTGCTGCTTCTGGCGTTCGAGGTCCTTGACCTCCTGATTCCACTTGTCCATCTGCTGCTGGGTGTAACCCTTGCGCCGCGCCTGGTCCATTTTGTCGAATACGTTGCCGAGTTTCTCGGTGAGCGTGTCGCACTTGCGCGGCGACGCGCGGGAGACTGGCTTGCCGGCGGTACGCCCGGTTTCCATCTTGATGGTGGCGGACTCGCTGCTGCTGGCTGGATGTTTCGGTGCGGCCCGGGTCGATGCCGGAACCGGCGGCTGCAGTGGGACAGGCCGGGTCGGAGCAGGGGTCGGACGGACAGGGTCCGGCACCGGTGCCGGATCGATTTCCACCGCGTGCGCTTTCTGTGCATTGCGGCAGGGCAGGTTGGAATACGTGACCTTCCCCTGGGCGTCGATGCACTTGTTGAGCGTGGCCGCACTTGCGCCGCTTGCCAGGGCGAGTGCGGCCAGAGCGGTCAACGCAGTGAATCGTGGCATCAATGCTCGCCGGAGTATTTGTCATCCTCCAGCGCCATTTTCTGCTGGAACTCGGCTTCCTTTTCCTGTTCGGCCAGCGCGCGGCGGCGTGCCAGACGTTTTTCATAGGCATCCGGATGCTCTTGGACGAACTTTTCACCGAACAGGGTGTGGCGCAGGAAGTTCATGCCAAAGTCGAGTAGGATCTCGTCGTCGGCGATCAGCGCCGCCATGATCTCGACCGGAATGTCATAGGTGTCGTTGAAGCTCGGGCTCATGACGAAGGCACGGAAACGATCCATGTCGTAGCTCGCCATGAAGAACAGCTGGTTCGACACCGGGGTGGGCTTGCCGATGGCCGGGCCGGCCGACTTGCGCTTGACCACCAGCTGGCGCCAGGCATGCGCCTTTTCGTCGTATTCGGCGACACCCTGTTCGGTACGGTATTGCTCGATGGTCTGGGTCTTGTCTTCGAAGTGGCCGAGGCAGTGCGGCTCCCGGACCATCGCATACGCGCTGCGGTCGACGTATTCGTCCGAGCGGCGCATGGTCATCAGGGCGACCGGGTAATAGCGGCAGGCGGTGGGGCGGTCCTCGTAGACGCCGCAGCCTTCGGGCGTCATGAACTGACAGGCGGTGCCGCCTTCCACCGGTTGCAGCTTGATGCCGGGCATGCCGTCCTTGTCCATTTCGAACGGAACCGAATACTGCTTGAGGAAATCACCCGACGACATGTCCAGGCGTTTCTTCAGCCGCAGCACGTCGTAAGGCGTCAGCGGAATGTCGATATTGCTGCAGCAGGCGTTCCAGCACTTGACGTCGCGATGGCAACGAAATTGAAACTGGGTATTCTCCGCCAGCATGGTCGGCTTGACCGGACTGCCGGCAAACGGGGAGTCCTCGATCATGTCCTTGAATTCGTCTTCATTCATTTCAAACTACCTTCCGGGGTCGAACCCCCTCACCAACACACATTCGAAAACCCCAAGAGTACGCGTTTTCGGCTGGATGCTAAACCTTGCTGCGCTTGCTGTTTACTCTGGTGAAAAAAACCGGGCGCCACGAAGGCGCCCGGAGTTCACTGGCTGACTAATAAATTAGTGAGCAGCGGGCTTGAACAGCTTGGACTTGTCGACAATATCCACGTGGGCGCGCTTGAAGCAGTTCCACTGTTTGGAGTTCTTGTCGTAGACCGAGTTCACGAAGCAGTGCCAGTTTTCCTCATCGACAAAGTTCTTGTCCATGCGGTAGTAGAAGCCGGGGTAACGGCTTTCTTCGCGGAACTGGATGTGCTTCATGTGGGCTTCCGCCGTCAGGATGCGGTGGTAGTTTTCCCAGGCGCGAAGCAGTTCGTGCAGGTCCTTCGCACGCATCTTCTCGGCGTCTTCCTTCAGCATGCCGAGTTTCTCTTCTGCCACGGCCAACATGTTGGCGTTGGTGGTGTAGTAGGTCGCGACGCCGGCCACATACTCGTCCATGATCTTCTGCAGACGGAACTGCAGCATCTTGGGCGTGATGTAGTTGGGGTTGACGTCGATTGCCGTGGTGTAGTCCTTGAACTCGAGGTAGGTACGCACCGGCTTGTAGATGTCTTCCACCAGCTGCTCGACGGAGGTGTCGAGTTCGGGCTTCATGTCCTTGTTGTCAATGCAGTACTTGACCATGGACTTGGCGCACATGCGGCCTTCGGC
>JACDJC010001890.1_pt1 | contig 17640 bp, 29 predicted proteins | sample 7454191 | NCBI WGS metagenome assembly JACDJC01 (sample SAMN14253291, study PRJNA609438) | sludge metagenome | isolation source: sludge after 25d culture with pyrite and EDTA | collected 2018-12-20 | reverse complement strand
TCCATCTTATATGCTTGCCACATAATACGATCGCTAGCTGCTCCAGCAGGGCTTTGTGCTCCACCAGCCAAATACATATAAGGAATAAAGTTTCCTGTATGAAATGGTGCTTTTACAAAATCGTAACCAGTTTGAATACCAGTCAAAGGATCGTATTGAGTGCTTTGTCCAGCAGGAGCAAGAGTCGCAAACAGTTGAGCTGTAGGAGACGATGTACTTGCAGGGAAAGCAAACGTAGTGAAGTTAGTTGAATCAATGTCTACTGTTAAAGTATAGGTAGCATTAGAACTGTAAGCTCCGATTGCTACAATAGTTCCAGTTAAACCATTCATTTCTGGCATACCCATTCCTGAAGGAATACTAAAGTGAATTTTCATTCCAACTACATAATCTAATCTTGCATCTGTAGAAGTTGTGACAACCGCTTGAGTTGCTTTAGAAATTTTTGTAATAAATAAAGCTCTAGGTTCGACAGAATCTAATTGACTGATTCTTCTTACTTGGAAAGCAGTTCCTGGAGCAGCAAATCCGCTTGAATCTAATCCTAATGCAGTAAATGCAGATCCTGAAACTGAAGAAATAGTGAAATCCATTCCTGCAATTTGAAGCATTCCTGTTGAATTATAAATTCTTACACGATCACCATTTGAATAAGTGTTCGTTGCAGAAAATACGGCACCGGCAGCTTGTGTAATAGTAGTACCTGTTACAGCTGCTTCAGTAACTGGGGCTGCTTGAACATAAGTAAAACCATTAGATGCTGTGGCAGTTGAAAAATTATCAATGATGATAGCATTTGAACCATCTGATTTTTTCCATCTAATCCCATCATTTGCGGGAGTATAAGTTTTATACCATTCCCCTCTAACACAAACTCCTGGATTTGGAGCTAATGCCATTTGAGTCAAGTTAGTAGTCACAAAATAATCAGCAGAACTAGGAACTAAAACTTTAACTCCTGCGCCTGTTGATAAAAAGGACCCTTGAGTAACAATTGTAAAAGCCATTTTTTATCCCCTTATGATGCGATTGATGTTGTTACATTAAGACCGCTAATCCAGTTCTGATTAGTAATCGCACGAGCAATCGCAAATTTAGCGTACAATTGGCTATTCTGAGCGACAGATGATACGACCCAAGGTGGACGATATCCAATCACAGCGGTATAGTTATTTTGTTCAATTTTTGCTGCAGCTTCTAATCCGTACATAGGGATTGTATAAACTGTATTTCCTCGTAATGAAGCGCCTGGTTTCTTAGCTGCTTTACTAGAAACAAAGAATCTGAATCTACTAATCGAGCAATATTCTTCTGGTCTTAATCCTTCTTGAGATGGATAAGCATTTTTTAATAAAACACCTTGAACTTTCTGAAGATCATTTGTCAAAGATGTACTTGCTAAAGCAATAAAAGCATCTCTTGTTGGTCCTGTAGAAAACTTATCCATAGCATCAATACTTACAAGCATTGTACGAGCGTCATTATTCAACAAAATAGTTTCAATGTTGTTAACATCGTTCAAGCTTATGTTTGAAGGCTGATCTCCATTACCACCACCCGTTGCATTTATGTAAGAAACACTCGATGCAAACAGATCTCTCATCAAAAGATCTTCTTTTTCACGGAGCCATTGTCCAAGTAATGCTGTGAACTTTGTTAGTGTTTTACTGTTTTCCCAAAGTACCACTTGTTCATTCGTAACGATACTTTTTGCGTAAATCTCCATTGTAGCATCAATATCAGAACGAACCGGAACTTCAGATGCTGGATCAATTCCAGAACCGTCAAGTTGTCCGCCTTCGGTTGAAAGACGCTCAAAACGAGACATACGAGTCGTTTTACCGATGTAGCTTTCTGCATGATGTAAATCCACTCCAAATGAGTGAATTAAATTAAATTGAGGTGTTGACAAAAGGTCTTCTGAAGCTTGTACAGGAAGCTCAGGAGCCATATTGTTAATATTTGTGATCCCTGTAGGGAAAGACATAGTTGTCTCCTTGTAAATAATTAATTTTTTACACGCTTGGCAAGGCATGTTAAATTAGCCATTTACGAGGAGCAACTCGTAAGATATTAAGCTCTCGATGATTTTAGAGTTCATCTAACTCAAAATCAAATTATCAACTTAAATATTTAATATCAACTTAAACCTTTAAGTTGTTTTTGCATCCTAGCCCAGTTCTCTTGTCTTCTTTGTTCAGTTAATTTATGAGGGGCTAATTGTGATCCTTCGGGAGAAACGGAAGCGCTAGAAATAGACTGTGGTTTTAACAAATTATTATTCATTTTACTCTGTTCTTTTTTTAAATCTACAGTGGGAACAAATCTTTTAACTGCTTTGTAAACTGCTTGCCATTTGTTATATCCATCTGGAACATGTTTAAAAGCTTCTGCAACTTCTGGAAAATGGTATTCTAAATAATCTAAGTTATTTGTATTGCATACTTGATTAAAATCTGGATAAGTAGACACTAATCTTTGAGGAAATTCTTGATGCTCTTTTTCTTTTCTAATTTTTTCTGCTTCTTGTTCTCTTTTAGCTAAAGCCAACATTACTTTTTTTTCTATAATGTCTTCTTCTGATTCATCCTCATCGAACCCATTATTGTTGTAATTTTGGTTATTATTAGATGGTTTATTTAAAATAGCCTCCATAGCTGCTTTTAAAGCTAGTGCTTCAGCTTCTTTTTCTGCCGCTATTTTTGTCATCAATTCAGCGTGATCTCTATCTTTTTGACGAGCTTCTTTAAATTTTTTCCAATTTATTTCTTTTAGGTCTTCTTGATCGTTTTCATTAACTTGTGGTTGTTGAACTAAATTTGTGTCGTTTTTTTCTTGCATCAAATTTGTGTCAACTTTAATCTCTGTTTCTGGATTCATTTTGAGGCTCCTATGAGTGATGTTGAATTAACTGAAGATGGTTTAAAAGAAGTAAAAAAAAGACTTTTAAACTCTTTAAATGATTATAGAAATACTTTAACATATATGTATGGAGATGCTCCTATTGGTATTTTATGTTTACCTAAAACGTTAGAAACAATTCTCATCAATCAAGGCATCCTTCGTGTCTATGATCTTTTCAATCGCGACCTTACTGAAATCAAAGGGGTCGGAAAAAGTCGAATCAGGGATATTACATCCTGCTTGGATCAGTTCCTCTCTATGTGCGGCTAAATATTCTTTTTCTGATAGCATATCTATATTGTGTTCGTATCGAATATATTCCCAAAATGTTCCTTTAAAAAAAGCTATACTCCAGGCTTGCATCGTCTGATATCTTTTATGAACTATTTGCATAGAAGCTAGTTCAGCCATTACAGCGTCACTGGGTAGAACCCACAAACGTTTCACAATATCGTCAACGTCTTTTCTGTAAAGAAAAACTGATTGATTAGGTCTAGGACTAGGTAAATATGGCCAACAATAAAATTTTCTTCTCATTAAATTTTTAATAAGAGGATCTTTAGCAATAATCATTACAACACAAAATTCAGGCTCATCGATAATATTTTTATTATTATCGATAGCCTGACGAAGATGTTTACCTATGTCATCAGAAAGGGCGTGACCTACTTCTAATGCATTATATTTTGTATTATCAGATAAAGCTTTTAATCCAAGCTCTCCTGCTGAAACTCTTTGTTTAATCAATGATCGCACTCGTTAATTTTTTGATGAGGAACTGCTCTATCTTTTCCAGGTCTTGGAAGAAAAGCACCAGCTGGATCATTTCCATATCCTCGTGCAGATGCTGGAACTACGGTTTCCCAATGTTGATCAGAGGGCTTGCCTTTTCTGTCGTTGACGTTGAGATCTTTCGTTCTTTTCATATTAATACTTCATTTTATTTTTTTTAGTATAAGCTGCAAGAGCATCTACTTGAGACTTTAATTCTTCTGGCGCTCCCATTTCAGAACAATATTTTCCATCGGCTACATTTGTTCCGTCCATTTTCTTTTCCCAATGATCTTTTTCAAAGTAAGGCATTCCTTTTACTTTTGACATTTCTTTACCCATTTTATCTCCCTACTGCTAATGCAGTTTTTTCTTGATTACCATTTTTAATTGCCTGAGCCATTTCCCACGCGTTCTTAAAGTTTGAAAAATCCATGTCTTCCAATTCAATCATCATCTTGACTAAATTCAAGTCTGATTCCGTTCTCTCGTGTTCTGATTTAGCTTGAATTTGTCCAATATTAAATAATTTTTCTTGAGCAGAAGCCATTAGTTCTTTCTCACGTGCAAGATCAGATTTACCTTTAGCTTGTTTAACAAATATATCTGCTTGAGCTTTCTCTTGTTCTATTTGTGATTGAGCTTGTTGTTGTTGAGCTTGTTGCTGATTTTGCTCTTCTAAATCTTGAATAAGTTGTTTTTTATTGCTGATAATCGCAGCTCTCATGATCGATTTATCGGGGATATTCATGCCGATTTCTTTAAAGTGAAGTAATTGTTGTAATTCAGTTTGTCTTTGTGTTGCTGAATAATTTCCTTCTTCGACAGCCAATCCATATTTTTGTGAGTGTGAAGTAAAAAATCTTTGGTCCGGTTCATGTCCAAGGATATTCTTGATTTTCCCCTTACTAAAGTTTTTTCGTATGGCTTGTAAGCGTAACTTACCATATAGTCGTTGGGTATAGTCCAATTTGTCAAATATTGTCTGTAATGTAGTAAGTCCAGCTCCTTGTCTAAGCATAGACAAGATACCAGATTTATCATCCGTCGCTGAGCCCAATAACTCTTCATTTACACCCGATATTTTTGTGATGTCTTCTGATAAACTAGCTGATAATTCTAATAATGATTGAGGAATTGCTGCTGCTTCAATTCTTTGAATTTCACTAGCTTGTCTTCCTGCTTTTAAAGGGATAAGAAATCCTTGCCCTGTCTGTCTGAAAGCTTTTGGATCTGTAACCGCATCAACAGGATAAATCCATCCAGAATTAATTTGAGATTGTAAAATTTCTAATTCAATTACTTTACGCATATTATATAGAAATTGAGGATCTCTAAGATTTCTAATAATACCCATGCAACGCCAAGCATAGGATTGAATATCTGGCTCTTCATAACAAATAGATGGAATACAAGGGTAAGAATCTGTATTTAATAAATTTTTTCCGTGGTAGACTTCTTTATTTCCTAAAGATAATGACATTTTAACGGTTGGTACTTGAGTCTTTTTAACAACAAGCCAAGGTTGTTCGGCTAATGTTCTTTCCATTAGATCGTCTTCATCGCCATCGTCTTTTTCCCATTCTGTTGTTTCTCCAGTAAATGGATCTAAAATAATGGTAGCTTCTCTCGTAGTGCGATAATAGAATTCGTCGTAAGTAAATAGATTGTTTAACGGAACGTTCTGGAGTTCAGCTTGAAGAGGAAATCTTCCGTCTTTCATTCCCCCTGTTCTCATCTTATTTATTTCTTCTGAATATCCGGGAAGTAATAGCTTTGCTCCTTCCTTACTTACCCACCTTCTACGCCATACCCCATTACAATCGCTTAGGTCTTGCTTTCTAGTGTAGGTGTCCATTAAAAAATTATTGTATGAGACCGCATCTGTAAAAATATCTCCCGACACCGGATCATTTGCATAATCCATATACATCCACAAAAGAGTTTTTCCTGTATCACAAGAACCTTCAAAAGCTTGGCTTAAATATTCTTGAAATCCATCTCTATCTTCGCACCATCTAAGAACTGTGTTATAATCATCAGCTATTGGATCATCTTGATCATGCAGAGGAACTGTTACAGTAGATTTTCTATTTTTTCTTTGAAAACCGCAAATCATGTTTATATGGCGACGAATTAAATTGAAGAAGAACTTCTGCATTTGATAGTTATTTTGTTGACCATACATCGCACTATAAAGAGATTGATCTCCAACTTTAAATCTCTTATCTATAGCTCCTTGCATCCAAAGAGCAGAATTAGAAGGATAATTAGAATTATAGAAATCGTCTTTCATCGATTTAATGTTTCTTGCTGAAACATCGGTAGGATCGATATATCCAGACATTACATTATTGTATTTGCTGTTTTCGTATGAGCTCAAATCGACCTCTGGTGTATAATTAAAATTTTATATCACAATTGTGATTTATAGGAAGAGGATTTATTTAAATAAATATTTGTGTTTTGTTATTCTAAAAAAAACGATGAAACCAAGGAATTTCACAATGGATGATTATTTCAAATGTAAAATTTGCAAGGAATCTGATCATGAAGGTCAATATTGTCGTTGTGAGTCTAGAAATATAAGAATCTCTAAAGAAAAAAGAAAAAGGGATCAGGGTTTTTGGAAATCAATGGCTGTTAAATTAGGTAAATCATGATAAAAGTTAATGAATGTAAATTTAAGCAAATGCAACCATATGAATACAGTATGACATGTAATGAAGTTCGTAAAAATAAAGAGAAAATGAAATCTGTTTTTCGGGAAGAGAATGGAACAGATGAAATTATTAAAATGGGAATTGAAGATCGAATGTATCTTAAATATTGTGAGCAAATAGATATTTTCTTAAATAATTGCAGATGTTTAAAAATACCCTCCAATTGATTCGTTCATATATCCATATCCTTCTTGACCATAAACTTTTTTACGAATCTGCTCTATAGTTAATTGTTCATCAGGACTTCCAAAATCTCCTGTCATTAGAAATGGTGTACATGCATATCTGAGAGCGTCACATCCGTGATCAAATTTCTTAATTGGTTTATCTTCTCCTCTGTCAGCATGCTTTGGACACCAAGCATAACTTTGCATTTGCTCAATAAGATTTTTACATCCTTTTTGAATGACAATATTTTTTCCGGAAACAAACTTGCTCATTGTTTTAATTCCTAAAAGAACATCATTGTTGGCATCCAATACTGGAAGATCTTCACCTCTTAAAGCTACCTTAAAACTAGCAGCAGCAGGATCTACATAGATAGCGGACACGTTTTTGTATCCTATAAAATCTTTGATATCTCTTACTAATTCTGCATCTGTCTTTGATCTTCCTATTACAGAAGAATCATAATAATATTCTTGTTCAACTCTTATTTGAGGCCATTTATTAGGAGTAACAGCACAAAGAACAGCGGCTGTTGCATTTGTTGTGCCGTAATCAATTCCAACTAAATAATAAGAAGGAGCAGGAAAAGGATGAGTGTAGATATTATCATGATCAAATGTGTCAAAAATAGCACCAGACGCTTGACACCACTCTCCTAAAATAAATCTTTTATGCCAAACACCTGTAAAAGAATCTCTAATAGATTTTTTATAAGCTTCGTCAAGTGTTGGATTGTCTTCAAGATGAAAGTTCCATACTACAATGTCATGTATATCCGATCGATCGATATATTGTTTCTTAAGCCAATGAGCTGGAGCTTCAGGGTTTGCAGTAGCAAATAATCTAGCACCTGGAATACTTAAACGAGTTTCAAGCATCTTCCAAAAAGGTTCTGGAATACAAGTAGCTTCGTCAACATAAGCCATCGCTAGGGTAGACCCTTGAATTGTTGTTACCGCTGAAACATCGGGAGCACCCACAAAATAAAGATCTCTGCCGTATAGACTTGTCTTATTGCACATTGGAGAAGGGCAAGGAAACCCTAATATTTTATAAAGAGTCGTTAGAATATTCCTTTGAATCGTTGATCTATTCACACCAATGATCATTGCATCACCTGGAGGACCATCTCTCAGAAATGAAATGAAAGCATAGATACTAGAAAATGTCTTACCTGATCGTACAGCTCCAACCCATATATTAAATCGATGTACTGCTTCTAATAAACTTTTATCCTGTTTGGGGCTCGTAAGCATTAATTTTTTCCTTGAGTTTGTCCATGTCCACTTTCATATTTTCGATAGTCGCTTTCAATGTCATATTTTCGATTGCTTCTTTAATCTTATCATCGTTTGGTACAGGTGCTGGAATGTCATGATTATCTTTTTGACCTAAATTTTGTTTTCCTAACCATATTAGAAGTGATGTGTCTCCTTCTTTAGTTTTTCCTATGGCTTTATAGTATTGTTGTGCTCTAAGAATAGAGTTGCCTTGACATCTTTTTTCCTGACAATACTCCGTAAAAGTTACGTTATATTTTTCTTCAACCCTTCTGTAGAATGTTTTAGGGTGAATATCGAATTGAGCTGCAATTTCAGTCCCCAAAGAACCTGCTATAGCTAAATTTTCTACTGCTTTCCAATCGATTTCTTTTTCAGGTCGTGACATGAATCTACCATTTTTTTATTAAATTCTTAAAAATATTTATAGCTAAAACCAGGTATAACCGCATATAACTCTATATATCCTTTCCGCAATGCGGACATAACTTGCATTTCTTTGGTTTTTCTTCTTCACTTTCTGAGTCTTTTAAATCTATTTTAGAAATATCATTAGAAATATCTAATTCTTTTACATCAAACCCGCATCTACTCAAAAGATCTTCACTCCAATTATTCGATAACATATCCCAATTCCATTCTCCATAGGTCTTGTTATCTTTTATACAACGTTCATCGATTATAGACTGTTCTAAATCATCTTCAATAATGCATGGAATTGTCTTATGTTTTAATTTCTTAGCAGCTCTTACACGTTGATTTCCTGCATAAACTTCTAAATCGCCTATTTCGGATCTTCTATTGACAAGTACAGGACGTAAATAAAGAAAATTAGGGTCGTGCTGTATACTAGAAACAAGCTTATCGAACTGACATTTAGATATTGTTCGGGGATTATCATCATAAAGCTTTAAATCCTTAATAGGTACGTCTAGTGTAGTAATCAAAATGGTATCTCCATAGTGCTGATTTTATTAATTTCTTGAGGCTTAGAGAGTTGATTTTGTTTGATTTTTTTTTCAATCGCTTCAATAGCGGCTTTGCTAAACGCATCCGCATGCTCGCGCTTACGAAACCTGATGAATGATAAATATTTCTTTTTTCCATCTACTTCACCAATCTCTTTATTTGGCATATTAATCCAATGCTGAGATCCCTTGACATGATAAGTGCAATTGAAAATCTCCAGTCCCATTTTATCTATAAAAAAATCAGCATATCCTCGTAAAGATCCCTTATTTATTTCTATAAATCTTATACATTCAATCATTTATAACTCTTGTTTGATAATGTAAAACCGTTTTACATTTAGATTCTGGAATAGACATTTGATAATCACATTTTCCATTTATTACTTCAGGTGTTTGAATGTAATATTGATATAAATCTGGCTTGCAAACATATCTATAGCATTTATCCCGAATGGGACATCCTTCACCATTGCATTTTGAAAAATCAGGCATCTTTTTTCTTCATTGCCTTGCATGTTCTTAATCGTCTATCTTGTTTTTTATCCATTTTTAAAAGCTTCTTGGTTTCTGCTTCGCCTTTGTCTAGATTTTTTTTTATCTTTAGTATTTGCTTGTCCATAATATTTCCTGTTTAAGTAAATATGTTTATAGAAATAAATTTATTTTGTCTTGGAAAAAATGAATATTTTAAAAAAATAATGAATAAGTGGGAAAAATTTAGATTTTGTTTAATTTTTTGAAATAAGATTCGTACTTCTTAGAAAACTCGATCAAAAGAGAGGCGGTGGAGGATAGTTTCCCCTGTTCAATGCTTTGCAAATCCATGTCATCGTTAACTCGATTAAGGCTCGCAATTTTGTGTACATCAGTGATAAACTCCTTTAGATCAGATGGTGAAAAAATCTTTGTAAATTTATCGAGTACACTATCTATTTTAAAAGAATTAATTTCCATGATTTCTATTTCCGTTCTGGGTTTTTCTGAATACTTTAATTTATCCATTTCAACATGAACAACTTGAGAATCATCATGATAAATGACCTGATTAAAAACATCTTCATAAAATTTTAACATATTTGAAATATCAGGTTTATGGGTAGGGACAATTAGTCCCCATGCTTTTTGATTTTTCATAGATTGAGTGTCAGACTTTGGAATAGGCATTAAAAATTTAATTTTTATTGAAAGAGGCGTTTCTTTATTCCATTCGTAAAGATCTGAAGATTTAACAAAGCTTCCGTAATTTTGATATAAAAAATTCGTCAGGGCTTTTTTTTCTTTATCTTGAGGGTCATATGTTTTTATAAATTTCCCCACTCGATAACTTCGGTGTCGAGCTTTTGGAATTGGATCTCCTGGGATGATTATTTTCACAACATTTGCCTTTGTCCTTGCTGAAGGATAATCATATCTATTCGATTGAGTCTAGAAATTAATAGACTCATTTCTTCTTTATCTATTGTTTTCGAGTTTTCGCTTTTTTTTACGAATTCTCTCCATTTATTCAAGGCTTCTTCTTTTTCTTCTTTTAGTTTTTTTAAATTTAAATTGACCATGTTATCTTTTCTCCCATTGAGGTCTTGGGAAATAAGGATAATTTTTCTTAAAAAGTTCGGCTTGGTGATTTGTTGGTCTGTTAGATTTTTTTTGATCTCTAGCTAACCAAATTTCATTGGCAAGAATTATTTTTCTTTTAGATTGGCAATCAGAAGAGCAAATTTTATCATTTTCGTAGTTTGGGATAAAATTTTTTTCACAAACGATGCACAACCTTTTATCAAGCTTTTTTTTCGTTTTTTCATAATGTTTTTTTCTATCATAAAGTTGTTTATATTTTTTTCTGCATTTGTCAGAGCAATAGACTCGAAAAAACATATCGGTTGGAAAATCTTCTTTACATTGCTTACACTTAAAATATGAAGGTTTTGTTTTTCTCATTCTTTTCTCATACCATGAATGTGATTTAAACTCATTCTTTTGGGTCTTCTTGCAATTTTATTGTGGTCTAACATGAAAACATGCTAGACCCCTGTTTTTTATCTATTCAACAGAATAACTTTGATATTTAAAAAATTCAGATTTAATCTTTTCATTTTCTTCTTCTGAAAAATTATTTTGTTTTTTTATCATTTCTTGAAAAAAATCACAGCAATCAAGTTCAAATTTAGCAAACTTGTGTCTTTTTTCAGGGCACTCATTTTGGATAAATTTAAACATTAATTCGATTACAAGTTTAGATCTTTTAAGTTCTAACTCCATGCTTTTTTGGAATTTAGAATTTTCATCATTTCTTTTATTTATATTTATTATATCCATCAAAATCAAATTTTTCTTTTCATCAGAAATATATTTTTCACAGCTATTCATTATTTTTCCTTTAGTAATTTTTACTTAACGTATGCAATCTTTTTAAATCTTCGAAAAACTCTTTGGGATCGCGATCCAAAGGGATTTCTTTTTTCAATAAAATCTAAAATTTCTATTTTCATAATTTTTCCTGAGTTTTTTCATATTTTTCCAAAAGTCTGTTGATAAAATCTATAGATTCCATATTGAAATCGATTTCAAAATAATCTTGACCAAACGGTATTTTTATATATTTCTTGTAAATTTTAGGCTCATTCCATTTGTTAGCTTGTATAAAATCTTTAGCAAATTGGATATTTGCTTCTGAGTTTGCGTTAGGAAGGACTTTATTATTATCTAATAGACTACTCATATACTGAGACATAGATCGTGGTTTGTAATGAGTAGCTTCATTAAAGGCGTCTAAAATTCTTTTCAGCGGATAGTTTTTCACCCAAAAAGCAATTTTTTTATCCTCAACTTTCAAAGATAAAGATTTGATTACTTCAAAATCTTCAGTCTGAGGAATTGTGAGTTTCCATCGACGCGAAGCATCCAAAGTCTTATCTTCTTTTTTATGAATAGGCTCAGTCTCTAGACCTAGGTCTATAGAATCTGGTAGAGACTTTGGTATAGACTTTGGTATTGCTTTGGCAAATTCATCATCTCGATTGGCAGATTCGCCCATCGAATTGGCAAATCTGCCAATCGTAAACATTTCTTCATTTTCAAATGAATACCAAGTTGTTTTATCCATCTTAAGCTTATTGTAGTTACCTTTTTTCAATATCTTAAGTTTTACAAGTTTGTCGGTATATCGCCTAACTTGGTCTTTTGTAAAATATGGAAAGTTAGCTGCTATTTCTTCCCTGGTTTGGTACGTCCAAGTCCGACCATCTTTGAAATTTCTGTCTAATTTTTGATTTTTATTAATCCAATATTGGAAGTGATGGACGAGGATGGCTAACTCAATGCTTTTCAACTGAGCAGCTAGTTTAACATCGAAAGAATGATTGATGGAGGCTTGATATGTCATGTGTTCCTTGTAAATTAAGTTTTTTAATTTAGGAGACACGGAAGAAAAAATTAAACTATCACTTGCAATTTATTCTCTTGATACCAATAATCGTACGTGTTAAACTTGGATTATTGTTAAGAAGTAAAGAACTACCAGAACTAACAGTTCGTTTCTTTATTTTCTTCCGTGTCTTCCTGTAGCCCGGTGTACCAACACTGGGCTTTTTTATTTTCTAGACAAAATTGTTTTCAAGCTTATCTTTTTCCAGATTAAAACCAACGATTTTTCTTTACTTTTTTTTCATATACTCTGAAAATACTTAGATCGTCGATGTCATTCCCCTAAAAAAATTGAAACGGTTTCAGTTTTTTCTAGGGGTTTTTTTGTTACTAGCTTTCTTCTTGGCATAATTTTTCCGCAAGTGGGGCATAAGCATTTTTCTAATATAGGTCTAATTTCTTCTACTGAAACAATTCCATTTGTAGCTTCTGAAATTTTTTTAGCCATTTTTGGACCAGCTCTTTTGGTTCCTTTCATAAAAGACCATAAAGATGCTGATTCAACCCCTAATTTTTTACTAAACGAATTTACTGAAATTTTTTCTTTTTCTAAATATTCTTTAAGTTTCATCAGATCTCCTTTTTGTCAAAAAGCATAGTATTTTTCACATTTAATAAACACAAAAAAAAACATCAGTACGCAAAAATTATTGACCTTAAATATTCGTTTGTGTTATCGTATTTATATAAACAAATGAGGTGTAAAATGTACGATCAATGCGATAGATATGAAGATATTTTTACAGAACAAGATCCGACTGAATCTGAAATAGAACTGGAAAAAGTGCAAAAATATACATCTAACCATTTAGAATCTCTTATACATTTCATTAAGAATAAAGACACATCCGGCGTATATTCTTGTCTAGAAGATTTATGTTATTTGTTCGGTGTAGATGATTCAGAAATCAAAATTAATCCATTAAAATTTTAAGGAAAAAAATGAATACTCCAATAACTCAAGAACTTTCATTTGAAGCAATTTTAAATGATGTGCAAGTAATGCAAAACATGTGCGCTCAGCTAATGAAATCAAAACACTATCAAGTAATGGGAGAAGCTGGAATTTTTGCTATTATACAGAAAGCCAAGGCTCTTAATATTAATCCGCTAGAAGCGTTGAATGGCGGGCTGTATTACATCAATGGAAAAGTTGGGATGTCAACTGAGTTAATGGCTTCTTTGATTAGGCAAGCTGGACACAGCATTTCAAAAGATCCAAAATCAGATAATTCTATATGCATTTTATACGGAAAAAGAGCTGATAATGGTGACACTTGGAGTACTGTGTTTTCAGAAGCAGACGCAAAAAAAGCTGGTCTTTGGAAAAATATGTTCGAAAAGTATCCGGCTGTAATGTTGTATAACCGAGCAATGTCTATGCTAGCTCGACAACTTTTTCCCGATATTATCAAAGGATGTGGTTACGATAAAGATGAACTGATGGAAATTAAGCCTCAAATTTCTGAAGAAAATGTTATTGTTCAAACAGAATACATCAAACCACATGAAATTTCTGTGTTGGAAACATTTATTTCAGGAAATGAAGAGCTGAAGAAAAAGGTTTTTGATTATGCTGAGGTTTCATCTCTTGAAATGATAAAGAGCGAAAATTATCTAAAAATATTAAAAAAGCTAAAAACAACCATTGAAACTGAAAGAAAAAAAGAAAAGTGTGAAGAAATTCCAGAAGTGAGCGAATAATGCAACAGGGAACACCGGAATGGTTAGAGTTCAGAAAGTCTAAGATAGGAGCTAGCGATGCTCCTGTAATCATGGGTGTAAGCCCGTGGTCAACTCCTTTTCAATTGTGGGAGCAAAAACTTGGGCTTTCTGAGGTCAAAATCAATGAAGCAATGAAACGCGGAACTGAAATGGAGTCTCAAGCAAGAGAAGAATTTGAAAAAATCACCGGGATAAAGATGACTCCAAAAGTAATCACTCATAGTGAATATGATTGGATGATTGCTAGTTTAGACGGTATTTCTGAGTGCTCTAAATATATTGTAGAAATCAAATGTCCAGGATTTAAAGATCACGAAATTGCAAGGAATGGACTGATTCCAGAAAAATATTACCCTCAAATTCAACATCAGCTTGCATGTTCAAATTTGAATATGGCATACTACTTTTCTTTTTATCAAAATGACTCGTGTATAGTGGAAATCGTTAGAGATCAAAAGTACATAGATGGAATGATAAAAAAAGAATTAGATTTTTTTGAATTATTGAAGTCTAAAATACCACCCGAACTTACAGAACGTGATTACTATCAAAGAGAAGATGACCTATGGAATCAATGCGCACTAGAATATCAATCTCTATTGATTCAATCGGAAATTATAGAAAATCGAAAAAAAATGGTGAAACAACGTATTATTTCTCTGTCAAATGGTCAGAGTTCGTTAGGTGGAGGGATTCGCGTAAGAAAGATAACCCAGAAGGGAAGAGTTGATTATGATAAAATTCCAGAGTTGAAATTGATAGATTTGGATTCTTATAGAAGTGATCCAATAGAGTTTTGGAAAATTACTGAATGTTAAAAAACAGGATATTAAAATATGAAATTAAACGGAAAAGAATTAGATCCGGATGCTAGTTATGTATATATCGCTCTTACTCAAGCGGCAATAAAAGTACATGAAACGGGAAGAGACAAGGATTTTTTTATAGAATTTTGCAAAGAAATTTGGGAAAGCATGTTACTTTCAGACACAGATACACTAAAAGAAATTTTAATACAATACACTGTAGATGACTTAAAGAAAAAATTAAAAGAATAACATGAAAGTAAACAAAGTATTATCTATAGAAGACAGAAAAAAAATAGAATTTCTTTTGACTACAGGTATGACGCATCGATCAATTTGTAAAGAGCTTGGCATTCACACTACCACAATTTACAGAGAATTTAAAAGATGTAAAGAAAATTATAATGCGGAAGAAGCTCAAAAAACAGTATTCCAAACAAAAAACCTAATAGATTGGAGTATTATTGGGAAAAGATTTGGACTTCTTGTTGTTGAATCTTACGCTAATAAATACAATAAAAGAACTTGGTGGAAATGCAAGTGCGATTGCGGGACATATTCTATTGTATCTAGAAAAATTCTTACTGATTATTGCTCTAAAAAAAGACCTCTTAGCTGTGGATGTATTGCAAAACAATCGTCGGGAAATAAACAAAAGCATCCTATTGAAGAATCTTCCCTTAGAAAATTCCAGGACATGATGAAATTCAGAAAAATAAATAGAGATTGTTGGGAATGGACAGGATATTACCAAAAAGGAAAATGCCCTAAAACTTCTTGGAATTCAAAATCTATGACTGTTAGAAAATGCATGTATCTTTTAATAAACGGAACTACTTACGAACCAAATCCTGTGTTTACAACATGCGGAAATCTAAGATGTTTTAACCCAGATCATATGACGCTAGAGAGACCTATTAAAAGACAGTACTTTGATGATTGAATTTTGGAAAATTAAAAGAATAAAAAAGGATTTAATATGAAAGAAAAAGCAGAAGAAAAATTTGAAGATTGTCTTAACAAAATAAATGAAATCATAAAAAAATTAAATGATCGTATTGACAAGATTTCAAATAAAGAAAGTGAAGAAAGTGAAGAAAGTGAAGATGGAAAAATTGATTTGAGAATCGAAAATATGACAAAAAAATTAACATTTGTTTTAAAAAAAGATCATCCATCCATTGGAATAACTTCACTCGTTTATTTATTAGCAACGTCTGTTAATATTTTTAAAATTCCAAAAGAAGATATTATAAAATCTATTTATTCATTATGTGATGATAATGAATAGTTTTTAACAATAATTTAAAAAGGATTTAACATGAAAAAATTTATATTTTTATCGCTTATGTTATTTAGTTCTTTATCTGCTGTTACACCTTCCAGGATGTATATAGATGAAGATGAATTTACATCTCAAGGAGATGCTTTTCATATTCACATGGGAGGAAATGTATGGATAATGACCAATACTCTTCATAGAGATAGATCGGGTATTTTTACATATGAAGATAGTTTGAACTTAGTAAATCAAGGTACTTTTCAAAAACAATGGAAATGTCCTTATTGTTTTCAGTATTGGGACATAGGAAGACCTTGTGGAAATAAAGATTGTCCATCCAAATATAAGTAAATTAAAATGAATAAAATATTATCCGTTTTATTGATAATTGTTTTTTGTGTATCCCAATTCCTACAAAATTCAGAATATTATGGGATTATCGGATCAATTCTAGGAGCTCTCATTGGATATTCATGCGTTTATGTTTGGAGATTTAATTATTTAAAAGAATGTTTATTAGATAAATCCATCTTCATGGAAAAAGAAAGTAAAGAACTTTATGATATTAATATTCCAGATGGGGAAGAACTTAGAGACGCTAAAGACTATATCCGGAATTCAGCTATGCAAATGATTATTAGGCATGGTGGCCATGATGGTGAGCATCATAAAGAATGGTGTTTAGATCAAGTATTTAGAATTCTTGCAGGAAATCAGTACCAAGACATTGTTGATGACCAAAAGAAAGCCGGTTACGACTGGAAAGAAGGAATAGCGCCATGATAATTTTTGATTTAGACGGCACGCTATTTTAAAAAATAAAAAAGCCACCTGAAAAATCAGGTGACCCAAAAAAGAAGGCGTATGCGAAACGCTTTTCCGTGAACATTATCAACGAAGCCAACTTAAAAAATAATTTAATTTTTGTCAAATCGAGTCTATTGTTTTAAATGATATTTTTTTTTAGAATCTAAAAAATGGCGGTATGGTCGCCCGGCGATTTTTTTGCTTAATCGGATATATCGCCGTTATTTACAAGTTTAAGGAAACCATGGATCAATTATATCTAATTATTAGAAGAATAGAAATCGAATGTCCTAATGGATCAACAGAGGGATATTATCTAACACATCATTTTACAGATAAAGAAAGCGAAGTTTACAATTATTTCTTTGAAGATTCTAAAATATTCACATTTCCTCAAATGAAACAAATTGTGTCAGTGGGAATTGAAATCGAAACTGAATAATTTCATTTAACTAAAAAAATATTTAAACATTTGAAACTGGTAATAGATTGAAACTTCACAAAAAAACTAACGAAGAACTCATTAATTTATTCTTAGAAGAATTCGATCGAGATGACCTTATAAAGTTATTTGAAGATGTTTTTCCTTTATTTTATTTGTATAATGTCACTGAAGAAGATGATTGGTTAAAAGAAGTTATAAAATCAGATGAAATCACAACCATACGAATTATTCGTACAGTTTATCTTGTTTCAAAAATAGCAGAGAGACATGCAAGCAAACTTTGCTATTTAAAAGTTCATTTCAAAGATCTTTGGAAAAGATTAGAAAAGGAAACC
>JACDJC010001887.1_pt1 | contig 17660 bp, 11 predicted proteins | sample 7454191 | NCBI WGS metagenome assembly JACDJC01 (sample SAMN14253291, study PRJNA609438) | sludge metagenome | isolation source: sludge after 25d culture with pyrite and EDTA | collected 2018-12-20 | reverse complement strand
AAATAGGCATGAGGCAATAGGCAGCAGGCAATAGGCAGCAGGCAATAGGGTGACAGGTGAAGGTAAAAGAGGAAAGGTAAAGGTAAAGGTAAAGGTGAAAGGGAAAAGGAAAAAGGGGAAAAATGGTAAAAACGTTAAAAGGTGAAATAAGCTCAAAGCTCAGAGCTGAAAGGAAAAAAGAAAAATGGGGCTGATAAGCGTTAAGAAGTGAAGGTAAGAGGGTTCAATGTCAACGGTACAATCTTTTTCCTTCAATAATTAATCTTCTTCTGTCTCCCGTCTTCGTGCTCCCATTCCGATATTTATCGGAATCGTGCTCCCGACTTCATCAATCTTTTTCCCTTCAATCTCTTCGTCTCTGAACCCCGAACCCTGTACAGACGCACAATTTGTGCGTCTCTAACCCCTAACCCCGAACTCTTGTACAGACGCACAATTTGTGCGTCTCTAACTCTGAACATATTATGCAAAAACTCTTATCTCCAATCATAATCAACCGGGCCTGGGCCGTTTACTACACCATAGGTGTGGTGGGGCTGGCATTGCCTTTTACCCACGAATTGTTTCGTAAATTGATAGGCTTTAGCATACTCATGTCTCTGGTAGTGATGCTTTTGTTTCATCGTGGAAGCTGGATGAGGCTACTTATCGCTGCCTCGCTTGTTGCCGTTGGCGGGTTTATGTTTGAACTTATAGGGGTGAATACCGGGTTAATCTTTGGGCACTATGCCTATGGCACTGTGTTGGGACCCGGCTTTATGAACACTCCATTTTTAATAGGACTTAACTGGTTTTTGCTCATTTATTTGGTTTGGTTGGCCATGCAGCAGCTTTCTGCCAATCGGGTCACCCGGTGGTTTATAGGTGCTGCCCTTATGGTTGGGTACGATGTGTTTCTGGAACCCATAGCCATTGCATTGCACATGTGGAACTGGAGCAATCAGGCCGTTCCTGTTCAAAATTATCTGGCCTGGTATGGCCTGTCGTTTGTTTTTTTAGCGATATTTGATTTGTTTAAAGTACGATTTCGCAATCCGGTAGCTTTGCCCTTGCTGGCCAGTCAAACGGCGTTTTTTGTTGCACTAAACATAATCCATCAAATAACCGGGTTATGATAATTGCCTCGCACCATCCTCTTTTCGCCTGGTTTTTTAAACATTACTCCCGGCTCATGATAAAATGGCATTTCAGGGAGGTTTTATTCGAGGGGGATTTATCGGCACCATCCGGCCCCATATTGGTAGTGGCCAATCATTTCTCGTGGTGGGATGGTTTTTTTATTTATCAGTTGAATAATAAGTTTTGGCATAAACGTTTTCATGTAATGATGCTGGAGAAACAACTTAAAAACCGACGGTTTTTGAACAAGGTGGGTGCCTTCTCTATATCTGCAACGGGAGATTCCACTCTCCGGTCGATGCGATATGCCACATCACTTCTGCAAAACAATAAAAATTTGCTCACTATTTTTCCACAAGGTCATTTTACCTCTCAGGGTGCAATTCCGGTAAAATTTGAAGGAGGGGCTCAATTCCTCATCAGGCATTCTGCTTCCCATGTAAAGATGGTGGTGATTTTGGTGGATTACTTTTCACACCGGAAGCCATTTCTTTCTTTTTACGTACAAGATTACACTGAAAAAGATAAGCAGGATTCACTCGAGAACAGCTATAACCGCTTTTACAACCGTTGTATAGAACGGCAAAACCAAAAGGCTTTATTATGATGGTCTTAACACTGCTGGCATGGGTTTCTCTGGGGATTGTGGCCATTCGCTTAATGGTGGTGCTAAGTAATGGTTGGTTTAAATATCATATATTGAAGAGCGCCTGTGCTGTTGCCCTTAATCCTGAAATATCGGTGCTGATACCCGCGCGCAATGAGGCCCATAATCTGTCAAATTTGTTAGAATCCTTGCGGGATACGGCTCATCTGGTGAATGAGATAATCGTTTACAACGATCAGTCGGAAGATGATACGGCGGAAGTGGTTAAACGCTTCCGTAGCCTGGATTCACGCGTGAAACTTGTGGAGGGGGAGACCCTTCCGCCGGGATGGTTGGGGAAAAATTATGCCTGCCATCAACTGGCAGGGAGGGCATCTGGTCGTTATTTTCTTTACCTGGATGCAGACGTTACAGTGGAAAAAGAGGCGATAGAGACCGCCCTGAAAATAGCCAAACAACGTTATCTTGCTCTTTTTTCATTTTTCCCGGTTCAGGTCATGAAATCAATGGGTGAGTGGCTGGTGGTGCCCCATGTGAATATCGTTCTGGTAAGTATGCTCCCTCTCTGGGTCATGTATCAATTGCCCTTTTCCATATTCGCGGCTGCCAACGGGCAATTCATGCTTTTTGATGCAGTTGTTTACAGGCAATACTGGTTTCACAGACGATTGAAATTTACAGCTGTTGAGGATATTGCAATAAGCCGGCTCATGAAAAAGCTGAAATTGGAGGTGCTTACTGTTACTGCGCCCCAAAGTGTGCGGTGCAGGATGTATCGTGGTTTTAGCGAAGCCATTAACGGTATTGCCCGCAGCGTGCTGTTCTTTTTTGGAGGAAGTCTTTTTCTGGCCTGGTTGTATTTGCTGTTTACCACTTTAGGTGTCATTTTTGTATGGAAAGCCTTATCCCTTTTGTGGCTCGTGGTCTATCTTACTTTGCTTATTGTCATGCGTCTATTTGCTGCCGTGATAAGCCGGCAGGGGGCAATAAAAAATGTGGTTTTAATGCCTCTTCAACAGGGGGCATTCGTTGGTGTAATATTGATGGCTACCATTCGATTTTTTAAAGGAAACATATCGTGGAAAGGAAGAACTATAAAAGCCCGATAATTATTTTTGTTTTTTTCCTGGGCTTTGGAATGAGCCATGCTCAGGAGGATGATTACAGAAATATTTTTTCACAGGCCTATATATCGGGTCAAATGGACGTGTGGCGGGCTGCCATGAGCAGTCTGGAGGAGGATGTGAAAGCCAACAAGACAGAAGATGGCCTGTTTAAACTCACGCTTGCATTTTACGGTTATACTGGCTACTGCATAGGAAATGACCAGGATAAAGAAGCAAAGCAATATCTGGAGAAGGGGAAATCTTACCTGGAGCAGTTTGCTGAAAAACACCCTGAACAGGTCGAAACTTATGCCTTTCGCAGTGGTTTTAATGGTTTTGAAATGGGGCTGGCAGGGTATAAGGCTCTGGTGCTGGGGCCTAAAAGTGTGTCGGCACTCAAGAGAGCCGCAGAAATGGACAGTACTAATGTGTTTTTTCTTGTTGAAAAGGGAAATCAGATTTTTTATATGCCCTCTTTCCTGGGCGGTGATAAGAGGCTGGCTCAGCAATACTACCGTCGGGCAGTATGGCAGATGGAGCAGGAGGGCAGTCATAGGGCACCCCTATGGTATTATTTGAACACCCTTGTGGTGCTGGCGCAGGCTTACGAAAAAACCGGAGATATCGAACAGGCACGCCAAACTTTTGAAAAAATTCTTGAAACAGAACCTAATTTCCAGTGGGTGCGGGATGAGCTTTTCCCGGAGTTTATGAAAAAGCATGGTTTAAAGTAAGATAATTTCATCGAGGACCCTATTTCCATCGCAATTCTTGCGATGGCAGGTGCCGATCACCATTCCACGCTTCCACCTCGATTTGCAGATTTTCCGGGTTTATCTCCTTCGGTAAATGCGAGAAGTCTGCCCAAACCTCTTTGTGTTCCCCGGGGAAAAGGGTAATGTAGTTGTCTTCGAAAAAGACCGGAAGGGCAAGCTCCTGCGTCTGGTTATCCCTGACTTTTAGTCGCACGAAAAAAGCAGTTTCCTCACCGGTATTGCGGATGATGGCCGTTTTCATCAGCGGCTTTTCTTCCCGTACTTCAATTTGCAGGGTTGCCGGTTTCAATTGATCCAGGGTTTGCCAGTTGGCTTCTTCATGGGTGAGCCAGTAGAGGTTTTCATCAATCAGATTTCCTTTTTTATCTTTCAGGAGCAGTCGCGCGAAATAAAAGCCCTCCGGTTTCTCCCCGGAAAAAAGGTTTCCGGCTGTTTGTTTAGTGTTGGCAGCCACATCCAGTTGGTAGTTTAGCTCTCCGAGGCTTGTGCCATGCAGGTCGAAAAGCTGTGCCTCCACATTGAGTTTGGTTGCCTCCTGCAATGTTTGGTTGACCACCATAAGGGAGGAGTCGTTCAGGTTTAACTGCACATGCAGTGGTTTGGCTCCCTGCTGATATCCATAGAAACCGCCGTTTTGGTCGAGGAACACATCGTAAAACTGACCCCTCAACGAAGTCCAGGGATTTTGATTCTTCCACACCAGCATGCCGGTGTAGGCGTTCCACATGCCGGCATTAAAGCCCTCCTGCAGGGCACGGTACTGTTCGTAATTCACTATCTGGGCCTTTTTACAGAAGTCCTCAATATCTTTGATCTCGCCAAAACGTTCGATATAAGGTCCGTATCCAATGTACTTGTGGTATTGCCACACCGGGTTGGCCCGGTCGTTTACGGGAGGCGGTAAATCCTTTTCATCCATCATTTTACGCATGCTCTCCACATTGGGCATGCCCACTGAACCTATTTCGGGATTGAAAGGATAGGAGGGAGTGACGAAAAAGCGCAACGGATTCTGTATCCCGTAAGGCCCGTCGCCGTTTCCGCCAATGGTGTTGCGCAACAGGCTGTCGGAGGTGGACTCGTTGAGGTAGTACCGCGTTTGGTCGTACCTTGGAAAGATATCTTCCTCCAGTTTCCGGTTGATGTCTTCGGGAGGTGCAAATTCATTGCCTCCACACCACATATAAAGGCTGGGATGATTGCGCAGCATCTTAATCTGGTCAACGGCAGATGCCAGGAACAGAGCGTGGTCATCGGGGTAGGCCTGGCGGCGGGCCTGCGACTCTTTCTTTTTGGGGTCGAACCAGCGTCCGTTGCCATCGCCCGACACCCAAAGGTCCTGCCACACCAGGAGCCCGTATTTATCGCAGGCATCGTAAAATTCCGGACGCTCGGTCATGGAACCACCCCAAACACGAATCATGTTCATATTCATTTGTGCATGCATGCGCACTTCTGCGTCATATCGCTCTGCCGACAGTCGCATCAGGGCATCGGAGGCAATCCAGTTACCACCTTTGATAAAGAGTTTCTGTCCGTTGACAAGAAATACCCGTGCACCTGTCTGTTGGTCGAAGTAGGAGCTTGTTTCGCGAATGCCAAAATTAAGGTTCTCTTTATCGGAGAGCTTTTCATTCTGCACAAAACTCAGTTGCAGTTCATACAGGTAAACCTCGCCTGTGCCGTTGGGCCACCACAGCCGGGGTTGTTTCATCTCAATCTCGGGCAGCGACAGGGTCAACCTCTCTCCGGCCTCGATGGTAGCCGGTTGCGTCCATTGCTGTGTGCCTATTTTGGCTACCAGGGTGCCGGTCTGTGCCACATCCGAGGCGTTCACCAAATCGGCGGAAATGCTGATAAAGGCCGGCGCTTGCTTTGTCCCCGGAACCCTTTTGCCGGGAACTCTGGTTTTGACAAAGGGATCCCGCAGATCGACAGGCCCGGTGATTTCAACAGCTACCTGGTCCCATATGCCGGTATTACGGTCGCGTATGGCACAAATCCAGTCCCAGCCGGCTGCAAATTGCTGGGTTACCGAGCGGGCAATGGTGCCGTCACCCGCCTGACCACCGTTGGCTTCGCCTACCGGGTTGGGTGGATGTACAATCACAGCCAGATTGTTGGGTTGAGAAGAGTTTAAAAAGGGGGTGATCAAATATTTTTGTCGCAAAAACATCCCCTCGTGGGTGTTATGGTTGACGCGCCGGCCGTTCAGAAACATATTGGCCGAATAGTTGATGCCCCGGAACTTTAACCATGCCTGTTGCCCGGGTTTTAGTTGCGGGAGTTCAAACCGATTGCGAAACCAGAAAGTATAGAAGCCGGCCCCCACATCATGGATATCAGGGATTTGTTCGTTATTCATGCCATAAAAGGGATCGGGCACCAGATTGTTGTCAAGCATGGTGGTCAGTACGGTTCCGGGCACTACGGCATCCATCCACCCATAACCTTCAAATGATGAGGAGGATATTTGAGTACCATCGGCCACGACTTCACTGGCCCGTTTGGCTTGCCATCCGGAATTTAAAAGTAGCTCCTGTTTTTGAGCATTGGAGAAGATGCCGGAAAGAGCGAGAATAAAAATGAGGGTAATTGTTTTTTGTAGCATGGGATTATGAGTTTGAGATGCACAATTTGTGCCTGCCAACCGGAAGGGAGGCGTCTGTACAGAGGGCGTAGGTTCAGGGTTCGGGGTTTTGGTTGGATAAACGGTAAACGGTTAAAAGTAAGGTAAAAGGGAAGATGAAAGGAAATAGTAACATTACTTTTTACTGCTACCGTTTTCTGTTCAAATATAGCGTTATTTACAAGAATGGTTGGAAATAGGTGGCAAAAAAGTTAACAGGAATCATTTGTTTTAGCTAATGTAAGATATTTTTTTGTCCTGTAAGGATAAAAAATGCCTCGGGAAAGCTTAAAAACCTGTTTTATTTCGTGTCGTTCTTTGGCAAGATTTTAGTTTTAACCCCAAAGGCTTCGTAACTTTACCGAAGTTTAAAAGCACCACGGTTATGAAATATTCTGCCAACAACTACCCGCCCATGCAGTACAGTGACATTACAGATGCCCGCTCCATATTAAAAGATGTTGTAAAGCTCACCCCGCTTGAGCGCAGCAAATCCTTCTCTCTCATGTCGGGGGCAGATGTTTTTCTTAAACTCGAAAATCTCCAAACTGCAGGCTCATTCAAGGTGAGGGGGGCCTATAACAAGATTAAAAATCTCACCGCCCTGGAAGCCTCCAAAGGTGTGCTTTGTGCTTCGGCAGGCAACCATGCCCAGGGAGTGGCTTATGCGGCCTCCCAATTAGGGGTAAAAAGCACCGTGTTTATGCCGGTATTCGCACCTTCGCTTAAAGTAATTGCCACTCGCTCCTATGGTGCTGATATTGTACTTACCGGTGATACTTTCGACGATGCGTATAAGGCTGCGGTTGAATTTGGAAAGGAATCGGGCGCTACTTTCGTACACCCGTTTAACGACCCTTATATTATTGCAGGCCAGGGTACCGTGGGACTTGAGATATTTGAACAAATAAAAGATGTGGACGATGTAATGGTGCCCATTGGCGGGGGTGGGCTCATTTCGGGGATAGCCATTGCTTTAAAACACCTCAACCCGCGTGTACGCATCATTGGAGTTGAAGCCGATGGTGCACAATCCATGAAATTATCCATGGAAAAAGGTGCGGCAGTTACCCTCAACTCGGTCAACACCATAGCCGATGGTATTGCCGTGAAATCACCGGGAAGTCTCACGTTCGATATTGTTCGTGAACTCGTGGATGAGCTGCTGGTGGTGAACGATGCCGAGATAGCTCGCACGGCATACCTGCTGTTGCAACGTGCAAAGATACTGGCCGAACCTTCCGGTGCAGCTGCCCTGGCAGCAGTGCTTTATCATAAAACAGACCTAAAAGGCCGCAAGGTTGTCTCTGTTATCAGCGGTGGAAACATTAATATGTCTATACTTGAGCAAATCTTAGACAAAGGGGCGATGGATGAAGGCCTGCGGGCTCGCATCCGGGTACTGATTCCTGATCAGGCAGGGAGATTAATGTCAATTGTTTCCATTTTGGAAAAAATAAGGGCCAACATCCACGATATCGAACACGAACGTTCAACCACCAGTGTGCCGATAGGATTCGTACAGGTGACCATTACCTTTAATTTACAAGACACCACACAATTGCCTACCATTCTTGCGGAACTTAAAAAGCTGGGCTTACAATACAAGGTGCTTAATTAGGGCTCACATAGAACCTCCCGTCGGTGACAAGGAAGTATATTCCTCAAGTGGCTCAACGCTGCCCTAAGCTCCCGCTGGTATGGGCCGGGCTCCTGGTTATTGAAACCTGGCTCTGAAAATCAGCCAATTCATCAACCGCATTAATACATCAAACTACCCTCAATGGTTTCCATAAATCCAGGTACCTCTTTTTCCCAGATTTCAATCATGTCGGCCACCTTAAAGTTTTTCGCAAAAGCCTTACGCACCTTATCGGTGCCGCACACTTTGTCGAACATGTCGAGGCGGGAGGGGTCGCACAGCTCGAATACATTTTTATCAGGGTTCAGGATATGAGCCTCCTGAAGCACGTAAAACTGTATCAGCGAGAGGGGAGCTTTGTGAATATCGGTAAGGTGAACTTGCACGCCCTGTACCTCGGTGCCTTTTAAAACACTGTAGTAGGGTTTAAAATAGATGGGGCGGAAGAGCACCCCTGGTAGTTGAAGTGCCTGAAGCCGGCCGGCGAGTTGATGGGCCTCCAGCCAGTCGGTGGCAAATACTTCGAACGGAAGTGTGTAGCCCACTCCAATATTATAAACATAAAGTTCGCCCAGAATGCCCGATACCGGATAATACCAGGCCGAGTGGGCATGTGGAATGTGAGGTGAGGAGGGTACCCAGGGCAGGCCGGTATCCTCAAAGGTCATGCTGCGTTTCCAGCCCTCCATTTTTACCACGCTCAGCTTGCATGGAAGACCATTTTTAATCAAATGGTTGTTATTAAGCCAGCTGGCCAGTTCGCCAACCGTAAAGCCGTGTACATAGGGAATAGGGAACTGGCTCACAAATGATGTAAACCCGGGCTCCGTGATTGGCCCTTCAAACTTATTGCCTCCCAGCGGATTAGGCCGGTCGAGAACCATAAATTCAATCTGGTTTTCGGCGGCAGCCTCCATGGCCAGTCCCAATGTGCTGATGTAGGTGTACGATCGGGAACCGATGTCCTGAATGTCGTACACCAGTATGTCGATGCCTTTCAGCATTTCGGGGGTTGGTTTTCGGGTTTTGCCGTAAAGGCTGAACATGGGCAGTTGGGTTAATGAGTCGGTGAGTGTCTCCACCTTTTCGCCGGCCGAAAAATTGCCGCGAACCCCATGCTCGGGGCCATAGAGGGCCACCAACTCAACCTGTGGCGCCTCAAACAAAATGTCGATGGTGGACCTTAATTGACGATCCACGCCCGTGGGATTGGTTATTAAACCCACCTTTTTCCCTTTCAGCGCTTGAAAATTCTGGTCGCGCAATACTTCAATTCCGGTTTTTACCTGTGCTTGCAGTGAAATACCCAGAAGGAGAGAGAACAGAAAGAGTGCTTGCTTCATGGTATAGATGTTAATAGATAATACGTTTTAATGTTTGATGCCTGGTTAGTTTATTGAGTCTGTAATGCTTGCGTAGTAGTGCTGTCCGGTCACCTTCAGTCGGGCAGTAGTGATTTCTAATATTGGGCATCTTTTTTTATCCTTAATTCCCATAAATAATCTAAATTTGTAAGATGTAGTACATCCCTGCAAAGCTAACTAATAGTTTTATGATTTGCTTTATTTCTCGTATTCAAAAACTACTTTTTATTATAGGCTGGGTTTTTTTTGCCTCAGCCTGTTCGCTATCAACTGAACCTAAAGATAAAATGGAGCAACAGCTGACAGAATTGTTTGACAAACATCAGTTTCAAAAAGCCCGTGTGCTTATGGATTCTCTGCAGGTGCAGCCGGTCACGGCCTCTTTACAAGACAAAATGACCCATTATGCCGATTACATCCATCGGTTTAATATTGAGTTTCCTTACAACCGTAAAGAGATCATGAGACAAATTAAAGAAAAAGGCATATCAGTTGATAATAATCGGTTGTTGCAGTGGGAGGAGGCAGGTTGGTTGGAGTACATGGAAATTGATGGTGAGAAACGCTATTTTAAGAATGGCGTGCGCAATTTGTTGTTGCTCAACGATTCGTTGCATGAGGTGACCGGTGTCAGGGGATTGAATGAATCCGGTCTCAGCAAATTTCGCATCTGTCACATTAAAGAGATTCTAAAAGCCTCGGCTGAAGAGGGTTTTGGAAAACCTGTGTTGCCGGTGGGAATGCAGCTCGATTATACACTCATAGTAAAGCCCAATGTGGTACCTCCGGGCAGATTCGTTCACGTCTGGATGCCCTTTGGTGTGATAAACCATCCCAGGCAGCCGGTGGTGGAGTGTTTAAAATCCGAACCCCCGTGCATACCACCCTGCCTGGGAATTGATCCCCATCATTCTATTTTTCTTAATCAACAAGCAGTTGAGGATGAGCCTCTCCACTTTTTTATTTCTACCCGGCTGGTCTCGAGCGCTCAATATTTCGACCCCTTGCGGTTGAGTGAAATAGAATTTGCGCCCGTTCCCGATTCCATAAAAGCCTTTACAGTAGAGAGACCGCCTCATCTGGCATTCACCGAAGACATTCGTTCATTGGCCGATTCCATCACCACACCCGGAATGCGCCCCTACGAAATGGTGCGTCAGTTTTATTACTGGATAAACGACCACATCCCCTGGGCTTCGGCCATAGAATATGGTTTATTGGCCAATATCCCGGAGTACACGCTCAGGCATCGTCATGGCGATTGCGGTATGCAAACCATGCTTTTTATGGCTCTGTGCCGTTATAAAGGCATTCCCGCCCGTTGGCAGAGCGGCTGGATGCTGCATCCGGAACACGTGAATCTGCACGACTGGTGTGAGGTGTGGTACAGCGGCGTGGGTTGGGTGCCGGTGGATGTCTCGTTTAAACTGCAGGACAGTGAAAATTTGGCCATTCGCGAGTTTTATATCTCAGGGATAGATGCCTATCGTTTTATTGTAAATACCGACTATGGTGGTTCCTTTGTGCCGGCCAAAGATTGGCCCCGCAGCGAACCGGTGGACTTTCAGCGGGGCGAAGTGGAGTGGGAGGGAGGGAACCTATATTTTGACCAGTGGAGCTGGGATATGGAGGTGAGACGAGGTGAAAGCTGAAGGGGATTAAGGATTAGAGATTAAATGAGCAGGAGGCCGGATCCGGCAGCTGCTGCCGGAGAAAGATGGAAGACCAAAGATGAAAAGATTGGAGATTATTGAAAAAGGAACGTGAATGTAGAGACGCACTGCGGTGCACCGTTAAAATAATACTCGTACGTTTCGATATTTCGAATATGCCCAAGGCCGCGAGCCGCTCATTGAACCGCTCCGGGCTTCCTTCACCACCATTCCCTGCCTACCATCGGTCGCCATCCTCGTACGCTTCGCAACCCTTCCACCATTCCACCACTCCATCCTTCCCCCTCTTTTTCCCTGATGCCTGGTGCCTGGTGCCTTGCCCCTCTTTCAAAACGTTAAACTATGTTATCTCCCCGTCTTTATTAATCTCACATTCAGTGCACTAATTTGTTAAAATCCTGTATTACATCCTATGTGCTATACAAATATTTCATTTCACTTGTAATTTAACTTCCTTAACATTAGCTTTAAACTCTGAAAAGAGTAAATAAATTGCTTCTAAAGGGCCTGGCTTATGGTTATTCGATTGGTATCTTTAATTCTACTCGTGGTTTTTTGTGCCGGTTTTTCCGGATGTAATCAGAAACAGGATGTCCAGGCCATTATCGGGTCGGTAGAGAATCATTTTGTAGACGATCGGCGTGAGTCGGTCTTTGAGGTTACCCTTGAAAAATTAAAGGAAAACACTTTAGTGCTGAAAGGTGAGGTGGACAACCCGGCCGTAAAGGCTGCTTTGTTGGACTCCCTCACCTCAGCCGGGTTTAACGTCATTGACAGTCTGGATGTTCTTCCGGTCGATGTTTCGTTTAAGTGGGGCCTGGTAACCTTGAGCACGGCCAATTTGCGCGCCAGGCCTGCCTATTCGGCCGAGTTGGTTAGTCAGGCGTTGATGGGCACCCCGGTAAAGTTTTTGAAGGAGAGAGGTGGATGGGTATATATTCAAACGCCGGACCGCTATCTGGCCTGGTGCGAAAAATCCTCCCTGGCAGCGAAAACCGAAGCCCAAATGACCACCTGGCGCCAATCCCGGCGGTTGATGGTTACGCGGCCCTTTGGCTTCGTTACTCATCAAGGCACCGGGTTGTCTGTGTCAGATGTCGTGGCTGGCTGCATCCTTCAAATTACGGGAGAAAGCGGGGTTCTGCGGGAGGTGCTGCTGCCCGACGGACGCTCCGGTACCGTAGAGGCGGCCGCCGTGGTGCCCTTGGATGAGTGGATGGCCGACATTGGGCCTACCTCTGAAAGACTCAAGGAGACTGCACTTTGGATGAATGGGATTCCCTATTTATGGGGCGGAACGTCGATTAAGGGAATGGATTGCAGTGGCTTCACCAAAACCATCTATTTCCTCAACGGCATTGTGCTGGCCCGGGATGCTTCCCTTCAGGTGAAGCACGGCAAACAGATACCGGTGGACAAAAGTTGGCAGGTATTTGAAACCGGCGACCTTCTGTTCTTTGGTGAAAATAGAATAACCCATGTGGGCATGTACATCGGTGACTCGGAGTTTATTCATGCCGCTGGTCGTGTGCAGATAAACAGCCTCGACAGCACCCGCAACAATTACAGTGAATATCGTGCACGCACCCTGAAACAGGGCAGACGTGTGCTGGACGAAACCGGGGCGGAGGGTATTGTTTCTTTAGCCAACCATCCGTGGTATTTTAATGATGAACGCAGGGTTATATCCGATTAATAAATGTTATAAAAACCAACGATCTTTTGTATGGGCAATCGTCGTAATTTCATTAAAACAGCAGGAGTTCTAACAGGCTCCATGATATTGCCATACCGGCTTTCGGCACAGGTTGACAATCCCGCAAAAGAGAAAAGAAATAGAGCGAAGCCCATGAATCTGACCTATCAACCTTATGAGCTTCAACTGAAGCATGTTTTTACCCTGGCGTCGGGTAGCCGCACTACTACGCCTGTCATGCTCACCCAAATAGAATACGAGGGGATTACCGGTTATGGCGAGGCCTCAATGCCCCCCTATCTGGGAGAGAGTCACGAGTCGGTAACCCGGTTTTTGAGCCGTGTGGAGCTCTCTCAATTCAACGACCCATTTTTAATGGAGGACATTCTGGCCTACGTGGATGGTATTGCCCCGGGCAACCATGCTGCCAAAGCATCGGTGGACATTGCCCTGCATGATCTTACCGGAAAACTGATGGGGCAACCCTGGCACCGGATATGGGGACTCAATCCGGCCCACATTCCGGACACCTCTTTTACCATCGGGATTGACCAGGAGGAGGTGGTGAAAGCCAAAACCCGTGAAGCCGCACCCTATAATATACTTAAAGTGAAGCTGGGAGGAGGTAACGACCAACAGATGATAGAAGCCATCCGTGAGGTCACCGACAAGCCTTTGTGTGTGGATGTAAACCAGGGCTGGACCCGTAAAGAGGAAGCGCTGGAGATGATATATTGGCTCAAAGAGCAGGGTGTGGTATTTGTGGAACAACCCATGCCCAAAACGGCCATCGACGATATGGCCTGGCTCACCCACAGAAGCCCGTTGCCCACCGTTGCCGACGAGGCAATACAAACCATCGCCGATGTGCCAAAGGTTCATGGGGTTTATAACGGCATCAATATCAAGCTTATGAAGTGTGGCGGCATGAGGGCAGCCCATCAAATGGCCAATATGGCCCGTGGCCTGGGCATGGAGGTTATGATTGGCTGCATGACCGAAACCTCGTGTGCAGTTACTGCCGCTGCTCAGTTGGCTCCCCTGGCCCGTTGGGCCGATCTGGATGGAAATCTGTTGATAAGCAACGATATATTTGAGGGCTTAAAAGTAACGAATGGGCATCTGATTATCCCCCAAAAGCCCGGGATAGGTGTGGTGCCGGTGTAGAAAGGGTTGAGCAACTGGCCTTTTGTTCAGAATTTCATTGAAAATATAACACAATGTTATGAGAAGGTTTCTAATTTTTAATCAATTAAATCAACTGTTATGATGACACGAATCTCGCTTTTTTTAGCGCTTTTTTGCTGGCTCACAGTCTATGCAACTGCGCAAAACATTTCCGGAGAAGTTCGCGACCAGCAATCGCGAGAACCCATTCCGGGGGTAAACATTCTGGTGGTAGGCACCACTGTGGGTACCATTACCGATATGGATGGTAAATACACCCTTGCTCTTCCGGATAATGAACCGGCACAGGTGCAGTTTTCATTTGTTGGCTTTAAGAGCCAGGTGCTCCAGGTTCAGCCTGGGAACACTTACAATGTATTGCTCCAACCCGATGAAAAGCTATTAAGCGATGTGGTGGTGGTGGGCTATGGCACCCAGAGACGCGAAAATCTTACGGGTGCTGTGGCAACCATTGACGCTGAAAAAGCTCTCGATAGCCGGCCCATAACCGATGTAAGTAAAGCATTACAGGGTGTCTCACCCGGTCTTAGCATCACGACCAATGTGGGTGGGCCTGGTATTGATTCAAATATCCGTCTTCGCGGTTCAATTGGCTCATTGAATGCCGACGGTGGTACCTCACCCCTTATTCTGGTCGATAATGTGGAGATTCCCAACCTGAGCCTGATTAATCCCAACGATATAGAAAGCATATCGGTGTTAAAAGATGCAGCATCGGCTTCCATCTATGGTACACGCGCGGCATGGGGTGTAATTTTGGTTACTACCAAGAGTGGACGTGTAGATGGGAAAACCACGGTGAACTATTCCAATAACTTTGCCTGGAATACTCCAACAACCATTCCACGGCAGGCGGAAACATGGGAAAATGCTGAGTTTATCTTAAGGGCTCATGCCCGTGAGGGCAAGAATGAGGCATCCGTAATTGGCTATAACGTGGATCAGCTATCCGTTACAAAAATGAAGGAATGGGAAGAGAGTTACGGGCACATGTCGCAAAGCGACCTGGGCGAGATGCAGATGGACAGGGACATGGAATTTAGAGGGGGTAAGCTCTATTTTTATCGCTCTTTTGACCCGATTGACCAGTTTACAAAAAAATGGACGCCTCAGCAGAATCACGATTTTTCAGTGAGCGGAGGCACCGAAAAAAGCTCCTATAATTTGAGTCTTGGATACCTGTCACAGTCGGGGGTTATGAAATATAATACCGACAGCTACGATCGCTATAATTTCAGCTCAAACCTTACTTCGCAGGTAAACGATTGGTGGAAAATAAAAGGAAATGTGTTGTTCTCCCGTTCTACTACAACTATGCCTTACCGTTATACCGCCGGATTATACGATGCCTGGTACTATCTGATGAGGTGGCCAAAATGGTACCCTTACGCCACTTACGAAGGAAAAGATTTTCGCTCGGCGGTAACGGACATAAAACAAGCCAACGACGAGCGGTTTACCGAGAACTTTACACGCATTACCGTGGGTACCGTGTTAAGTCCTGTAAAGAATCTGGATATTAATTTCGACTATACCTTTTCACTGCTTAATGATGAAGTAAAACGTGACGGTGGTAAGGTTTATGCCTACAATATGTTTGCTACGGTAAACCCTTTAGCCTCCTATGGCAACATCTATTCATCGGTCGATAACCGGGTGTTGCAATGGAGCGAATATACCATGTCAAACATCTTTAAGGCCTATGCCACTTATAATTTTAATATCAATGAGAGAAATGAGCTCAAGGGCATGGTCGGCTTCGATTCGGAAGAGAGAGAGAATTTGGGACACTCTTCGGACAGACGCGAGTTGATAGATATTCACAAACCGGAAATCGCCCTGGCTATCGGCGACCAGTATGTGACAGCTGTGGATTATCACAATGAGTTTGCTTCGCGAGGATACTTCGGACGTTTAAATTATAACTTTGATCAAAAGTATCTTTTTGAGTTCAACCTTAGATATGATGGATCTTCTAAATTTCCCATTGGGGAGAAATGGGCCTGGTTTCCTTCCGGGTCTGCCGGATGGATAATATCTGAAGAGTCATTCATGGACTGGAGTGATCCTGCTCTTTCAATGTTAAAAATACGGGGATCGTATGGAACCATTGGTAACCAGGATGTAGATGCCAATGCTTTTTTATCCACTATGGGTATTGGAAGTGCTTCCGGCTGGGTTCAGGGTGGTCAGCAACTGCCTTATGTGGGCATTCCTTCTGTAATATCTGCAAACCTTACCTGGGAGCGAATAACCACCCTCGACATAGGAGTGGATGCCCGTTTCTTCAGAAATAAACTGGGCTTTAGTTTCGACTGGTACCGGAGAACCACTTCAGATATGCACTCGCCTGGCGAAACGTTGCCCTCCACCTATGGAGCCAGCGCCCCGGATATTAACTTCGGGGAGATGCAGGGGACCGGTATTGAGATCATTGTGGATTACAACCATCGGTTTAACAACGGCCTTGGCCTGACCCTGACCGGCACCTTCTCAAAAGTAACCGAAAAGATTACCAAATACGATAATCCCACCAATTATATATACGGTTATTACGAGGGTAAAGAGATTGGAGAGATATGGGGATATGAAACGGATCGACTGTTCCAGGAATCGGATATGATCGTGAAAACCGATGAAGCTGGTAACCCGGTGGTTGATAACGATGGCAAAACGGTTTATGTGCCCGATGCACCGAGCCAGGAACTTTTTGAGTCGGGGTTCTTCAAATTTGGCCCGGGTGATGTGAAATACAAAGACCTCAACAACGACGGGAAAATCGATTATGGATCAAATACCCTCGACGATCATGGCGACCTCAAACGTATTGGCAATACCCTGCCCAATTTTGAATATGGCTTTACCATATCTGCCAATTATAAAGGGTTTGACCTAAGTACCTTTTTCCAGGGAGTAGGTTCAAGAGATTTCTGGGGTTTTGGAAATATCGCCATCCCCAATGGTGCCGGTGAAGCAGTTTATGAGCATCAGCTCGATTACTGGACGCCCGAAAATACTACTGCTTTTTATCCTACACCCATGAGAACAGCATGGGAAAGCCACGGAAGAAACTTTTTAAGGCAAACCCGCTTTCTCTCTGACATGTCATATCTGAGAATGAAGAATCTGACACTTGGCTATACCCTGCCTTTTTCGCTTATCCGCAAAGCGCTTATTCAAAAAGCACGGATATATGTGAGTGGCGAGAATCTTTTTGAGTTCGATAATATGAAAATACCTATCGATCCTGAAACCACCGATAAAAAATATAACTCTTCAGGGACCATCAACAGCTCAGGATGGTCGTTTGGGAGAAGTTATCCTTTTTCAAGAACCATCTCATTTGGCGTTCAGATTACTTTATAACTTATATAAATGAACTATAACATGAAAACAAAAATATTTTTTTCTTTGCTATTATTTGCTGGTCTGGGGATGGGTTGTTCCGATGACTTTCTGGAGCGTCCACCGCTTGATCGCATAGAGGACAATCCCGAGTTCTGGAACAGTGAACAAAACATCAGGAACTATGCCGTGGGTATGTACGACACCTTTTTTGAAGGATACAGTTCGGGCTGGGCGCGCAGCGAATTCTGGAGCGGAACCAACATTGGCGAATGGACCGACGATTTTGCTCAGGAATCTGCTAACTTTTTTACCAAAAACGCCCCTTCCAGATCCTCTTTGTGGAGCTTTGAAAACACCCGACGGATAAATCTATTAATTGCCCGGGTTCAGGATTCAGAGTTAGAGGAGGAAGCTAAGAATCATTGGCTTGGAGTAGGTCGATTCTTTAGGGCAATGGAGTATGCCCGGTTGGTTTCACTGTTTGGCGATGTACCCTGGTATGAGCAGGTTTT
>JACDJC010001886.1_pt1 | contig 17670 bp, 14 predicted proteins | sample 7454191 | NCBI WGS metagenome assembly JACDJC01 (sample SAMN14253291, study PRJNA609438) | sludge metagenome | isolation source: sludge after 25d culture with pyrite and EDTA | collected 2018-12-20 | reverse complement strand
TACTATGAAGGCAGGTTCAACTGGGACCGTGAATTCGGAAAACATACCGTTGGCCTTATGACCGTGGGAATGTGGGAAGAGTACCTGCTTACCGGTGGTAACAGTAACTCCATCTATGAAACCCTTCCTGAAAGGAACATGGGTAACTCGGGCCGTGCCGCCTATAGTTACGACAGCCGCTATTTCCTCGAATTTACTTATGGATACAATGGTTCTGAAAAATTCAGCGGAGAGAAACGTTTCGGGTTCTTCCCATCACTAGGTGCAGGTTGGATCGTTTCGAATGAGAGTTTCTGGGGTTCCCTGAAGGATGTGTTTAACACTGTGAAGCTGAAGGCCACATACGGACGTGTCGGTAACGATGCGATTGCAGGTCGCGCCGGCAGGTTCTTCTATCTTTCAAATATTTCAAAAGGAGGTGCCAGCTATCGTTGGGGATCCACCTTCATGAATGCCTACGACGGATATACCATTTCCCGATATGCCAACCCGGATATCACCTGGGAAGTATCTACCAAAATGAACCTTGGTCTCGAACTCGCCTTCATGGATGAGGCTTTAAAGGTTCAGGGAGATTTGTTCAAGGATGTCCGTGACCAAATCTATCTCGAACGCCAAAACTTCCCGGCAACCGCTGGTATGGAAGCGGCCATTAGCGGGAATGTCGGTAAAGTGGAATCATGGGGTGTTGAAGGGTCAATCGACTATCAGTATATCGCTCCCAAGGATTGGTGGCTGACCGGACGTGCGAACTTCACGTTTGCGACCAATAAATATGTGGAACTTGATGAAAAGGATTATGCCGATGAATACCTGAAAAGAAAAGGTCACTCCATCAACCAGTGGTGGGGATTGATCGCCGAACGTCTTTTCGTGGATGAAGCTGAAATCGCCAACTCCCCGAAACAGGACTTTGGTTTGTATCAGGCTGGTGACATCAAATACAAGGATGTCAACAATGACGGGATCGTCAATAACAATGACCAGGTTCCATTGGGACTTCCAACCGTTCCTGAAATCCAGTACGGTTTTGGTATGTCAGGAGGTTATAAGGACTTCGATCTTTCCTTCTTCTTCCAGGGTAATGCAAGGGTTTCGCTCTTTATCAATCCCGGTACCGATAACAATGGTATTGCCCCATTTGCAAGCCGTCGAAATGCACTTCAGCTGATCGCCAACGACTACTGGAGCGAAACCAACCCCAATGTTCACGCATTCTGGCCCCGCCTGTCAGTCGATCCGCTCGCAAACAATACACAGACCTCTACCTGGTGGCTCAGAAATGGTGCCTTCCTGAGATTAAAGACAGTTGAAATGGGTTATAACCTGCCCGATAAGACTTTCGCCAAAATTGGCATGAAAAGTAGCCGCGTATATTTCAGCGGTGAAAACCTGTTTGTACTCAGTGCGTTCAAACTGTGGGATCCCGAAATGGGTCGTGGTGGCTTGGGTTATCCTCCCAACCAGAGGTACAATGTCGGTGTTCAATTGTCATTTTAAATCCTAAAAATTCAAACGAAGATGAAACTGTTTAGTAAAATATTGATATTTTTTATTGCATTTTCATTCATGTCGTCCTGCTCGGACTATCTGGATGTGGTGCCCGATAATACCCTGACCCTCGAAGATCTCTTCAAGACTGAGGAGGAAGCCTGGAATGCACTGGCCAAAGTTTACAGCTTTATGCCGCGTATCGATTTGACACATGAGTCTATGTGGACTGCCGGCGATGAATGGATCGGACGTCTCGATCTCAATGAAAACACCGGTAACCTCCGTGGAATCAGGCTGATGCGTGGATTGCAGTCTGCGTCTAGTCCTATCCTTGGAACCTGGTCCGGGACCAATGCCGGCAAACCTTTATACAGGGCCATTCGTCAGGCAAACGTATTCCTCTCATTGATCGATAATGTGCCTGATATGACAGAACAGGAAAAGAATAACTGGAAAGCCCAGGTGAAATTCCTGAAAGGTTACTATAGCTTTTTGTTGATCCAGAGTTATGGTCCGATTGTGATAGCCGATGAAATGATCACTCCCGATGCCTCCAAGGAAGAGTTGTTCCAGAAGAGGTCGAAAGTGGAGGAAAGTTTCGATTACGTCATTGGTTTAATGGATGAAGCCATTCCCGATTTGTCGGAAAGGGCAACAGCCACGCTACTCGGACAGGTTGACCAGGTAGCCGCAAAAGCGATCAAGGCCAGGGTGATGCTCTTTAGGGCAAGTCCTTTCTTTAACGGTAACCGCGAATATTTCGGTGATTTTTATGACCATGACGGTGAACCTTTCTTTCCACTGGATTACGACAGGGAAAAATGGAAAGATGCCATTGATGCCATCGATGAAGCAATCGCAGCTGCAGAAACCAATGGAGTCCAGCTTTATACTTTCGAAAAACAGCCTTATATCTTCGATCGTGAAGATTGGGATGCCAACCAGGAAAACATGAAAAAATTGTATGACCTGCGAATGGTGATTACAGAACCCTGGAACAAGGAGTTGATTTGGGGATTTTCAAACATCAACGTTTATGGACAGGGTGAACTCGCACATTCCTCCAACATGAGGCTTCCCCTTGGTTATGGTGATGGTGTCACTAATACCCCGGAATATTCATGGCAATGGATGGCAGCGACCTACCGCATGGCTGAAAGATATTATACCAAAAATGGTGTGCCGATAGAGGAAGATCTTTCCTTCAATTTGGAGAAAAAGTGGGAGATCACTGTCACACCTAATGCCGACAGTCCTGAATACGAAACCATGAAGGGTTTCATGCAGCCAGGTTCGGAAACCATCCGCTTATACCTCGACCGCGAGCCCCGCTTCTATGCAAACCTGGCCATTACCGGTGGATACTGGAGAACACACGGCGTAAAAATCCGCACCATGATGTATGCAGGCCGAGATGGTGGTTTCAACTCTTCACAGCATAGTACCGACTATTATGAAACCGGTATCGGAGTGAAGAAGTTTGTACATCCTGAGTCCAAGTCTGGTGCATGGCAAAGAACCATCAAATATCCTTATCCAATTATCCGTCTGGCCGACCTCTATCTGATGAAGGCTGAAGCATACAACGAATATTATGATACTCCGGTGCCACAGGTTTATGAGGCTATCAACCTCGTTCGTCAAAGAGCTGGTGTGCCGGATGTGGAAACCGTTTGGTCAGATCCAAGTATCGTGAGAACAGTCAACAAGCATAAAACCAAGGAAGGCATGCGCGACATCATCCTTCAGGAAAGAGGTATCGAATTTGCTTTCGAGGGCAGCCGTTTCTGGGATATGCTTCGTACCAAGCGTGCGGTTGTTGAATTCTCAACCCCGGTATGGGGCTGGACATATACCGGTGCAACCGGGGCTCAGTTCTTTAACCTTGAAGTTAAGCAGATCAGGAAATTTACTATCACTGATTGTTTGTGGCCGATTGACCTGAACGAAATGAATACCAATTCAAACCTGATCCAGAATCCGGGTTGGTAAAAAATTGAAATGGATATTACAAATTAAAAATTTGTGAGGTAATCAAGTGTCAAGAACCAAAGTTAGGTTTTCAACTGACTGAAATTCTGATTTGATTGATAACTGAAAAACATTAATATATATGAAAACAACAAAGAAATATTATATAATACTGGTTGCACTCCTTACCATTCTGGTCGCATGTGAGGAAGAAGGCCGTCACAGGTCAACCTCCGACGATTCGACCCCGCCCCAGTCACCTTCCAATGTGACTTATAAGCCACTTTTTGGTGGGGTGAGGTTTTACTATGACTTACCAACTGATGAGGATCTTTTGAGTGTTGAAGCCCAGTATACTAATGCTGAGAACAAGACCTTTACCTTCGCTTCATCTTATTTTGTAGATTCATTGGATGTGTATGGCTTTGGTGATACAATTAACTACCAAATTGACGTCTATGCAGTTGACAGGGCCGGTAACAAATCAAATCCGGTCAATGTAACTGTTAAGCCGCTGGAACCTGCCATTACCCGCGTTGTTAAATCACTTGACCTGAAGCCAGGTTTCAGTTCCTTCTTTGTCGATTGGGTGAACGAACTGGAGCAGAGTATCAATGTGTATATCGATTTTACCTACACCAAGGATGGAACGAAACATGAGTATACTTCGGTATTCTCCTCTAACTTGCCTAAAGACCGCCGGTTTGTCGAGAACCTTTTCCTTACACCACAGGAACCTGTCGACGTAAAAATCAGGGTTACCGATATTTATGGTAATAAGTCAGAACCTGTGGATATGGGCCAAATTTCCCTTCTGGAAGACACCAAGATCCCAAAGCAGGATTGGTTCCTTCCTGCACCCAATGATTCTATCGGAGGTGTGCCACAAGGCTTTGGCGATGGACTTGAAGGTCGCATGCGATATGTGATTGATGATATAATCGACAGAGGTGACAACCTGAACTTTATGCATACACACTCTCGAGGTCGCACAGGAAATGTAAAGGATGGAAACATGCCCTGGAACGTTATCATTGACCTGGGAGATTATTATGAACTGAGCCGTATCATTACAGTTCAACGACATTCAGGTGGCCTTGCAAACATCAGCAGGGGCCAGTACTACCAAAGTGAAAATGTGGGAATCTATGAAATGTACATCTGGGATGATGACGTGAACGATTGGGTATTCGTTTCCCAGAACAAGATCGAAGTTCCGGTTGGACTAAGTGAACTGGAAATTGTAAAGAAAGGTGAAGCCGGTGATATGGCCTATATGTATCCCGACAATCCAGGGTACACCAAAAAAACACGTTGGTTCCGATACAGGGCCATGAAGAGTTTTAACGGTAATTACACCCTCGACAATGCTAACTGTCTTTCAGAGATTACGCTCTATGGCAGGAAAGCGAATTAAACTAATCTGAAACCTTTGACAAAAGAATTGAAATCATGAGATACAGAATATTATTATTAATGATTGTTTCAACGGTCCTGCTTTGGTCATGTGATGATATGTACGAAAAGCAGAGCGAGTTTGAAGGTGAAATTGTCTATCCTGCCAAATTCGATACCATCATCGGTAAAATTGGATTTGAAAGGGTAGAGATTGATCTTCTGAAGGCAGGTCGCATTCCTGCCAACCAGATCAAAATGGGTAAAGCCAAAAAAACAGTGGTGGAATATGATGATGAAGTCATTACCATTGACACACTGGCTTCCTGGGTAAATATTACCGGTCTGACGCAAAGTAAACTTTATCGATTCCAGATCTATTCAATTGATGAATTTGGAAATAAATCGGTACCCCAGGAGATTGCACTGATCCCGTTTACCAGCAGTGACCTTGCTTCTTACGCAGTCTCTCCCCCCAGGGTTATGTCTTCGCCATCGGCAGCCGTTATTGACTGGCCCAACGGTATCTCTTCGGTACTGATGGATTATACCGGGCTTTCTTTTGAATATACCGACAAGGATGGCGTCGTTCGCAGTGGCGAACGTGGATCTGACTCACGGTTTTTTATTGGTAACGTGACCGCCGGACAGGCTGTTGAAATCAATATGAACTACAGCATCATTCCCAAAATCAACCGTACACGTATCCTTGATACCGTCAATTTGGTTTCCAAGCTGGTGATCAACATGCCTACCGGCAGTACAACTTTTCCGGTCTCGGAAAGGGAAATTATGGAAGCCAATGGCGTGACAACCTATACGGCTGATGGCGTCGCTAACATTGAAAAACTGGTCTACCCTATCCATGCCAATTCACTTCAGGATATCTTTTACTTTCCCAACCTGAAAACCCTTGACCTGACAGGTGGCGACTTGTTTAAACTGCCGACCACCGTGTATGACAGGAACAACGTGGTCGATCCGATTGGCGGTGGTGACTTCGCCCCGTTCATGCGGAGGGCCGGAGATATCGCTTCAGGAAACACCCAGGCGCTCAAAGACCTGCTCGAAGCCGGTATTTTGCAGAAAGTATATTACAGGCCTCATACCATGGGTCTCGACAACCTGCTGCAGCCTTATGTTGAAAGTGGCGTGGTCGAGTTAGTGGAAGGACCTTCTTCTGTCTTGATTGACCATCAGTTCCATCTCGACGGACTGGTACAGGACGGCAACTTCCGGATTGATTATACTTTCCCTGCAACGGATGCACCCGCCGGCGAAGGAATTGTCAATCCGTATAAACTGATCATGCGTGCCCGTAGTTCGAGCTTTGTGTTCGCGTTGCCAAAAGAGTATCAGTTCAATGTTGACGATTATCGTTATCTGAAGTTCAAGGTATATGCTCCCAAGAAAGAGGTATTTACAGGTGCCTATGCTGATTTTCAGCGTATCTGGCCCCGCATCATGAACCGTATGTGGTCATTTTCGCAATTCAGTAACTTCGGACAGGAGTACTGGGCTGTCGACCATATCTGGATTCCTGATGCCGACCTCCAGAACTGGAAAGACATCACAATCGATATGGCTAACGCCCGTGGAAAACATAACCGGGTGATCATCCTCAACATTGGCGGCGAACCTGGCATCAATCCCTGGAATCCGCCAATGGATATCGTCTACTACTTTTCAAATGTCAGGTTTGAAAAGGAACCATAAACACATGGAGTGACTATGAAAATGGGAAATGGCCATCCGAAAGGGTGGCCTTTCTCTTTTCGTTTTTTTTACAGCCCAGAATTAAACCCCGGAAGTTTTGGTTCAATGCTAAATACTGTGTTTTCCCGTTTCACTGAATTGTATATCTTTAGTCATTCGGGAATTTACTGAATAGCCGAATTTTCAGATCCGTTCATTTTTCCCGAGGTGTTATTTCAAACGTTATATCTATGAATCGAAATTTTTCCTTAAAGTTGGTCAGCCGTCTGATGGATGGTGTATTCTATAACTGTTTTGGAAAGTGTGTCTTATTTCTTTTGTTGGCCATCGGTTTCCTGGGTTCCTGCAGCGAGGGAGAATCCCGTTATATCAAGGGCAATGTACATACCCACTCATACTGGAGTGATGGCGATGATTTCCCTGAACGGGTAGCCCGCTGGTACAAGGATCATGGTTATGATTTTCTGGTCATGACCGATCACAACATGATCCTGGAAGGCGAAAAATGGCGAAGTTTTTCCGAAGGGCACGAGGTGCTTGCAAAATACCGCGAAGAGTTTGGCGATGAGTGGGTCATCATGCGCCCCGATACAGCCAAAGAGGGTAATGTGCTGGTCAGGTTGAAAACACTGGACGAATTCAGGAACTTGTACGAAAAGCAGGATAGTTTCCTTCTGGTGATGGGGAATGAGATATCAAATCCACATGCGGTCCACTTGGTTACGATTAACAAAGACAGGGTGGTGCCTTATACCAAAGGTACGGCCGACGAGCGTGAATTCATGATCAGCGAGACGGCCCGGCTGATGGCTGACTACAGGAAGGAAACTGGAATTAATTCCTTCCCTGTGCTTGCCCATCCCAATTTTACCTGGGCACTGACTGCCGAAATGATCCTGAATAATCCGGATATCCGTTTCTTTGAAGTTTACAACGGACACCCTCTGGTGAACAACGAGGGTGATGATTACAGGGCTGGAACGGAAAGGATGTGGGACATTGTACTGGCCCACCGGACAGCTTCCGATGGTTTGTTGCTTTACGGACTGGCCACCGACGATGCCCATAATTACCTTGGTGGAGGTGCCGGTCCGGGAAAAGGATGGATCATGGTCAGGAGTGATGAACTTACCACCGATGGTATCCTTCAGGGTCTCGACAGCGGTGATTTCTATGCCTCTACCGGGATTGTGCTGAAAGGGATCTCCTTTGACGGCAAGAAGCTTTCAGTCCGGATTGCCGGTGATCCAGAGACCGAATATTCCACCGAATTTATCGGTACGCGCAAAGGCTTTGATCCATCCTCAACGGCTGCGCTTGATTCCGCAGGGCTCGAAATTCCAAATACAACCAGGGTATACAGCAATAAAATCGGTGAGATCCTGGCTGCCGATACGTCGTTGAATCCCTCCTATACTTTCACGGGAGATGAATTGTATGTCAGGGTGAGAATCACTTCTTCCAAAGATCATGTGGATCCGAATTCGGGAAAGGTGTTAGGTAAACAAAAGGCGTGGGTTCAACCTCACATTGCTGCTGAACTTTGAATTTGAGGCCTGACACGGGCAAATTGTATATACCAGAGGAACAATTCAATTTGACAATCATGTCAGGTTGCGATTTTCAATCAGCTGATGACTGACCATTCAAATTCCGTTTTCTGGGAAGATGCCAGTGATTTGCGGAGTATGATGTATTCGGGGGTTTCTAGCCTTGGATCCTTTGTGAGGATGGTTGAAGCGGTTTCGCGGGCCAGTTCCAGGATCTGGACATCCTTGGCCAGGTTGGCGATTTTCAGGTCGAACCCGATTCCACTTTGCTGGGTGCCTTCTATGTCACCAGGCCCCCTGAGCCGCATGTCCATTTCGGCGATCTCAAATCCGTCGTTGGTGCGTACCATCGTGCCTAACCTTTTTCGACTTTCGTTGGTGATTTTGTACGATGACATCAGGATACAGTAAGACTGCTCGGCCCCCCGACCAACCCTGCCACGTAACTGGTGCAACTGGCTAAGGCCAAATCGCTCGGCACTTTCGATCACCATCACTGAGGCATTGGGTACGTCGACACCCACTTCAATTACGGTTGTTGCCACCAGGATCCGTGTTTTTCCTTCCTTGAAACTCTGCATGGCGGCATCTTTCTGGGCCGGCTTCATGCGGCCATGCACCATGCCGACCTCAATGCCGGTGAATTCTTCCGATATGTGCCGGAATCCCTCTTCCAGATTCTTCAGGTCGCTCTTTTCCGATTCGGAGATCAAAGGGTACACTATGTAAACCTGCCTTCCGCTGGCCAGTTCACGTCGCAGGAAATTGTACACGTCAGCCCTTTTGTTGTCAAAGAAGTGCATGGTCTGGATCGGTTTCCTGCCGGGAGGAAGCTCGTCAATCACCGACACATCTAGGTCGCCGTACACCGTCATGGCCAGTGTCCGGGGTATCGGTGTGGCCGTCATTACCAAAACATGGGGCGGAATGGCGTCATTTTTTTGCCAGAGTTTTGCCCTCTGTGCCACACCGAATCGGTGCTGTTCATCGATGATGACCAACCCGAGGTTTTTGAAGTTGACGGTATCCTCAATCAGGGCGTGGGTGCCTACAAGGAGCTGTATGCGACCCGCAAGCAGGTTCTCATGGATGGCTGGCCGCTCACTGGCCTTGGTCGAGCCGGTCAGGAGCTCGATGCCGAGTCCCATGCCGCTAACCATCCTGCTGATCGAGGCGTAGTGTTGTTGGGCGAGGATTTCGGTTGGTGCCATCAAACAAGCCTGGAAGCCGTTGTCGAAGGCAATCAGGGCCGACATCAGCGCGACCATGGTCTTGCCACTGCCCACGTCGCCCTGCAGCAAACGGTTCATCTGGATATTCCGGCCCAGGTCTTTCCGGATTTCCTTCAGTACCCGTTTCTGGGCCTCTGTAAGTGAAAAGGGCAGGAAGTTATGGTAAAAGGTATTGAAATTGTATCCGACATGGGTAAAGGGATATCCCATGAATTTGTCGTCACGGTTGTGTTTCAGGCTGAGAATCTTCAGCTGGATCATAAAAAGCTCCTCGAATTTCAGCCTGAAACGGGCATTCCGCAGGTCCAGATTGGAGTCGGGCTTGTGGATGTTGTGGAGGGCCTTTTCTAGCGGCATCAGCTTTAAATGCCGCAAAACAGGCTCAGGCAACGTGTCTTGTACCTTGCCTTGCATCTTTTCGAGCAGCACAAGGATCATCTTGTGGATCATTTTCGAGTGGATAAAGCCTTTCTTCAGGTTCTCCGTTGTGATGTAATGCGCCTGGAAGATTCCGGAAGGGGAGAGGGAAATGTCTCCCTCCGATTCAATTTCGGGATGAACCACATTGATGCGTCCGTTGAATTCGGATGGCTTGCCGAAAATGGTATAGGTCGTGTTCAGTTTCAGCGCCTCTTTCTGGTATTTCACGCCCTGGAACCAGATAAGTTCTATCGATCCCGTATCGTCGTAAAACTGTGCTGTCAGCCTTTGTTTCTGTCCTGACCCAACCACTTCCATTGACGTGATTTTGCCCTTGACCTGGATGTGTGGCATCTGGGCATTGATTTCCCGGATCGAGTAAAACTTGGTACGGTCAATATACTTATAGGGGAAATAATAGAGCAGGTCACCGAATGTTTCAATATTCAGCTCTTTTTTGAGTAATTCGGCCCGCTTCGGCCCAACCCCCGGTAAAAACTTAATATCTTGGCCGAGAAATTCTGACATGGTCAACAAAGATAAAAAACCGCGGAGAATCCATGAAACCGATTGTAACTAATCCCAAAGGATATCATATTCATTCCCCATCGGCGTTTCACTTGGTTACCGGAGTGATTTTCAACCCACAACCGCCTCCCGGGATGTCCCCTGAAATGGCTTTGGAGATGAAAAAAAAATTCCCTTTTGGTATGCTTGTCATCAGGTTGGCGGCTCATTTCCGCCCCCAACGGATTATCTGCATCGGCAGTGAATGTCTGGAGTTAGCTGCGGCACTGGAGCCTTCCGGTATACCTCTCCAGGTTATTCAAGCAGGTGATAAAGGATTTTTTCTGTCGAACGCGAATGAATTTGTCATCTGGAGTGATGCCCCGGGCCGGGAAATGCAAATACACAGTGAGATCAATGATTGTGTGTGGTTTGTGCCAGGTCTTGGACGCAAGCCGATGAGGGAATTTTTCACCTTGTTGAAAAAGAATGGGAAAGTTTCACAGTCCTTTGAACTGAAACACGATGGATTCGTTATTTTTAATTCAAAGCTCCAGAAGGAGGATTATATCATATCGAACCGGGGGTTTTTGATCGATTTGTGAATTTATGCCAATAATTAAGGTTTTGCGTTATGGGATTTAAGATATATACAAAAACAGGCGACGACGGTACTACCGGACTGGTGGGTGGCAATCGCGTGAAGAAAAGCAGTCTGAGGCTTGATGCCTATGGGACGGTCGACGAACTGAACGCACATATGGGTATGCTGGTCGCCAAATTGTCTCAGGAGGAGATCAAGAGCCTGCTACTCGAAATACAGAACAAACTGTTTGTGATCGGCTCCAAACTGGCCTCCGACGAAAAGGGGAGGCAGATTACCAGTTCACTTGATTGTTCCGGAAAGGACATTGAAAGGCTGGAAAAGGCAATCGATTCTTTTGAGGAGGAATTGCAGCCTCTTCAGCAGTTTATCCTGCCGGGCGGCTCCGAACAGGTCAGCCAGTGCCATATTGCCCGGACTGTTTGTCGCCGTGCCGAACGACTGACTGTCCAGTTGGCCGAAGAGACTGAGGTGGAATCCATTATCATCCAATATCTCAACCGTCTTTCCGATTTTCTGTTTGTTTTGAGTCGTAAAGTAGCTAAAGATCAGGGTGTTAGTGAAATTCCTTGGGTGCATGATTAATTATGGATAAATGATGATTAATTCCATGTATTTTTGTTATATTCGCGAAATTTTAAGACAGGCTATAATTAACTTCTTAATAATCAGCAACTATGTATTGGACATTAGAATTAGCATCGAAACTGGAGGATGCCCCCTGGCCAGCAACCAAGGATGAATTAATCGATTACGCCATTCGTTCAGGTGCCCCTTTGGAAGTTATCGAGAATCTTCAGGAAATTGAGGATGAAGGTGAAGTGTATGAAAGCATTGAAGACATTTGGCCTGATTATCCCAGCAAGGATGATTTCTTTTTTAATGAAGACGAATACTAACTCATGCCTTTTTCCGGAAGGATGACCATGATCAATGGTTCATCGGGTATTCTCCCGGGAAACGGATGGATGTCAACGATACCATAAGAACAGGCTTTCGGGCCTGTTTTTTATTTTGTGGCCTTTGAAAACCGGCAATCTGTCCAAACTCATTCACGAAATTTTCACATGTGTGATGAACTTGCTATTTTTGACGCGTCCCAGGTGCGAATCATTTCGCGATCCGGGCCTCCTAATCTGGAATCATGCTGAATATTTCCATATCGCCTGAGTTGAAAAACAGGGTGCCTGCCATTCGCCTCTGTTGCATTCTTGCTTCCGTGAAGGTGGAAGAAACGCCTCCTGCCTTGTGGTCGGCAATTTCCGAAAAGTGCAGGGAGCTGAATGAAAACTTTCGCACAGAGGACATCAGTTCCATGCCTACCATACGGTCGTCGCGACAAGCCTACAAGGCAACGGGCAAGGATCCGGCCAGGTACAGGTTATCGGCCGAAGCTCTCATCCGTAGGGCAGTCAAGGATAAGGAGCTTTATCGTATAAACAATGTGGTGGATTTGCTGAACCTGGTATCCCTGTCTACGGGTTTCTCAATCGGGGGATATGATGCGGATACCATCCAGGGAGCGGTAGAAATGGGAATCGGCCTGACTGATGAACCTTATACAGGTATTGGCAGAGGGGTGTTGAACATTGAAGGATTGCCGGTCTTCCGGGATGGACTGGGGGCTTTCGGGACACCCACCAGCGATTCGGAGCGTACTTCGGTAACTGACAAGACCGTCCGGTTCCTCATGGTCATCATCGGCTTTGGGGCTGAATCCCATCTCGATGAGGCCGGTACTTTGGCTGTCGGTTTGTTGGAACAATTCGCTTCCACAGGAGAAATTGAAATTAAAATCATTGATTAATATGTTGCAGGGATTTGCCAAATTTGTTTTCAGGATGTTGGGATGGAAAGCCGCAGCAGGCGTCATGCCCTCCAAAAAAGCCATTATCATCGGTGTGCCCCACACCAGTGCCTGGGATTTCGTGATCTCGTGGCTATACTATACTTCGGTGGGCGGAACGGCACACATCATCGTCAAGAAGGAGTTTTTCTTCTGGCCGGTGGGTTATTTCATGAAAAAAATGGGTGCCCTGCCAGTCGACAGGTCTCGCGGTGCCTCCCTGGTCAAACAGGTGATCGATGAAATGAACCGTCGTGACACCATGCACCTGGCTATCACGCCTGAAGGTACCCGGACCCTCACCAAAAAATGGAAAGCTGGTTTCCATGCCATCGCCAAGGCAACAGGTGCCACGGTATACCTGGGATTCTTCGATTGGGGCAGAAAGCAGGTCGGCTGGTACGAGACCCTCGAGCTGACCGACGATGCGCAGGCCGACATCAAACGGATGAAGGAGTATTACAAGAAACTGGGTATCGTTGGCAAGCATCCCGAACGGTTTACGCTGGAGGATTGATCCCCTACGACTGATTAACGGTAAATTTGGGATATGTCTGAACTGAAGGTGTCCATATTGCAACCTGATCCAATATGGGAAGATAAAAGAGCCAATCTGGGCCTGTACGACCAGATGATCGGAGACCTGAATTCTCCGGATTTGATCCTGTTGCCCGAAATGTTCGATACCGGATTTTCCATGAATGTCGGTCACCTGGCTGAGTCCATGAATGGACCCGTGGTATCATGGATGCTTGAGAAGGCTGTCCTGACCGGCGCGGTCGTTGCCGGCAGCACCATCATCAGGGATGGGGACGCAATATATAACCGTTTGGTATGGGCCCAACCGAATGGATCCCTGGACTTTTACGACAAGCGACACCTTTTTTCCATGGGATCCGAGCATCTCCATTATTCTCCCGGAACAGAGCGAAAGTCCTTTTCGTGCAAAGGTTGGAAAATCAGGGCTCTGGTTTGTTATGATCTTCGATTTCCTGTCTGGAGCAGAAATGATGATGATTACGATCTGCTGGTATACCTGGCCAACTGGCCTTCTGCCCGGCACCATGTCTGGAAAACCCTGCTGGTGGCCCGCGCCCTCGAAAACCAATGCTGGTGCATCGGGGTAAACCGTTCGGGACGTGATGGTATGGACCTGGATTATTTCGGCGATTCCGGGGTTATCGACGCCAGGGGAAAGGCTTATTGGTCCGGTGCCGCTCCTGGAGTTCTCGAGTATTCCCTTTCCTTGTCTGACTTGCATGAATTCCGCAAGAAATTCCCGGTGCTGAAGGACCGCGACAACTTCACACTGCTTCCCTAAAATCCTTCGGTCTGGTCTTTTTTCCTGCCCTTTTCTGCCCAATCTAACGGAATCACGCTCCAGTTGGTGCCTGCTTTCGGATGAAGATTTCCTGCTTTCTTCAGATAATCCATCAGTAACGACCTGATATCAGTGCCTGAGGTATAAATGATCCTGCTTTCAAGCTGGTCATGGGGTATCCCTGCACCTTCGGTCAGGTGTCCGCCGCCTCCACTCCCCCGGTATGAGTTGATGGCTACCTTATAGGTTTTCGCTTCCTCAAAAGGGCTGCCATTTTCAAATCCCTGTATCGTGATCCTTTCTCCGGCTGGTTTGGTCACATCAACGGTATATCGGATACCGGCTGCCGAATCGAAATTGAAAGATGCCTCTGCCAAAGAGGGCCTTCCGTTGTTGCGGATGAGGTTGCCTTCCTTGTCTTTCCTCAAATTGAGCAGATGGTCATCCGCGTTTTTCATCTGGTTGAACCAGAGTCCGTACGAATGTTCCAGAAACCCCTTGATCTCCTTGCCGGTCAGCTCCATCAAATAGAGGAAGTTTTCATAGCGATAAAGGGTAAACAGGTCGCGGGTCAGGAGATCTCCTGCCTCGATATCCTGGCTGGTGGTCAGTGGTGCGGTGAACGATACCTGTGCCCCGGTAATGTCGAGCTGTGCCCTGTGGATCAGGTCGGTAAAGGCCGAATTTCCGAACAGGCTTTCGCCGGCCATCAGCGGGGCTTCCAGTCTTCCGACGGGCTTGTTGGCAAATGTCCTGATGGCCCTCACTTCTTTCCTGAATTTACGGTTGTAGGCTTTCGACTGCTTCATGGTGCCCAGCGTAATCACCTTGCCCGACCGTTCACTGACTTTCCATGTCTGTTGCCCTGCCGGGGTTAGTTTCAGTTCCACGTACCCAACATTGCGGGCACCACTGCCTGGATTGACCACCTGCACTTCCGTGCCATCCCCGCGTTGGATGGTTTCTGCCACCGGCCGATGGTCGTGCCCCAGGAATATGACATCAATCCCGGGCACTTGCCTGGCGATCATCCGTCCCGCATTTTCGGCAAAACTTCCGTCTGCCGGCATTTCTTCCTGTCCCATGCCGGTATGCAGCAGTCCGATAATGACATCGGGTTTTTCCTGCTCCCTGATATGGCTGACCCATTGTCTTGCCGAACTTACCATCTCGTCGAAATGCAATCCGGGCCACAATATCCTGGGTAACCATCCGGGCACGCCCGGGGTAATCAGGCCAAGCACTGCCACACGGACCCCGTCTCTTTCCAGGATAGTATAAGGCAGAAATGCCGGAATCCCGGTGCTTTCGTCGATGATGTTAGCTCCCAGCCAGGGAAACCGAAACTCTTTCTGCAGGCGGTAATAGACTTCCGGACCGGCCTCTATGTCGTGGTTCCCGACGGTTGCCGCATCATATTCCAGGTAGTTCATCACCCTGGCGATCATGCTGGTTTTGCTTTTCTGCACAAAATTGGCATAATACGAAGCTGGGGTACCCTGTATCAGGTCGCCGTTGTCGAGTAGGATCAGGTTGGATCCCGGTATCGTGCGTATGGAATCTGCAAAGCTTTTCAGTGAGGAGAGAGAACTCCCGGTGGGCTGGTCACGGAGGAAATCGTAAGGAAAGAAGGCCCCGTGAACGTCGGAGGTGACGGCCACCTGAATAATCGTTTCCTGGGCGTGGATTGGGATGATGGCCATGCCCAGCAGGATGGCCAGTATGCCTTTTAGCAAAGTGATGCGCAATTTCTTTTGAACCATGATGTAACAATTATTTGACAGAAATGTATTTCCTGTCGTTTCCGTACTCCGGAATATTCCGGGTCTGCAGGGCAAAAATAATATGCTTTTTTATCTTTGTCCTGATCCCCGGCCTGTTTTTGGTTTTGTCCATCCGGATGTGTTTTGGCTGTGTTATCTGGAATGTTGACAGAGGTCGGGATAAAGTGGTTTTGAATTCAATTCCAAAGGAGTAATGAAAGATAAGGTTGTATTGATTACGGGTGCCTCTTCAGGCATTGGTGAAGCGCTGGCGAGGAAGTATGCCGCGGAAGGCTCGAAGCTTGTGCTGGCAGCCCGTCGCATGGACAGGCTGAAGGTGTTACAGGATGAGCTGGTCAACAATGAGGTGCTGATTGTCGAGACTGACGTGACGGTCGAGGAGGACTGCAAGCGGCTGGTGGAACTGGCCATCCTGCGGTTCGGACAAATCGACGTGTTGATCAACAATGCCGGCATATCGATGCGTGCCATCTTCGAGGAACTCGACCTGCAGGTGATCCGCCGGTTGATGGATGTAAACTTCTGGGGCACCGTCTACTGTACCAAACATGCCTTGCCACACCTGCTCAGGGTAAAGGGTTCGGTGGTTGGGGTCATCAGTATCGCCGGACACGTGGGACTGCCCGGTCGTACCGGTTATGCGGCTTCCAAGTTTGCAGTCAGGGGCTTCCTCGACACCCTGCGCATCGAAAACCTGAAGAAGGGCTTGCATGTACTGGTGGCCGCCCCTGGTTTCACTGCCTCCGAAGTGCGCCTGTCGGCCCTGAATGCCAGTGGCAGTCAGCAGGGCGAAACCCCACGGGACGAAAGCAAGATGATGTCGGCCGAAACATGTGCCGGGCATATCTATAAGGCCGTCGTAAAGAGAAAAAGGCAGCTGGTGTTGACCTCCCAGGGCAAACTCAGTGTTCTTCTGGGTTTCCTGATGCCTTCTTTCTTTGATAAAATGGCTTACAACGTCATGGCCAGGGAGCCCGACAGCCCGTTTAAATAGTTTACGCCAAATCAAACTTAATACCTGCCGATATGAAAAAATCAATTTTGCTGATGCTTGTTTTGCTGTTGGGACTGGGGTCCATTCATGCCCAGCCAATGATCTGGAAAGAAACGGAAGCCGAAAAGGCCCAACGTCTCAAATGGTGGACCGATGCCCGTTTCGGGATGTTTATCCATTGGGGCATTTATGCCTTGCCAGCCCGTCACGAATGGGTCAAAACCCAGGAACGGATGACAACCGAACAATACCAGAAGTATTTCGACCATTTCAATCCTGACCTCTATAATCCTCGCGAATGGGCACGAATGGCCAAAAAGGCGGGGATGAAGTATGCGGTCCTCACTTCGAAACACCACGATGGGTTTTGTCTGTTCGACTCACAGTATACCGATTATGATGCACCCAACACTCCTTATGGCAAGGATTTGGTCAAGGAATGGGTCGATGCTTTCCGGGCTGAGGGACTGGGTGTAGGGTTCTATTACTCCCTCATCGACTGGCACCATCCGCATTTCACCATCGACCAGGTCCATCCGCAAAGGCCAAACTCCAAAGAGGAGTATGCAAAGCTCAATGAAGGACGCAACATGGATGTTTACCGCAAATACCTGAAGGACCAGGTACGCGAAATCCTCACCAAATATGGCAAGATTGATATCATTTGGCTCGATTATTCCTACCCGGGAGAAAATGGCAAGGGACGCGACGACTGGGGATCGGTTGAGCTCCTGAAGATGGTCAGGGAGTTGCAACCCGACATCATCGTGAACGATCGCCTCGATCTGAAGGATGTGCCCGGTGGGTGGGATTTTACCACGCCCGAGCAGTTCAAG
>JACDJC010001885.1_pt1 | contig 17673 bp, 13 predicted proteins | sample 7454191 | NCBI WGS metagenome assembly JACDJC01 (sample SAMN14253291, study PRJNA609438) | sludge metagenome | isolation source: sludge after 25d culture with pyrite and EDTA | collected 2018-12-20 | reverse complement strand
GGGCCGAAGGACGAGGCCACCTTTCTGTCGGGGGCCGCGGCCGCGGCCTACGGCGGCAAGGTCAAGGTGTCTTTGGCGCTCTGGCACGGCATCAACGTCCCGCTCATCCTGTCCCTCGTGGCGATCTCGCTGGGCGTGGTCATTTTTTTCTTTCGCGAACCCATTCGCATCCGCCAAACGCGCTTCCTGCCTCGCCTGAGCTTCAACGCGGTCTATCGGGGCGTGATGACGCTCATCTTTCGCGCGGCGCGCCTGGCTACGCGCTTGCAGAGTGGGCGATTGCGCCTCTATATGGAGGTCATGGTCGCCGCGGTCGTCGTCCTGGTGCTCATCTTCACCGGTGGGCGATTGCTGCCGGACCTGTCGTCGACTCGCCTGCCGCCCGCCGACTTCAGCGGAGCCACGCAAATCCTGCGTCTGTTTGCCCTGCTGACGGCGGCGGGGGCGGCGCTGGCGTCGGTGGTGTTGCGGCGTGATTTCGGCGCGGTGCTGGCCCTGTCGGCTTCCGGCCTCAGCATGGCGCTCCTGTTTGCGCTGGAACCGGCGCCCGACGTGGCTCTGGTGCAGATCGTCGTCGACATCCTGGCGACGGTCATCCTGGTGCTGGCGCTGGCCCGGTTGCCGCGCGGTCGGCGTGCGGCCGCGCAACGCCTGGCTGAGTCCGAGCTACGCTCGCGCCGTCCGCTGAGTCTCATCCGCGATTTGGCTGTCGCCGGGGCCATTGGTCTGATCGTCGCCTCACTCACCTTTGTGGCGCTGACTTCGCGGCCGATGCGCGACAGTCTGGTGACGCCCTACTATGAGGCCAACGCCAAGACCCAGGCCGAAGCGTCGGACGTGGTGGGAGCCATCGTCGTCGATTTTCGCCAACTGGACACGGCGATTGAGATCACCGTCTTTAGCGCGGCGGGTTTGGCAGCCTACATGTTGCTGCGACCGGCGGCGGCCAAGGCGGGTGATCGGGGCAGCCGCGCGCTGGGAGCAGGGCAGTCCCGGAGTCGGGCGGGAACGCGAGGGATCGCGGGCCACGAAACGTCGGCCTTCATTCGTTTGCCCGCCTTCGCCGCGCTGCCCATGGCCATGCTCATCGGGGCCACCCACATGATCTACGGCCACCAGCAGCCGGGTGACGGTTTCACCGCCGGGGTGATCATCGCTCTGGCGGTTGCTCTGTGGTACATGGTATTTGGGTATGAGGAGACGCGGGCGCGGTTGCCCTGGCTGCGGGGCTTTGGTCTGATTGGGCTGGGGGTGTTCATCGTCTTTATCGTCGGCGCGATCACTTATGCCATGACGGGTTTCTTCTTTGCCCACGTCAATTTCGGCAAGCTGATCGGACTGCCGCTGCCCTATGGCTTCGATCTTAGCAGTTCCTTTCTGTTCGAGGTGGCGATCTGCCTGACCGTGTTGGGTAGCGCGGCGCTCATCATCAATACGCTGGGCCACCCCGACGACGGCGACGAAGATCTGACGGGTCCGGTTATTGGGGAGAAGTGATATGGAGTTGTTGACTGCGGCAACGGTTGGCCTGCTCTTTGCCGTCGGCATCTTTCAGATGCTGAGGCGCAACATTATCCGCTCGGTCATCGGAATGATCATCCTGGCGAATGCCATCAACCTGTTTCTGCTGAGCACGGGCGCTTACGACGGCGTGGCCGCGGCCTATACGACGGCCGCCGGCCAACACAGCGACGCAATGCCGCAGGCGCTCATCCTGACGGCCATTGTCATCAGCATGGGCGGCACGGCGTTTGTGCTGTCGATGCTCTATATTATCTCGTCGCGCTACAAGACGGCCGATATGGATGAGGTGCGCGGCCTCAAGAACTGACGAATGGATTTTATATCGGATAACCTGCCGCTTTTGCCCATTGCCACGCCGCTGGTCGGGGCGATGGTCGTTCTGGTGCTGCGGCGCTTTCCGCGGGCGCAGCCCGTCGGGGCGCTGGGCGCGATGCTGCTCAGCCTCTCGTTCAGCCTCCTGTTGCTGTGGCGCGTGACGACCGGCGGCGAGGCGGTCGTGCTCCAGGCCGGCGGCTGGCGTTTCCCCTATGGCATCACCCTCGTCGGCGATCCGCTCTCGGCCCTGTTTGCGGTCATGGCCCAATTGGTCATCTGCGTCGGCCTGATCTATGCCATCGGCAGCAAGGATGCGATTGTCGGCTATCCGCCCTTTTACTCGCTCTTCCTGCTGTTGGCAACCGGGTTGACCGGCGCGTTTCTGACCGGTGATCTGTTCAATCTGTTTGTCTTTGCCGAATTGCTGGTCATCTCCGGCGCGGCCCTTACGGCCGCGTCCGACGACCGCTTCGGCGTGGAGGCGGCCTACAAGTATTTCTACATGAGCCTGCTGGCCTCGACCTTCATGTTGCTGGCAATCGGCTCGCTCTACGTCTCCTACGGCACGCTGAACATGGCCGACCTGGCGGCGCGGATCGCCGAGCGGCCCGACGGCATCCTGCTGGCTCCGGCCATTGCCCTGCTGCTGGCGACATTCATGATCAAAAGCGCCGTCTTTCCGTTTCACTTCTGGCAGCCGGACTTCCATGCCGCCGCGCCGACGGCCGTCAGCGCCATGCTGTCGTCGGTCGTCGTCAAGGTGGGCGTCTACGGCTTCCTGCGCATGACGACGCTGCTGTTTGTGGCGCAAGCGCCTCTGATTCGCGGCATCCTGGTCGCGCTCGGCGTGGTGGGCGTGATCTTTGGCGGACTGTCGGCCGTGGGCACCCACAACGTCAAGCGCATGCTGGCCTATTCGACGCTGGCGCAGGTCGGCTTCATCCTCGTCGGCGTCGGCTGGGGGACAGGCCCGGCCATCGCCGCGGCGATCGTCTTCTCCTTCAACCACAGCCTGATCAAGGCTGCCATGCTGATGCTGGCCGGCTACGTGGCGAGCCGCGCCCCGGTCAAGTCGGCCGCGTTCGACGTGGTGACCGGCGTAGGCCGGTTCCTTCCGGCGGCCGGGCTGCTCTTTTTTATGGGCGGGCTGGCCCTCAGCGGCATTCCGCCGACCAACGGCTTTATCAGCAAGATGCTGCTTTTCCGCAGCGGTATTGCCGCGGAGGAATACGCGCCGCTGCTCATCATCGGTCTGGCGAGTATCCTGACGCTCGTCTACGTCATCCGCGCCTTTCAAATGATCTGGTGGCAATCGCCGCGCGAGGGAACCAAAGCCAAGCCGGGGGGCGACAGTCTGCTGGCTCCGGCGCTGCTCATCGGCCTGGTCCTGGCGCTGGGCATATGGGCCGAGCCGCTGGTCAGCCTTGCGCTCAACGCCGGGGCGTGGCTGATGGACCCGTTGCTCTATATCGGCGCGGTTGCGGGAGGTTAACGTGGCTATCTATGCTCGTTGGATTGCTCTGCTGTCGCTGGCCTATCTGGCGCTCACGTCCAACCTGGAGGCGGCTAACATCGTCGTGGGCTTGCTGCTGGCGGTGAGTGTTGTGCTGCTGGTGCGACCCGCCCGCAGGCCGCTCGCTCCGCGAAACATACCTGAGTCAGTCGGGGCGCTGGTTCGCTATCTGGCCCACCTGATCCGGAATCTGGTCGTCAGCGGTATTCAGGTGGCCCGGATCGTTCTTTCGCCCACGCTGCCCATCAGGCCCGGCATCGTCACCATCCCGACGCGAACGGAGACGGACCTCGGCGTCGCGCTGAGCGCCCACGCCATCACGCTGGCGCCCGGCGAAATCGTGGTGGAGATTGACGACGAGCACAACATGTATACCCACTGCCTGGATGCCACGCATGCCGAGGAATACGTCACCGAGGCCCAGGAGATGCGGCACGAGTTGTTGAACAAGATCTTTCGCTAGGCGGCGGTCGCTCCATTCGGGCAATCGGCGAGCTTGCTTCGCCGATGATGCCTGGGCGGTGCGTTCCGCTTGACGGAGGGATTATACTGATAACGATGAGCGATTTATTGGCGAACGTAGCGGGGGCGGCGCTGGTATTGCACATCGGCATGCTGGCCGTCGCCGTTTGGCGCATCTGGCGCGGTGAGACGATTGCCGATCGCCTGGTCGGCGTCGATCTGGTGGCGACCTTGCTGGTGTCCATCCTGGTTCTGTTGTCGATCATTCAACGGGATAGCATCTATATCGACCTGGCGCTGGCGCTGGCCGCCCTAGGATTCATCAGCACCATCGCGCTGGCGAAATATCTGGCCGATGAGCAGATGTTCTGAGGTATGAGCATGGACGATTTCCGACAGCTCGTTGCCATCATTGCCATCGTCATCGGCACAATGCTGTCTCTCATCGGCGTGCTGGGAATGGTTCGGCTGCCCGACGTCTATGCGCGGCTGCACGCCACGGGCAAGGTGGGAGTCTATGGCGCGGTGCTGCTGCTCATTGCCGCCGCGTTCTGGACGCCGCTGGGCTGGGGGCGTGCGCTGCTGCTGATAGCGCTGTTGATGATCACCGGGCCGGTGACGGCCCATGCCATCTCTTCGGCCGCCTATCGCATTGGCCTGCCGATGAAGAGCGCCATGCGCGATGACCTGAGCCGGGCCGAGGGGCGCGAAGCCCCAGGAGATTGAGATACGCCCAGAACCGTGCCATGACCACTTCCGATCCGATTGACCCCATCCCGACCGACACAAGCTACGTCCTCTCCGGCGACTTTCGCGGGGCGGTCGTCAATGTCGCCTCGACGTTTGTCAGCGCGGCCACCGTGCAGGATATCGAAGGTCTGCCGCCCGAGCCGGGTGATCCCCCCTACAAGGGGCTGCAACATTTCGACGAAGCCGACGCCGACCATTTCCTCGGCCGCGAGAAGCTGACGACGCGGCTGACCGGCCGCCTGCGCGAGGCGCGCTTTCTGGCCGTCATCGGCGCGTCGGGCAGCGGCAAGTCGTCGGTCGCCCGCGCCGGTCTGATCCCCGCGCTGCGCGGGGGCAAGCCGTTGGCCGATGGGGCGCTGCCGCCCGACGGCGCCGACCGCTGGCTCATCCGCGTGATGACGCCGACCGCCTACCCGCTCGACGCGCTGGCCGCCGCGCTGCTGCCCGATGCCGAACCGGCGGCCGTGTCGGCGCTGCGCGACCGGCTGGCCGCCGCGCCGGTCGCCCTGACCGAAGCCGCGCCGGGACTGATCGGCGCGGCTCATCCCCGATTGCTGTTGGTCGTCGATCAGTTCGAGGAGGTATTCTCCCTGGCCCGCCACGAAGCGGAGCGGCGGGCGTTCATCGACAATCTGGTGACGGCGGCCACGGGCGACGCGCCGGTGACGGTCGTCATCGTGTTGCGCGCCGATTTCTACGCTCGTTGCGCGCAGTACGACGGATTGCGGGAACTGGTCTCACAGCAGCAGGAATACATCGGCGCGATGAGCCGCGAGGAGTTGTTCCGCGTCATTGTGTTGCCCGCGGCCCGCGCCGACTGGAAGATTCAGGAAGGGTTAGTCGAGTTGATGCTCGACGACGTGGGGGACGAGCCGGGGGCGCTGCCGCTGCTTTCTCACGCTCTGCTGGAGACGTGGCAGCGCCGCCGCGGCCGCACCATGACCCTGTCGGGTTATCGCGAATCGGGCGGTGTGCGCGGAGCTATCGCCAAAACGGCCGAGACGGTTTTCCGCCGACGCCTGACCGACGAGCAGCGACCCATTGCCCGGATGATCTTCGTCCGTCTGACGGAGCTGGGCGAAAGCGCCGACGGCGAAACGCCCGATACACGCCGCCGCGCCCAGTTCAGCGAGCTGATCACCCGCTCGACCGATGAGCCGGTGCTGGATGCGGTACTCAATATTCTGGTTGACGCTCGTCTGGTGACGACCGACGTTGTGCCGCCCGGCGAGACCAAAGTGATCGAGGTGTGCCACGAGGCGCTCATTCGCGAATGGCCGACGTTGCGCGACTGGCTGAACAGCGACCGCGAAGGGCTGATTCGCCACCGGCAACTGACGGCCGACGTCAACGACTGGCTCTCATTGAATCGTGACACCGGCGCGCTCTATCGCGGCGCGAAACTGGAGCAGGCGCTGGCCTGGGCGGCCGCCCCGCCCGATCCGCTGAGCCTGACCGAACAGGAATTCCTCGAAGCCGGTCGGGCCGCGGCCGAAGAAGAGGCCCGACGAGCCGAGCGGCTGGCGAAGGCCTCGCGCAACCAGCGCATGCTGATAGGGATCGCGGCTTTGCTGCTGGTGGGCGTCATCGTCGCCGTGCTCTTTAACCTGAACGTATTCACCCCGCCTCCCGGGAGAATGGAAGGCGACTTCAACATTGCCGTGGCCGAGTTTGCCGTACTGGATGAGGCCGGGCGATTGACCAACGGCGACCACGACGGCGGTCGTCGTATTTCCGAACGCGTCGGCCAGGGTCTGTTGAGCGAATTGCCGGGTAACGTCACCGTTTGGGACGATGGCGATCCGGATGAGGAGCACGTCCGGGTCGGCGTTGTCGGCGAAGGCATTGACGGCGCGGAAAACCCCGCGGCCCGGGCCGCCGATCTCAACGCCGACATGATCATCTATGGCGTGGCCCAGCCGACCGGCGAAGCGGCCAACCTGGACCTGCGCTTCTATCTGCGGCCGCAGTTCGGCGCGGACTTTAGCCGGATGGTCGGCAACTACAAACTGGAATCGACGATCCCCGTCTTCGATCCGGCCGATCCGGCTGAGGATGTCTGGGACAGGCTCGACCCATTAGCCAAGGCGCTGGCCTGGGTGACGTTGGGGCTGCGGCAGGAAATTCGCGGGTTGCAGGATCAGGCGCTCGAGTCCTTTGAACGGGCGCAGACGTTCGCGCCGGATTCCGACGTGATCCGGTACTTCATCGGCCAGGAGAATTTCTACAGCGCCCAGCGCGACCCGAATGCCTTGCCGGAACGATTGGCGGCGGCCGATGCGGCTTTTACCGAGTCGTTAAATCTGAATGAAAACAACCCCCGCGCCCGGATCGGGCAAGGCAGCGTCCACTTCGTTCGCGCCCAGCGGCTGCTCAACGAGACCAAAAATATGGCCGAAGGCGACGACAAGACCGCCGCGCTCGACGTCGTGGAACAGGAAGCGCGGGCGGCGCTCGACGCCTACAATGAAGTCGCGTTGCAACCGGAGCAGATTGAGACCTACGGCGTGCCCGTGGCCGGCATTGCTCGCCTGGGACGGGGGATCAGCTTGCGTGTGCTGGCCGAAGTCGCCTTCCTGAGGGGCGATCTGACGGCGGCCGAGACCCAAATCGATGAGGCCATTGCCGCACTCGAAGATGAGATTGCCCTGCTGGACACAGCCAACGACCCGCGCCTGGCGGCCCAGACGTTCCAGGCGCTCGGCTCCTTTTATGAATGGAAGGCCTTTCTGCTGAACGAGCGCGGCGCGACCGAGGCGGCGGCCGAGGCTCGCGGCACGGCGCTGTCGTATTACAACGACTGTGTGCAACAGGGTGTTGACTATCCCATTGACACCTATTTGGCCGACCGTATCGTGGGGCAATTATGCGAACCCCGGATTGACGCGCTGCAACAGCCGGATGGAGGTGGGTGATGGCCGCGAATCGGAAAGTGTACTTGCTGGTTTTGTTGATGCTGGTGGGAGGGCTGACAATCCTGGTTGCCTGCGGCGGCTCCGAAGGCGAGCCGACTGCCGAGGTTGCAGAAGTCGATGGGGTCGCCACTTCGGTGCGGCAGACCGTGGAGGCCATCGCCGTGGCCCAGACGGTCGCGGCCCTGACGACGCCGGGGACGCTGCCCACGCCGGACGTGCAGTCGACGGCGGCAGTCGCCACGGCGGTTCAGCCGACGGCCGCCACATTGCCTACTGTTACGTCTATCGTCTTGCCGTCGCCCACTGTCGCGCCGCCGACGGCCATCCCACCAACCGCGGTGCCGCCGACGGCCATCCCGCCCACGGCCGCACCACCGACAGCAACAGCCACACGCGCCAACCTTCCCCCTTCCATCGAGAATGACGCGCCCGGCGGCTCGTTCCCGGAACCCAACGGCGATCACGTCTTCTTTAATATCATCGTCGATCCGAACTTCCTCTTCCGCATGGACGTGCGTGATTTGCGGGTGGGCGACTTCGAGGGAGCGGGCATTCGCGAAGTCACCTACTTCATCAGCGGGAATGGTGTGGACTATTCCCACGATGAACAGACCGCCGGATTCTGTGTATTTGGCGGCGGCGAGCCGGTTTGCAACCCCTGGCCGAGGAATGATCAGGGCCAGTTAACCTGGGGCGCAGGCGGGCCGGTTGTGCAAAGCGGGGAGTATTTCGTCAATATGACCGTCGAGTCCAGAGAAGAGCACGACAACCCGGACCAGGAATTCGGCGGATTCTGGAACTGGAATTTCAATTTCAGGGTGACGGTTCCATGACCCATCCCTGAGCCTGACCAGGATCACATGAACAAGAAGACGACGCTATGGTTGTTGGTGATATTTGCGGCCCTCATTGTGATGGCGGGCTGCGGTGGCGCGGCGGCAAACGAGGGTCAGGAAATCGCCGCCGCGCCCACCACATCCCGCGCCGATGCCGACCTGCCCGCGCCGAGCGGCCCGCCACAGGTGGAGAACGACGCGCCGGCCGGCATCTGCGAGAACACGGCCAATATCCTCAGCCGGGTCGATCGCGCGCCGGAGGCGATGTTCCGCGCCCTGGCCATCGATAACCGGGTGGGCCGAAACGACGGCGACGGCATCCGGATGGTGCGCTTCGCCGTTGTCGGCGAAGGGTTGCAATATCTGATCGAAGAGGAAACGGCCCCCTATTGCATCCTCGGCGGCAACGAACCCCAGTGCGGCAGTTGGCCGCGCGATGAGCAGGGTCGGTATATCTGGGGCGTGGGCGGGCCGGTGGTTCGCCCGGGGCGCTATGACGTGGCTGTGGAAGTCATCGGTCAGGCGGCCGATTCGCTGAGCGGGGAAGATCGTTGTAGCTGGAGCTTTAGTATGCAAATCGAATAGATACCCTGACCTCTGGACAGTGATGTTCGGTGAGGTGTCGAAAACAGAAGTCCCATGAAGTCGCAGGTCTGAATTTTTACGTGGAGGAAGAATATCATGCCCCAATTCAACCTGAGGAAAATGTACTTCAACTGGCGACTCATCCTCGTCCAGGCTATTGCCAACACCATCGCCCTGGGCCTGACGGTCCTCCTGTTGCCGGGGATTCACATGCCCCACAACAATTTCATCCTCGAGCTTCTGGCTTCGGGGATCATTTTCGGGTTGCTGAACGCCTTCGTTCGGCCGATCTTGCAGTTCATCATGTTTCGCTACCTGTTCATCACCTTTGGGCTGGTGCTGGTAGTCATCAATATCATCATCCTGTGGATGATGGCGACACTGACGCCGGATCGGTTCCAGGTTGACGGCATCCTTTCGTTGATCCTGGCCGGTATTCTCATCCTCATTATTGGGGCGTTCCTTGAGACCCTGATGGGCCTGCAACCGCCTATTGAAGATCAAGGCCCCACCGTACGCGATCGGGAGCAATTGTTCAGTCTGGGCAGCACGCCGGTCTACGCGCCGCGCCGTGCCGCGTCTGCACCAAAGGCTGAGTCCGACGCCACGCGGAAGGCGGAAGACAACCGTGTGAGGGAGTAACCAGCCATGACCCAAATGACGAGCGGTTTCAACCAGGCCCGGGAGAGCCTGCGCCTGCAACAAATCTACAATACGATCACCAACTACTTTCTCGACATGGCATTCGATCGCGGCCGATTGGGTCGCTTTCGCCGCCGCATGCAGCGATTCATCTATCGACCGGAGAGTCCCATTGAGTCATTGTCTCGCCCGGTCAAGGTCCGGATCATGCTTCAGGAGCTGGGGCCAACCTACGTCAAGATGGGGCAGATTGTCTCCAGCCGTTCGCAGACCTTGCCGCCGGGATGGTGCGAGGAACTCAGCAAGCTGCAAAGCAATGTGCCGCCGTTCTCGTCGGACGACGTACGGGCGATCATCGAGGATGAGCTGGGGGACACCCCTGAGCGGCTGTATGAAGAGTTCTCGCCTGCGCCGTTTGCCGCGGCTTCCACCGCGCAAGTCCACCACGCCCGGCTGGCCGACGGGACGCGGGTCGTCGTCAAGGTCCAGCGGCCGGGTATTCGGCCGCAGATGCGGGCCGATGTGGACGTCATGACCAACCTGGCCGGCTTCCTGGAGCGACGTTTCCAGTACGCTCGCGACGCCAATCTCAGTGGCATGATCCGTGAGTTCGGCGACGGGATCATCCGCGAGCTGGATTTGAGCAGCGAACTGTATAACATGAAACGACTGGCCCGGAACATGGAGGCTGTTCCCGGCGTTGTCGTTCCTCGCGGTTTCTCCAAATTGAGCAGTTCCAAAGTCCTGACGATGGAGTTTGTGGAAGGGGTCAAGATCACAAACGTTCAGGCCATTCTGGACGCCGGACTGGTTTGCGACGCGATCGGGGAGATCATCCTTCGAGCGTTCATCAAACAGTTGTTGATCGACGGGTTTTTTCACGCCGATCCCCATCCCGGAAATGTCCTGGTGAATCTGGATACGGGCGCGGTGGGGTTTCTCGATATGGGGATGATGGGGGAGATTGACCTGGCCAAGCGCCTGAATCTGATCAATCTGCTCATGGTTGCCCGGCATCGAGACACGGCGGGCATGGCGCGTGCTGTGCGTAACATCAGCGTTTCCTTTCGCAAGCACGTCGATGACGGCCGGTTCTATAAGGACTTCGAGCGGACTGTCGGCCCGCACATGAACCCCGAGACGGCCCCTGCGTTTGGAACGGTGATGGCGATCGTTTTCAACGTTCTGTCGGCCAATGGATTGCGTCTGGATTCCGATCTGACGCTGGCGATCAAGGCGATGATGCAAGCCGAGGCGATCTACAATGCGCTCTATCCCGATGGTGGCGGCCTGATCGATCAGGGGTTCGACATCACGAAGGAGATGGTGCTGCAAGAGGCGACGGCCGACAATATGATGAGCGCCCTGACTCGCCAGGGTACACTGCTGATGCAGGAAGCCGTCCGGCATTTGCCGTTGTTGCAGGAAGCGACGTTGCGATGGCTGGGTATGTATCAGCGTGGCCGGTTCGAGCTTCACGTGGATACTTCTGAATTCAACAAGCAACTGGGGTATCTCCACCGGATCGCTCAACAGATCATCGTCGGTATCGTTCTGGTCGGCGTGCTCATCGGCTCAGCCATTGCGGCCAGCTTTACCAGCGGTTCCGGCGTTGTCACCCAACTTACCGAATGGGCATTGCTGGCCTACTTTGCGTCCACGCTCCTGGCCGTCGTCCTGATCGGGGCGATTCTCTACAACCTGTTTTTCCGGCCGCCGCCATTTGACAATTGAGTCCGATCCGGCCGGCGGAGTTTCTGGGATATTTAGAACAAATGATATAATCCTCTCCATGACGACCACCTACGTAGCGGTTGACGTGGAGACAACCGGGCTTGACCCGTCGCGGGATGCGATCATCGATGTGGCGGCTATTACCTTTCGCGGGGCCGACATCCTCGACGAGTTTCACTCGCTGGTGAACCCGCAGTGCGACATCCCGCCTTATATCACGCAACTCACGTCGATCACCGACGAGATGGTGGCCGACGCGCCCACGCTCCACACCATCCGGCCGCGGCTGCGCAGCAAGCTGGGCGACAATGTGCTGGTGGGTCATAACGTTGAATTTGACCTCGGTTTTCTCCGCGAGGCGCGGCTGGCCATCGGCAACCGGCGCATCGATACCCTGACGCTGGCTTCCATCCTCGTGCCCGAGGCGGGCCGGTTCAGCCTGGGGTCGCTGGCGGATTACCTCGGTTTCCCCGCCGACGGCCGCGGCCATCGGGCGCTGGGCGACGCCGAACAGACGATCGAGCTGTTTCTGGCGCTGCGCGAGCGGGCGCTGGCGCTCTCGATGGCGCAACTGGAGGAGATCGTTGAGGCCGGGCGGCGACTGGGCTGGCCGGAGACGCTGTTCTTCGAGGAGGCGCTGGCCGAGCGCGCGCGCAATGCCTTCGAGAGCGGCGAGTTGCGCATGCGCGGCCAATTGCAACGCCTCTACACGCCGCCCAAACTGGAGGGCAGCACGCTCGTGCCGGAGGAGGAACCCGCGCCGCTCGACGTTCCCTCGCTCACCTCGCTCATCCGACCCCGCGGGCGGTTCGATAAGGCTTTTCCCGGTTTCGAACACCGGCCGCAGCAGGTGGAAATGCTGGAAACCGTGGCCGATGCCTTCAACAACGGCCGCCACGTGCTGGTGGAGGCGGGCACGGGCACGGGCAAGAGTCTGGGCTATCTGCTGCCGGCGGCTTTCTGGGCCACAAGCAACGGCCGCCGCGTTGTCATCTCCACCAACACGATCAACCTGCAAGATCAATTGATCGACAAGGACGTTCCCGCGCTCCAGGAGACGTTGCAAATCGATCTGCGCGCCGCCATTCGCAAGGGACGCAGCAACTACCTCTGCACGCGCCTGTTCCAGCAGATGCGCCGATCCGGCCCCGGCAGCGCCGACGAGATGACGCTCTACGCCCGTATCCTGCTTTGGCTGCCCCATTCGCAGACAGGCGACGTGGGCGAGATCGCGCTGCGCACGCCGGGGGAGCGGCTGGCCTGGTCGAAGCTGAGCGGCGAGAACCCCACCTGTACCAGCGACCAGTGCGCGACCGAGAGCTGCCCGCTCCACATCGCCCGCCGCCGAGCCGAGATGGCCCACCTGGTTGTCGTGAACCATTCGCTGCTGCTGGCCGACCTGCGCTCGAACGGGATGGTGCTGCCCGAGTATCGGGACCTGATCATCGACGAGGCCCACCATCTGGAGGCGGCCGTCACCGACGGCCTCAGCTTTCGCGCCGACCGGCGCTTTCTGGAGACGATCCTGGAGGAGGTGACGCGGCCGCGAGCCGGGCTGGTCGCCAATGCCCAGCAGCGCGTCGCCGCCGTTGCCGCCGGGGAGACCGCCGCGGCCGTGGACTCCATCGCTGAGCGGATGCGCGCCGACGCGCAAACGGCCGCCATGCGCACGCAGGAGTTCTTCATGACTCTGGATTTCTTCCTGCGCGACCAGGAGCGCGAGCGCACCCAGTTTGCCACGCAGATTCGCCTGACTCCGGCCGTGCGCGTCCAGCCCGACTTTCATCTCATCGAAGAGAGTTGGGCCGATCTGGGGAAGCTCTACGCCGTGATCGCCAAGGGGTTCCAGAAGCTGGCCGAGGCGGTGACGGATCTGGCTCGCGCCGTCGATCTGGAGGGGGCCGACGAGCTGCGCGCGGCGCTGTCGAGCAACGGTCAATTGCTGGAAGAAGCGCGTGTTAATCTGGACGCGCTGGTGCTGAAGCCCGACCCGGACGTGATCTACTGGGCCGAGCGGTTCAAGGACGCCGTCTCGCTCCATGCCGCGCCGCTCCACGTCGGCCCGCTGGTGGAGGCCCACATCTTCGAGAACAAGGAGACGGTGGTGCTGACCTCGGCCACGCTGCGCACCGCGGGCCACGGCCGGACGGAATCGACCTTCGAGTACGTGCGCGACCGGCTCCACGCCCACGATGCCGACGAACTGGCCGTCGGCTCGCCGTTCGATTACAAGAACTCGACGCTGCTGTATCTGGCGACCGACATCCCCGAGCCGAATCAGCCGGGCTATCAACGTATGCTGGAGCAGGCGATCATCGACACGGCGCTGGCGCTGGGCGGCCGCACGCTGGTGCTCTTCACGGCCAATAACCATCTGAGCCAGACGGCGGCGGCCATCGAGGGCAAACTGACGGCGCGAAACATCACCACGCTGGCCCAGAATCAAGGCGCTTCGCGGCAGCAGTTGCTGGATCAGTTCCGGCGCGAGGGCAGTCGGGCGGTCTTGCTGGGCACGCGCTCGTTCTGGGAGGGGGTGGACATTCCCGGCCCGGCGCTGACGGCGCTCATCATCGCCAAGTTGCCGTTTGACGTGCCGACTGACCCCATCTTCGCCGCCCGGTCGGAGACTTACGAAAGCCCGTTCTTTGAGTATTCGATTCCCGAGGCGGTATTACGCTTCCGGCAAGGGTTCGGCCGGTTGATTCGCCGCGGCAGCGACGAGGGCGTAGTGCTGGTGCTCGACAAACGAGTGTTGACGAAACGCTACGGCCAGATGTTTCTGGAGGCGCTGCCCGGTTGCACGGTCGTTCGGCAGCGCGCCGACCGTATTGAGGAGTTGATCGCGCGCTGGATGGCGCGCGACCGCAGTAAGAAATTGTAGTGACGAGTGACGAGTGACGAATCGATCATCTGAACTCGTCGCTCGTCACTCGTCACTTGGGCTTATTGTCCCGGCAGCGTGCCGACGACGTTGAAGGTATTCAAGACGTGGTCAAGTGCATCCAGGTCGGCGTCGGTGACGGCCTGAACCAGAACGATGACCGAATAGTTCTGGGCCGCCGGCTCGGCGGCCAGGACGATGATGACGCTGCCCTCCCCGGCGCAATCGGTGTACAGATCGTAGACACCGGTATAGACCGGGTCCTCGTAATCATAACGTCCGTCCAGGGTGCAGTCGGCGCTGAAGTCGAAGAAGTCGGCCAGCTCGCCCATGGTGGTGTCGCCGAAGTAGGCCCCGGCCAGAATCTGCACGCCGGGTGTCGAATAGGTGGTGGAGAACCCGTCGATGTTCGGCGCGGCGATCAACTCGCTGCCCAGGACCGTGCCGTCCTCGTCGTCGACCCAGTTGGAGCCATCCACGTCGGCCCACTCAACCGGCACTTCGACGTAGACAGCTTGCGAGTCGTCGTAGATACCGACGAACTCGGTATAGGTCGCGCTGCCCGTGTCGCCGCCGGCCGCGGGTTCCTCTGCCACTTCAACAGCCTGGGCGAAGGAGAAGGATTGCTCCAGTTCGGGGCCGTTTAGCTGGCCTTCCAGCACTTCCTGGGTGGAGAAGCGCAGCACCTGGATGTTCATCGGGTCGGTGGCGTTGCGGCTCCGCAGGATGTCGCAGTAGTCGGCCATGGTCCCGTCGACGGAGAGTATCAGCCCTTCCAGCTGGGTAATGATGTCGCCCGGCTTGACGCCGACCTTGTCGGCCGGAGAACCGGACTCAACCGAGGCGACCCAGATGCCGGTGTCGCCGTCGCCGGTGATGACCGCTTCGCCGTTGATACCGATGGAATCGAGATCTTTCCCGCCGCGCAATTGCTCTGCGATGGTACGCGCGTCGGCGGCGCTGATCGAGAAGTACTGGTTGGTGTCCGACGCGCCGGCGTAGTTGACGCCGACAACCTTGCCGTCGGTGGTCACCAGCGGCCCGCCGGAGTTGCCGGGATTGATAGTCGCGTCGTGCTCCAGCACCTCATCGACGGATGCCCAGCTCGTCTCGCCGCCGGCTTGCATCTTGGAGATGACGCCGCGGGTCAGGGTCGGCTCGGGATCGCCCAGCGGATAGCCCAGGGCGTAGACCTCGGTGCCGAGCGAAACAGGGCTGTTGTTCCATTCCAGGAACGGATAACCGTCGCCCTCGATGTCGATGACGGCCAGGTCGGAACACTCCGACACGCCCAGCACGCGCGCGTTCAGCGGCTGATCCTGGCCCTGAACGAAGACTTGCAGAAAAGCCGCGCCGGTGACGACGTGGTTATTGGTGACGGCAATGCCCGACGGATCGATGATGAAGCCGGAGCCGCGCCCGGCGGTGTTCAGTTGCATGCCGAACTCGGGGTCCATAAAGCTGCCCTGGGCCTCGATTTGCACCGTGGCCTGGATAGCGTCCTGGAATGAGTTTACGGCCACCGGTCCGGCAGGAGCCGACTCTTCGGTGGGGGCAGGCGGCTCGGTCGGCTGGACTTCGGCGACGGTCGCCGCCGGCTCAATGGTGACTTCGGCCGGCGGTTCTTCGCCTCCGCCGCAGGCGACCAGTCCGGCGGCCAGCAGGCTGAGCAACAGTATAAGAATAACAAACCGGTAACTCTTCATTTCTGACCTCCTCGGCTGAATACAATAATTACTGCCTCCTTATTCGGCAGTTCGGTTGTCTTCCCATCTCCCTTTCATGAGGCGGCATTATACTCCATGAACGATCTGAGAAACAGTTAAGCAAATAACAGTTTGGGGAAGCTTTTGGCGACACATGACGTCTATATATTGCTAAACAAGGGGTAATGGCGCAGTGCGTCAAAGAGCGTCGTAGCGACAGGCCGGGGCCTATTGACTTTTGTCCGTTGCTTATGCTAGACTGCATTTTTGATTTACTAGAGGAAGAGGAATTGGTGCGTGGGGCAAAAGCCAAGCCCATCGCCGGTTACGAAAACAGCTTATTAACCATTCTGTCGTCTTAGCTGAACCGGCGGCCTCAGCTTCTTTTTTGCGCATCATACGGTCGATTATAGGCCATTTTAAGATCAGGGAGACCGCAAGGAATTATTTACCCATGACTGACGATTTGAACGATCCATTGTCGGACGAAATGGAAATTCTCAATGCACTTCTCAATGACGGAATTGAGCAGCGTTATCTGACCTACGATCAGATTCTGGAAGCACTGCCCGAAATCGAGAACAATATCACGCTTCTGGAGACGCTGCTTGAGGAAGCTCAGACGCTCGGATTGGCGATCTACGAGAACGAGGAAGATATCGTGGCCGCGGCGTTGAGCGTTGATGACGTGGAAGACGTCGATGAGGCGCTGATAGATGCCGAGATCCTTGAAGAGGAGCGGCCGATTCGCCCGGCTCGTGTGCGTTCCCACGACGCGCCGCTGTTCGACCTGAGCAATGTGCCCATCGATGACTCGGTGGGGCTTTACTTCCGTGAGATGGGGCAGCAGTCGCTGCTTTCGGCCGAGGAAGAAGTCCATCTGGCGATGGAGATCGAGGCCGGCCGCGCGGCGGTCGAGAAGCTGGAAGCGGGCGGCATCTATGACCCGGACGAGTTCGCGCGCCTGGAGCACCAACGCGAGATTGGCGACGCCGCGCGCGCCCACCTGATCCGGGCCAACACGCGTCTGGTTGTCAGTATCGCCAAGAAGTATCGCGGCCGCGGTCTCCAATTCCTCGACCTGATCCAGGAAGGCAACGTCGGCCTCATGAAGGCGGTCGAGAAGTACGATTATCGCCGCGGCAACCGCTTCAGCACCTATGCCACGTGGTGGATCCGCCAGGCCGTGACCCGCGCGCTGGCTAACCATGGCCGCACGATCCGCATTCCGGCCCATCTCGGTGGGCGCATCAGCAAGCTCTATCAGGTGGCGCAGGAACTGGAGCAGGAATACGGCCGCCAGCCCACGGCAGAGGAGATCGCCGAGAACATGGATCTGCCGGCCGATCGGGTGCGCTGGATGCTGCGCACCAGCCGCCAGCCCGTTCATCTGGAGCGGCCCGTCGGCGACGAATCCGATGCCGAACTGGGTGACTTCATCGAGGATATCGAGGCTCCGGCCCCGGCCGAGACGGTGGCCCAGACCATGCTGACCGAAGAGATCGGCGACATTCTCGATCAGTTGACGCCGCGCGAGGCGCGGATTCTGCGGCTGCGCTACGGCCTGCAGGACGGAGAATCCCGCACACTGAAGGAAGTGGGCGAGATGTTCGGTCTCTCGCGCGAGCGCATCCGGCAACTGGAGAAAGAGGCGCTTCGCAAGCTGCGTCACCCGAACTTCGCCGGGCATTTGCGTCAATATTTGAATTAGAACGCTTTTCCCGCGCTATAATAGACACCCTCCGGCTTTTGTCGCGAGGGTGTTTTTGTTTCCCGGCGGGCGCGGCGGCCCGCGGCAAGGCTTTCGAGT
>JACDJC010001880.1_pt1 | contig 17709 bp, 19 predicted proteins | sample 7454191 | NCBI WGS metagenome assembly JACDJC01 (sample SAMN14253291, study PRJNA609438) | sludge metagenome | isolation source: sludge after 25d culture with pyrite and EDTA | collected 2018-12-20 | reverse complement strand
GTGCAGGTCGGTGTGGCAGGCGGTGCAGTCCGAGCTGGTCCGCTGGAAGTCGAGCGTGGTGTGGCACGCCCGGCACGTCGTGGCGCCGTGCGCCCCGGTCAGCGGGAACCCGAAGTCTGCATGGTTGAACTGGCTGCTGATCTGCAGCGCCGTCCAGCTGTCCGGGCGATGGCAGACCGCGCACTCGGTCTTCAGGTCGCCGTGCGGCGACGTGGTGCGCTCCTGCGCCGCGAGCGGCGCGGCGGCGAAGAGCGCCAGGCAGACGATCATGAGGCGGTTCATCGGGACTCCTTGCCGTGGCACGTCTCACACTTCCCCGAAAGCGGGGCGTAGATCACTGACGCCGGGTCTGCGGCGCCCGGCTGGCGCACGTGGCACTGCGCGCAAGGCACCGACTCGTGGGCGCCCTTCAGGGCAAAGGCCGCGTCGGTGTTGTGGTCGAACCTGTCCGCCGGCGCGAACGTCACGGCCGAGTGGCAGGCGGCGCAGCCTCCCTTGGCGTCCCAGGCGTCGAACTGGCTTCCGTGCGGCGACGCGTGACAAGCGGCGCATTCCTGCTTGGCCACGAACTGAAGGGCGGCGAACCGGGTGCCGGCCAGGCGCAACGACGAGCGCACCGGCGGCGCCTCCCCGAGCTCCTTGTGGCACGCGGAGCAGGCGGTCGCCCGGTGGGCTCCCTCGAGCGGGAACCCGAAGTCCGCGTGTGCGGCGACGCCCGCCGTCGACGGCCGAAACGCCCGCGTTCCGTGGCAGACCCGGCACCCCTCGGCCTTCGCCCGCTCCCCGCCGCTCGCGAATCGCCCCTGGTGCGGATCGGCGTGACACGCCGCGCAATCCGTTTCGGTGACCGCGAAGAAGAAGTTGGCCTTCCCGACCGCCGCCGCCGTCGCGCTGATCGGGGGCAATGCCTTCCGGCCCGTGCCGTGGCACGCCATGCACGCCACCTGCTGGTGCCGGCCGTCGAGCGCGAGCTTCAGCGGCGCATGTGCGGCGCTGTCGAAGGTGCTGGGCGTCCAGCCGGCAACGCGGTGACACGCCGAGCACTCTCCCTTGTCGGCGCGGGCCTTCAGCTGGCCGCCGTGATCGTCTGCGTGGCAGTCGGTGCAGCGTGCGAACGGCGGCCGCATCACCACCTTCGAGGTGCCGAACCGGGTGGCAGCCGTCGCGGCGGTGCTCCGCACGTGGCAGGCGGCGCACTTCACCGCGGCGTGCTTCCCCTCCAGCGGGTACTTGGTCGTCGCGTGGCCCGCCACGGTGACCGTCGAGGGCACGTAGCCGTTCACGGTATGGCACGACGCGCAATCCACCGACTTCCCGGCGAGCGTGGCGGTGTCGTTGTGCGCGTCCTCGTGGCAGCTGCCGCAGGTGGCGAAGGCCGGCTTCTTCTCGGCCGGCGTCGAGAAATCCTCGTGACAGGCGGCGCACGGCACGGTCGCGTGCTCGCCCGCCAACGGGTACTTGGTCCGGGCGTGGTCGAACCGGTTCTTGTCGATGATCGAGAACCCGCGCGTCGTGTGGCAGTCCGCGCACTTGGGGCCGAGCGCCCCCGAGTGCGGGTCCGCGTGACAGTCCTGGCACGTCGAGAACGACACCGGCGCGTACACGGGGACCAGGTGTCCCTGGCCGTCGCCCTTCGGCGACAGCCGAGGATCGAGGTGGCAGTCGTTGCACTTCACCTCGACGTGCTTGTCCACGAGCGGATACGCCGTCGTGTCGTGGTCGAAGCCGGGTGTCACGGTCCAGCTGGCGGCGTCGTGGCACTGCGTGCAGTTCTGCCCGAGGGCGGCCCGGTGGATGTCTTCGTGGCAGCTCGTGCACGTCGTGCCGAGGCCGGTGTAGCCCTGGCCCGTCTTGCGGGCGGAGAGGTTCGCCGGCGGCGAGACCGCGTATTTCGCCGCGTGGCACGCCTCGCACTTGGCCTCGGCGTGCTTCTGCTTGAGGGGCCATCCCGCCAGGTCGTGATCGAACCGCGCGGCGCTGCCCCCGGGCCACTGCACCATCTCGAACTCCTTGCCGGCGTGGTCCGGATGGCACGAGGCGCAGGGGGTGCCCTTCACGGTCGCGCCGCCGTGATATCCGCGGTTCCGGTCGACCAGCCACCCGATGTCCTTGTGGCACGACACGCACTGCGGCCCCATCGCATCACGCCGGTTGCCGTGGCACTGCGTGCAGCGCGTCGGGCCCTCCAGCGAGGCGTGGGCGCCGGCCAGCGGGCCGGGGGAGATCTGTGCCCCGAGCGGCGCGGCCATCATGAGCCAGCCCGCCAGCAGCGCGAGGCCAACTCCGCGGAACGGTCGCGTGACATCGACCAGCCTCCGGCCTACCAGAACCACGTGGCGCCCAACGACACGACCACGGCGACGTGAATGAGGACGGCCGCCAGCGCCGTCACCGCCAGCGGACGATGGGCCACGTGCCAGAACCGGAGGATGTTCTGCGTGGCCTCCAGCATGCGCGACTGCTGGACCAGGGCCATTTCCCGGTTGGCCAGGCGGAGGACTTCCCGGAGCGCCGCCGTGTCCTCGCGGCGCTGCATCGGCCGCGTGACCCGGATCCGGCGCCGCAGCTCGGCGGCCGCGCGCCGGCGGCGCAGGTCGTCCGAGATCATCCGGCGGAGCGTCTGCCAGAGTCCGAGCCCCGTCGTCGGGGCGGGATCGGCGTCGAGCACCGCGTCGATGTCACGCACCTCGAGGCCGGACCACTCGGCGATCTCCTGGAGCAGCGCCTGGCGCTGCGCCCCGATTTCCTCGATGGTCAGCTCGACGCCGGCCTGGCTCCGCGGAATCCGCGCGTAGAGGTATCGGCCCACGATACCGCTGGCCCAGACGACCATCATCGACCAGAAGCCGATCCCGATCACGCCGCCGAAGCGCCAGGTGGCGTGCGCCGCCACCAGCAGCGGGAGGCCCAGCGCCGCGAGGGAATGCACGTCGAGCCACTTCGAGATGGCGCCGGTGAAGGCGAGCCAGCGGAACTTCTTCCGGAGGGGGTAGAGCCAGAGAAACAGGAAGATGACCAGCGCGATCACGCCGGCGCCCTGCCCCAGGTACCCCGAGGGCCGGAACCAGAGGTGCAACGGACTCCGCACCTGCTCGGCCTTCGGGAGCAGGTAGTATTGGAGCCCGGCCAGATTTAGGACGACGAGCGCCGCGAAAAACGCCGTGGCCACCGTCGCGGCCACGCGGCGGGCGGGGCGCCGGGCGGGCCGCCGCGGCGGATGCAGGCGCAGCGGCGCTGGAGCGGTGGCTCCGGCGAGATGGCGACGATCCTGGACCTTCGGGGCAGGCGCAAGGCGAGTCGGAGTCATCGGTCTTTCAGTGCAAAGGCGACAGTCGGCGCACGCTCCGCAGCCTCGACCAGCACGGGCGACGGTGCTTACGGGGAACGAAAGTCAGTGGGGGTACGGACCCTGCATTCCGCAAAGATCCTACCCAACGTTGCGAGCCAGCCAGTGTCGCCCTAAACGATTATGGGGTAATGAGATAAAGCATTTGGACGGTACCGACGGGACTAAACCACTGTATCGTTCCGTTCCAGCTGCAACGTGCCGTTTCGCCCGGAGTAGGCTTCGGGGTCAATCGTGGGGGTTTGGGTACGAGATGGGCGGCCCCGGCGGGAGATTCAGTCCCCCGCACGCGCGCCGCTTGTAACCTCCGTCACACTCGAGGTCTCGGGCATGGAGCAACCGGTTTCTCTGACACGAAATGTCCCAATGGCAGAGTGCCAAATTCGGTGCACGTTGCGGCCCCGGTCTCACTTCACCGCTGAGTCATGATGGACCTCCTGATCTACCTGGTGTTCGGCCTCTTTCTCGTCGGCCCGCTGCTCCTCCAGATCCGCCGGGTGCGGAAGCGGGAGCGCGCGGCGCGAGAGGCCGCCGAACGCGGCAAGTTGTTCTCGGGCGGGCCGCGCGCGCAGCACCCCCACATCGACATCTCCCACTGCATCGGGTGCGGCGCCTGCGTGGACGTCTGCCCGGAGGGGAACGTCCTCGCGGTCATCGGCGGCAAGGCCGCCATCGTGAACCCGCAGAAGTGCATCGGGCACGGCCTCTGTGCCGAGGCGTGTCCCGTCGGCGCCATCGAGATCGTGATGGCGAGCCCGAGCGTCACCGCGGACATGCCGCGGCTGACCCGCGAGTACGAAACGACGGTCCCAGGCCTCTTCATCGTCGGGGAGCTCGGCGGCCTCGCCCTCATCAAGAACGCCGTCAACCAGGGCCGGGATTGCATGGACACGATCGCACGGCGCCTCGCCACGCAGCCCAGCGCCCCGGGCGTGCTGGACGTCTGCATCGTGGGCGCCGGGCCGGCGGGCTTGAGCGCTTCGCTCCGCGCAGTGGAGCGGGCGCTCACCTACGTGACCCTCGAGCAGGAGGAGTGGGGCGGCACCGTCGCCAAGTACCCGCGGCAGAAGGTGGTGATGACGAGCCCGGTCGAGTTTCCGCTCCACGGAAAGTTCAACAAGCTCGAGATCTCGAAGGAGAAGCTGATGGAGTTCTGGGCCTCCGTCATCAAGGAGGGCGACGTGCAGGTCCGCACCCGGGAGAAGGTCGACGCCATCGAACGCGAGGCCGACGGCACCTTCCGCGTCCGGAGCAGCGGCGGGATCTACCGCGCGCGAAGCGTCGTGCTCGCACTCGGCCGCCGGGGCACGCCGCGAAAGCTCGGGATCCCGGGGGAGGAACTCCCCAAGGTCATGTACAGCCTGATCGAGGCGGAGGCCTACGTCAACGCGAAGATCCTGGTGGTCGGGGGCGGAGACAGCGCGGTCGAGGCTGCCCTCGGGCTGGCCCACCAGAAGGGCAACCAGGTCACCCTCTCCTACCGGCAGGGGGAGTTCAGCCGGATCAAGGAGCGCAATGCCCAGCGGATCGCGGACGCGATCCGGTCGAAGAAGATCCGGGTGCTCTTCAACTCCAGGCCGGTCGAGGTGCGCGACACATCGGTCCTCCTCGACGTGGCGGGGACCAGCTCCGAGATTCCCAACGACTGGGTGTGGGTCTTTGCCGGCGGCGAGCCGCCCAGCGCGTTCCTGGAGAAGATCGGCGTGGCCATGGGAAGCCAGGACCTTACCCGCGAGGGTGGGGAGGAGGCGAGGCTGGCGATGGCGGGCTGACGGTGTGCCGCCGTAGATTGAAGGCCACCCCGCGCACGGCGGTGTGGAAGCCCCACATTACGGAGCACCGGATGCCCCCGTCCCAGGTCATCGTCGTCATCGCGTACCGCGCACAACCGGGCAAGGGGACGGCGGCCCGCACGGCCCTGGCCGGCATCATCGCCAACGTCCTGGCGAAGGAGCCCGACTGCCTCGGCATCGAGCTCCTCGAAAACACCGGCGACGATACGCGGTTCCTGCTCTACGAGACCTGGACCAGCCAGGCGGCCTACGTCGGCCCGCACATGCAGACCCCCCACATCAAGGCGTTCATCGCGGCGGCCGCCGGTATATTCGCCGGGCCGCCCGACATCTCGTTCTGGCACGAACTCCATCCGGCCTGATCGCACCCCTCACGACGGAACCAGGCCCGATGGCGGCAGCCCCGGCACACAGGCCGAAATACACCGCAGCGCAGGCGCTGGCCCGGCTCAAGGCCGGCAATGCGCGCTTCGTGCGGGGCACGGCCCGCTTCCCGACCGTCCAGAAGGAGGTGCTGGCCGCGCTCGCGAAGGGCCAGCGGCCCTACGCCACCATCCTCGGCTGCAGCGACAGCCGCGTGCCGCCCGAGCTCGTCTTCGATGCCGGCTTCGGCGAGCTCTTCATCGTGCGGGTGGCCGGCAACGTGCTCGGCCCCTCGATCGCCGGCACCCTGCAGTACGCCGGCGTCCACCTCCACACGCCGCTCTTCGTCGTCCTGGGCCACGAGGGGTGCGGCGCGGTCGAGGCGGCGCTGGCCACGAAATTTCGCGGCACCAGGCAGCGGAGCCGGATCGCGCGCCTCCTCAGGAACATCGCACCGGCCCTGCGCGGCCTCGACCCCGCCCTCCCCAGCGACGTGCTCATGCACCAGGCGGTCGAGGCGAACGTGCGCCACATGATTCGCACCATCCTCGCCTCTCCGGAAGGGAAGGCGCGCGTCCGTGAGGGCGTAATCCGCGTCGTCGGAGCCGTGTACGAACTGACCTCCGGCCGCGTCCGCTTCCTGGACTGACCGGCCGGAGCCCTAGCGCGCCCGGCCCGCCCGCCGATATTTCAGGATCCCCCGACCCGGAGCCACCACCATGCAGCGCCCGTCATCCGCGCTTCTCCTTGCCCTGCTGTGCGCCGTCGGCGCGGCGCCGCTCGCGGCCCAGGTCGCGGCGCCGGCCCGGCCAGCGGATGTCGGGACCATCGACAGCGTCATCACCGCGCTCTACGCGGTGATCAGCGGCCCCGTCGGCGCGCCCCGCCAGTGGGACCGGTTTCACTCCCTCATGCATCCGCAGGCCCGGCTGATCCCGACCGGGTGCGACTCGACCGGCGCGTGCCGCCTGCGCATCATGACCCCGGCGGAGTACCAGCAGCGGGCGGATTCCCTCCTGGTCGCCGTCGGGTTCACCGAGCTCGAACTGAAGCGGACCACGGAGCGCTACGGCAGCGTCGCCCATGCCTTCAGCTCCTACAAGAGTTTCCGCCGCGGGGAGACCACGCCGTTTGCCCGGGGGATCAACTCCATCCAGCTCTTCTGGGACGGCCACCGCTGGTGGATCATGTCCATCTTCTGGGACGCAGAGCGCCCCGGCAACCCCCTGCCAGCGGCGTACGAGTAAGGCCAGGGCCACGGGCAGGGCGCGAGGAGGCCGGACGTGTACGAATCGAGGCAGTCCCCGCCGCTCGGCCGGCGGCGCTTCATCCGTCGCATGCTGGCGCACCTCCTCGCGGCGCTCGTGCTCTTCGCGCTCTCCCTCGCCCTCGGCATGTGGGGCTACGCGCACTTCGAGGGGCTCGCGTGGCGCGACAGCTTCCTCAACTCCGCCATGCTGCTCGGCGGCATGGGACCGGTCAACGACCCGCACACCGATGCCGGCAAGCTCTTCGCCGGCGCCTACGCGCTGTTCGCCGGCCTGGTGTTCATCGTCACCGCCGGCCTGCTGCTGGCACCGTCGCTCCACCGGCTGCTCCACACCTTCCACTGGGATGCGTAGCGGCCGAGCGGCCGGGAGGCGGCATGGGTTCTCGTGATCCCCGGGTCGACGCCTATATCAGGGACGCCGCGCCCTTCGCGCGACCGGTCCTGAGCCACCTCCGGACCGTCGTGCATGCGGCCTGTCCCGAGGTGGAGGAGGCGATCAAGTGGGGGATGCCGATGTTCGTCCACCACGGCAACCTCTGCTTCATGGCCGCGTTCAAGCAGCACGCCGGCTTCGGATTCTGGAAGGGATCCAAGGTCGTCGAGGGCGAGGACGACCAGTCAGGCTCCGCCATGGGGCAGTTCGGCCGGCTGACCGAGGTCGGCCAGTTGCCGTCTCGGCGGGTGCTCGCGGCGTACGTTCGAAAGGCGGTGCTGCTCAACGAATCGGGCGGCAAGGCGGCCCCGAAGCCGGCACGCAAGCCGAAGCCCGCGCCGAGGGCTCCCGCCGAGTTGCGTGCGGCATTCACCCCGAACGCGAAGGCGCGGGCCACCTGGGACAAGTTCAGCCCGGGACACCGCCGTGCCTACGTCGAGTGGATTTCCGAAGCGAAGCGGCCCGAGACCCGTGCGCGGCGGGTCGCCACGACGGTCAAATGGCTTGCGGCCGGCAAGCCCCACAACTGGAAGTACGCACGATGACTCTGCCGCCCCCGTCGCCGGCCTCGCCCGCCACCACCGCGCGGATTCTCCATGCCAGCCTGGCCGCGAGCGCCGCCGTGCTGACCGCGGTGGCCTGGGTCTTCCGCGGGAGCCTCCCGCTTCCCGACGGCGCAGGCGGCGCCGTCACCTTTGCGGCGTACGCACTGGCCGCCTCGGGGCTGCTCGCGGGCCTGGCGTTCCGGCGGCTGATTCCGGAGCGGACGGCCGCCCAGCCCGCCGACGCATGGTGGCGGCAGCATCTCCCGAAAGCCGTCGCCGTCTGGGCCATCGGCGAGGGCACGGTCCTGATCGGCGCCCTGGTCTTTGCGGTCGGCGGACAGGTGGTCGCCGCGATCGCCGTGGTGCTCGCCGGACTCGGGGTGCTGGTGGCCACCGCGCCCGGCCGGCTCGCCCCGTAACGCCTCTCGATCTCACCAACCCTTCTCTCCACCTCCCGGAATCCCATGCCTCCACGCTCCTACGATTTCCTGACTCGCCTCCTTGACGCCCCCGGCCCCTCCGGCTTCGAGGCCGCGCCGGCCCGGCTATGGCGCGGGGAAGCGGCCGCCTTCGCCGACGACGTCCGGAGCGACGTGCACGGCAACTGCTACGCGACCGTCAACGGCTCCGGCTCGCCGCGCGTCATGTTCGCCGGCCACCTCGACGAGATCGGCCTGATGGTGGTGCACGTGGACGAAGAGGGGTTCCTGTCGTTCGCGGGGATCGGCGGTTGGGACCCGCAGGTGTTCGTTGGCCAGCGCGTGACGATGCTGGGGCACGCCGGCCCGGTGGAAGGGGTCATCGGCAAGAAGGCCATCCACCTGATGGAGAAGGACGACCGCGAGAAGGTGTCGAAGATCGAGGACCTCTGGGTCGACATCGGCGCGAGGAACAGGAAGGAGGCGCTGGCCCGGGTGCGCGTCGGCGACCCCGGTGTCCTCACCTCCAACGTGCTGCGCCTGCCTAACGGCCGGCTCTCGAGCCGCTCCCTCGACAACCGCATCGGCGCCTATGTCGTGCTGGAAGCCCTCCGGCTGCTGGCCGGCAAGCGGCTGGCCGCGAGCGTCACGGCAGTGGGGACCACGCAGGAGGAAATCGGCTACACCGGCGGCGGGGCCCGGACCAGCGCCGCCGAAATGGACGCCCAGGTGGCGATCGTGGTGGACGTCACCCACGCCACCGACTATCCGGGCATCGACAAGCGCCGCCACGGGGAGTACAAGCTGGGCGGCGGGCCCGTGCTCAGCCGAGGCAGCGCCGTCAACGCCGCGGTCTTCGAGCGCCTCGTGGCCGCCGCGGAGAGGGAGAAGATCCCGTACTCGGTCGAGGCCGCCCCACGCATGACGAACACCGACGCCGACCACATCTTCACCGCCGCGCGCGGCGTGGCGACCGGCCTGGTCAGCGTCCCGCTCCGGTACATGCACAGCCCGAACGAGCTGGTCCAGCTCGAGGATCTCGACCGCGCGGCACGGCTGCTGGCCGCGTTCGCGCGCGGGCTCAAGACCGGCGCCGGGTTCGCCCCCCGGTAGGGGGCGAGGGTCAGCCCCGCGACAGCCCGCGCTGCGCCGCCGTGCGCACCTCGGCGTCGGCGTCCCCCAGCAGGTCCTGGAGGGCGCCCGCCGCCGCCGCGCCGCCGGCCAGCGCCAGACCCTCGACGGCCGCCAGCCGCGCCGCCGCGGACTTCCGCGCCAGGAGTCCCTTGGCAGGCGCGGCGGCCCCCCGGAGCACCTGCACCGCCTCCGGTGTCCCCACCCGTCCCAGGGCCAGGTGCATCTCCCGCAGCACGTCGGGGTGTGATTCCTCCGGCAGGCGCACCGCGATGGACATCACCAGTCCGCGACCCCACTCGCCGTCCACCCCCTGCGCCGCCTGCAGCCGCACCATCGGTTCCACGTCGTTCAGGAGGTGACGCAGCGCCTCCAGCGACTCGGTCGAGCCGATCTTGCCGAGGGCGCCCGCCACCGCCCGCCTGACGCGTTCATCGCGGTGGAACGCGCGCTCGGCGAGTGGCCGTACCGCGCTCGCCAGGCGCAGCTCCCCGCACAGCTCGGCCACGTTCCGCACCACGAACCAGTCGGGATGGTTCAGGCGGTGGACGATCCGTTCCGTCCCGGTTTCCATCTTGGTCAGGACGGTGAAGTATCCCCGCCGCTCGGCGAGCGTCGGCGCCGCCGTCAGCAGCTCCAGCAGCGCCTCGACCGCGTCCGCGTCCATGCGCTTGAGCACGGCGGTGGCCTCGACGCGGCGCCCCTCGGTGAGCGCCGCCCTCGCGATGTGCTGGAGCGCCGATTTCGGGAGGAGGCGACGAAGCGCGACCGAGTACCGGCGCCGGCGGCTCTCGTCGCCCTCGGCGGCCTCGAGCCGCAGGACCTCGGTGGCGAGGCCCAGTAATTCGTCCCACTCTTCCCGCCGGTAGGCGAGGTCCGCCTGCACCTCGATGTCGCGGAGCGGGTCGTGCTCGGGCTGGTCGCGGCGGACCCGCGCCCCCGGCTCCGGCAACACGGGGGCTGCGGGGGCGGGTGGAGCCGGCGACGTTGGGCGGCCGCCGATCGGGGCGCTGAGATGGTCGAGGCTCCGGACATCGCTCGAGGTCGGGAGTTCGCGCGGTCCCTCGACGAGGATGGCGAGCGCCGCCTCGACCGGCAGCCGCGAGACGAACGACTCGACGGTGGCCGCGCCGACCGGTTCCGTGGCGAGCAGTCGCACCACGGCCAGGAGGTCGGCCGGCTTGACCCCCGCCGGCAGCCGCACCGTGCCGATCCCGTGAGTGTGGAAGCGGATGCGCACCTCGCTTCCGCCTGGCAGGCCGTGGGGAAGCGGCGTGCCGTCGACGAGCATCCCCTTCACGTCGATCGAGATGGTGGCGCCCGACGGCTCGACCGCCGCATAGAGGTCGCGGAATGCGGACTTGAGCAGGTCCCGGTCGCTCGAGTCGGTGCGGAGCACCTCGAGCATCCGCGCCAGCGTGGCCACGATGGTGGATGGAGCCGTCATGCCTCAAGCGTCCGGGTCTCGGGGTGAGAAGTCAAGAGCGGCGCGAGGTGCTGGATGGCAGGCACCACTCCCTCGAGTCGCAATCGCCGTGCGAGATCGAGCAGGGGCGGCGCCGGAAATCCTGGATGGCGCCCCAGCAGCGCCAGGAGCGGGAGGTCGCGGCTGACCCGCGTCCCCTCGAGCACGACGGCCCGGTCGAGCACGCCGGCGGCGAAGCCCAGGTCGTGAGTCACGGCCAGCACCGCGACGCCGGCCGCGCGCCGGCCGCGGATCACGTCGGCGACGCGAGTCCGCGCTGCGCGGTCCAGGCCGGCGGTCGGCTCGTCGAGAATCAGCAGTTGCGGGTTCGCCACCAGCGCGGCCGCGAACGCCACGAGCCTCCTGGTCGGACCGGGCAAGTCATAGGGATGCCGCCCTGCGAGGGGCGCCAGCCCCAGTTCGTCCAGCACCTGGTCGACCGCGGCGCGCACTCGATCAGGGAGCCAGCCAAGGCGTTCGGGACCGAACCCCACCTCGGCGCGCACCGTCCTCGCGAAGAGCTGCGCCTCGGGGTGCTGGAAGAGATAGCCCGCGACGTCTGCCAGCTCCTCCGGGCTCCGTCCCGCGGTCTCGCGGCCGGCGGTGACCACACGCCCGGTGTCGGGATGCCGGAGCGCCATCGCGAGCCGGGTGAGCGTCGTCTTCCCCGCGCCGTTCGCGCCAAGGAGGGCCACGCCCTCCCCGGCGCCGATCCGCATTGAGATGCCGTCGAGCACCGGCCCGGCGCCGTATCCGAACCGCACGGACTCGAGGACGAGCGGCGTCACCTCGTCCACCGGGCCACTCCTTCCTCCACCGTCAACGGCCGCGGACCCGCGTGGCCGGCCGCCCGGCTCAACTCGGCGATGGTGGTGGAGCCCGCGCCCGCCTTCCACACCTCGTCACCGCGCAGGACGACGTCGGGCCTTCCGTCGAGCACCGGGCGTCCTTCCTCGAACACGACGAGCCGGTCCGCGACCCCCGCAAGCCCGTCGGCGTCCTCGCTGGCAACGACGACCGCCGCCCCGCGCGCCGCCTCGCTTCGCACCAGGTGGTGGAGGAGCGTCCGCCCCGGTGCATCGAGCGCCGATGTCGGCTCGTCCAGCAGCCAGAGGTCGGGCTGGAGGACCAGCATGGCGGCGATGACGGTCCGCTGCATCTCGCCGCCGGACAGGGTGCCGGGATCCCGGCCCGCCAGGTGGGCGATGTCGAGGGCCGCGAGGGCGCCGGCGACCCCGTCGTGGATCCGTTCACGCGGCCACCCGAGGTTGGCGGGGGCGAACGCGACCTCCTGCGACACCGTCTCCGCGATGCCGGAAAGCTGTGTGGCCGGCGACGGCAGCACGAGCGCCACGCGCCCGCCAAGCGCGGCCGCCGACGACGGTGTGGCGGGGTCGAGCCCCAGCGTGAGCACGGTGCCGGTCCGCTCGCCGCCCGTATGACGAGGGGCCAGCCCCGCGGCGACCAGCAGCGCGGTGCTGGTGCCGGCCCCGAGGGCCCCTGTGATCCAGGTGACCGTCCCGCGGTCGGCGCGCAACGAGCATCGCCGAAGCGCCGGGGCGGGAGCGCCGGGATAGCTGAAGCCGACGTCCTCGAACTGGAGCGCGATCACGAGAGCACCCGCCAGATGACCATCGCCATCGCGGCCAGGCCGGCCAGCCAGCGCGCCGCACGGTCGGCGACGGAATCGCGCGGCGGGTCGAGCGGCGTCCGTCGCGTCACCCTGCCGGCGCACCGAGTTTCCAGCGCGAAGCCCCGCTCGTCCACTTCCGCCAGCGCCCCGAGGAGGAGGGGGAAGGTGACGGGGGCGAGGGCGCGCGCCCGGCGCAGCGGGTTCCCCCGGACCCGGAGTCCCCGGCTGCGCTGTGCCTCGAGAATGGCGGCGGCGCGCGCCCGGAACCGAGGGAGCGCCAGCAGTGTGGCCACGACGAGGTACGACAGCGAGAAGGGCCACCCCCGCTCCGCCACCGCGTCCACGAATCGGGCGGGTGAGAACGCGGCGTACAGCGCGAGGGAGGCGGTGGCGATCGCGCCCAGCCGGCACGCCTGGGCGGCGGCCAGTGCCAGGCCGTCGCGGGAGAGCGAAACGCCCGCCAGGACGATCCGGTCGCCTTCGCCGAGGACGCCGTGCAGCAGGAAGAGGAAAAGCCAGAGCGGGGCGAGCGGCACCAGCGCGCGCAGCGCGGCGCGACCTGCACCCGAGGCCAGCACCGCGACCAGGGTGCCGGCGTAGATGGCGGCGGCCGCCGCCGGCCCGGGCGCCGCGACCGCGGCGACCGCGACGGCCACGGTGAGCACGAGCGGGGTGAACGGATGGGCGCGGGAGGCCGGCGCGCCCGGGGGAAGCGTCACCGGCCGACGGCCCTTGCCGCGCGGGGGAAGCGGCCGATCATGCGATTCGGCAGGGACCGGACCAGCGCGCCGACGACCGCGAAGGCCGCCGCCTTGTCCGCCAGGTCGAGCGCGAGGCTGGAGGCGGTGACCGCAACGGGAAGTGACCAGCCCAGCTGCCGCAGGATGGTGACGACCGCGGTGGTCCCGGTGGCGGTCACACCCTTGAACAGCACGTAACTGATGACGGAGGAGAGCGCCCCGGCCGTCAGCCCGGTGAGGAGACCCCACGCCACGCTCCGGCCGGTGCCGCGGAAGCCGGCCCGCGAGGCGGCGAGACCGGCGAGCAGGCCGATGACGACCTGGATGAGGCCGAACGGAATCCACTGGTAGCCGTTGATGAGCCCGAAGAGCAGCTGCCCGATGGCCCCCGCCAGCACGCCGACCGCGGGCCCCGCGAGCACCGTGGCGAGGATCGTCCCGATGGAATCGAGGTAGAGCGGGAGACCCAGGGCGTTGACGAGACCGCCGATGACCAGGTTGATCGCGATGGCGGCGGGCAGGAGGGCCAGGAGACGGGCGTTCACGGGACTCCGGGGGTGGGGAGCGGAAAGGGCGCCCGCAACTTGGGTTCGGACCCTCCACGAGGTTAGAATCTTAGGTGTTCATCCAAGCCCGGCAACCCTGCCGGTTCTCAACATTCGAGCCGATCGTGACCCGCATACTTGCCCGTTGTTCCCTCGGAGTCCTCCTCGGTGCCCTGCTCGCCGCCCCGCTCGCCGCCCAGGCCGCCGTTCCCTCGCTCGACAAGGCCGCCAAGCGCGCCCAGACCGACGTGAAGGTCCTCGCCGCCGACGAGCTCGGCGGCCGCCTGACCGGCACCGCGGGGGCCGACTCGGCCGCCGCCTACGTCGCGCGGCGCTTCGCGCAGGTCGGGCTCCAGCCGCCTCCGGGCGGCTGGTTCCAGCCCTTCACCGTGTCCAAGGACGCCCCGGCCGTGCAGCACGCCAACCTGGGCGACCTCAACGGCAAGAACGTGATCGGGATCCTGCCCGGCCGCGACCCGGTCCTACGCAACGAGACCGTCATCATCGGGGCCCACTACGATCACTTGGGCCTCGGCGGCTTCGGGGCGCTCGATCCCGACAGCGCCGGGCGTGTCCACAACGGCGCCGACGACAACGCCTCGGGTACCGCCGCGCTCTTCGCGATCGCGCAGCGCCTGCGGGCGGCGCCATTGGCCCGCACCGTCGTGTTCATCGCGTTCAGCGGCGAGGAACTCGGTCTCCTCGGCTCCGACTACTACGTCAAGCACCCGCTCTACCCGCTGAGCGCCACCGAGATCATGATCAACCTCGACATGGTCGGCCGCCTGAAAAACGACAAGCTCATCGTGTACGGCACGGGCACCGCCACCGAGATCCCCGCGCTCCTCGACTCGCTCAACTGGTACGCCAAGTTCGACCTGCGGCCCCAGCCCGAGGGCTACGGGCCGAGCGACCAGACGTCCTTCTACGCCGCCAAGATCCCGGTGCTGCACTTCTTCACCGACCTGCACGGCGACTACCACCGGAGCTCCGACGACTGGGACAAGATCAACGCCCAGGGACTGGTCCGGGTGGCCGACTTCGCTGCGGCGGTGGCGACGGCGACGGGCAACCGCCCGAGCCGGCTGACCTTCGTGGACGTCCCGCCGCCGGCGCCGAAGGCCGGCGCCGCCGCGACGGGCGGCTACGGCGCCTATCTCGGCACCATCCCCGACATGGCGTCCGGCGAGACCGGCGGCGTCCGGATCACCGGTGTCTCGAAGGGAAGCCCCGCCGAACTGGGCGGGATGAAGGGGGGCGACATGATCACGAAGATCGGCGACTACGACGTCCCCGACCTGGCCGGCATGACCGACGCCCTCCGCAACTACAAGCCGGGCGACAAGGTCGTCGTCATCGTCGTCCGCGACGGCAAGGAGATGGGCCTGGACATCACGCTGGGCAAGCGGGGCGGCTGAGCATGGCGGTGCTGGACGCCGACCGGGTCGTGGCCGCGCTGCGAGGCGCGTTCACGCACGACGCCGGTCGGCACGCCCTGCTCCAGCTCGCCGCTGACCGGATCCGCGACGCGGGCCCCCCCTACACCTCAGTCTATCTCTACATGCTCCACGGCTCGGAACTCGTGCTCGAGGCGTGGAGCGGCCGGGCCACCGACCACACCCGCATCGCCGTCGGGACCGGCGTGTGCGGGACCGCCGTCGCCACCGGGAAGGACCAGAACGTCGGGGACGTGCGTGCCGTCGGCAACTACCTCGCCTGCAACATGGACACCCGATCGGAGCTCGTCGTCCTGATCCGCCGCGGGGCGGCCATCCTCGGGCAGATCGACGTGGACAGCGACGTGCCCGACCCGTTCACGCCGGCCGAGGAAGCCGCGGTCCGCCAGGTGGCGGACGCCCTCGCCGTCCTGTTGTGAGAGCCTGGTCCTCCTCCCGATTTTCCGTCGCCCTCCCGCCCGGCCACCGCTTCCCGATCGCCAAGTACCAGGCGGTACGCGAGGGCGTCGTCTCGCGCGGCCTCGTTCCCGCCGGACAGATCCACGAACCCGATCGCGTCGAGCGCACCGCGCTCGCGCTGGTCCACACCAACGAGTACGTGAGCTCGATCGAGGACGGCACACTCAGTGAGGCGGCGGTGCGCCGCCTCGGCTTCCCCTGGGGACCTGGGCTGCGGGAGCGGTCGTTCCGCACGGTCCAGGGCACCGTCGAGGCCGCGCGCGACGCACTCGCCCATGGCGCAGGAGTCAACCTGGCCGGGGGCACGCATCACGCGTTCGCCGGCTGGGGGGAGGGCTTCTGCGTGTTCAACGACGTCGCGGTCGCCACCCGGACGCTCCAGCGGGAGGGCCGCCTTCGCCGGGTGGCGGTGGTGGATCTCGACGTCCACCAGGGCAACGGCACGGCCAGGATCTTCGAGGATGACCCCGACGTCTTCACCTTCAGCATGCACGGCGAAGGCAACTACCCATTTCAGCGAGAGCGCAGCCGCCTCGACGTCGAATTGCCGGACGGGACGGAGGATGCGACCTACCTGGCGGTGCTTGAGGCGCATCTCGACGCCGTGCTCGACGAGGCCGCCCCGGAGCTCGTCTTCTACCTGGCGGGTGCGGATCCGTTCTCCGGAGACCGATTTGGGCGCCTGAAGCTCTCGGTGGACGGACTCAGGCGGCGTGACCGCCGCGTGTTCGCCGCATGCGCCAGGCGAGCCGTGCCTGTGGTGGTCACGCTGGCCGGCGGATACGCGGAGCGGATCGAAGATATCGTCACCATCCACGCCAACACGGTGGAGGAGCTGCGTGCCGTCTTCGGTTGAGACGCTCACGCGCGGCATCCGGGGCGTCGCGCTGTTCGAGCGCCGGGCCGGCCAGGGCCCCGCGACGGTCGTCCTGCACGGCGGACCCGGGGCGCACCACGATTACCTCCTCCCGGGCTTCGACGCGCTCGCGACGCGCCGCACGCTGATCTACTACGACCAGCGGGGAGGGGGCCGCTCCGCCGTCCCGCGCGAGGTCCCGGTCGGATGGCGGGAGCAGGTGGCGGATCTCGAGGCGCTGCGGCAGGCGTGGGGAATCGAGCAGCTGACCCTCGCGGGATATTCCTGGGGCGGCCTGCTGTCGCTCCTCTACGCCACGGAATACCCGGCGCGCGTCGAGCGACTCGCCCTCGTGTCGCCGGCACCCGCGTGGCGTGCTGCGCGCGCCGAGTTCGAGAGTCGCCTCTCGGCGCGGACCATGGCACCCGTGCTCCAGGCGGAGCGAGCCGCACTCCGGGCGAGCGGGCTTCGGGAGTCGGATCCCGAGGCCTACCAGCGGCGGGTGTTCGAGCTCTCGGTGGCCGGGTACTTTCACGACCCGCGCAAGGTCTCGGGGCTCACCCCGTTCCGGGTCACCGGGCGCACCCAGCAGGAAGTGTGGGACAGCCTCGGCGATTACGACCTCCGCCCGGCCCTCGCGCAACTCCGAATCCCGGCCATCGTGCTTCACGGCGACGATGACCCGATCCCGGCCGGGTCGGCCCGCGCCATCGCGGACGCGCTCGGTGCCCCGTTCCACCTGCTCCCCGGCTGCGGGCATGTGCCGTACGTCGAGGCGCTCGACGACTTCCGCCGCCTCCTCGACGACTTTCTCCCCGCCTGAGCGCCGGTTGCGCCTCAGGGCGTGCCGCGGCATCCTTCCGACCCATGACCATCGAGCCGCCCCGAAGCCGCATCGCCCTCGTCATCGGCTCCGGCGGCGTGAAGTGCGCCGCCGCCCTCGGCCTGCAACAGGCCCTGCGCGATGAAGGGATCGAGATCGACCTGGTCGTCGGATGCAGCGGAGGTTCCCTCTATGCCGCCGCGGCCGCCCTCAGCTGGACCGTCGACGAGACGATCGACCTCACGATGCGCCTCTGGACGCGGGACGCCACCTCGCGCCCCAGGCGGATGGCGGTGCTGCGCGCCGCCTTCCCGCGCCTGTTCGGGTTCTCCACCGACTTCTCGTTCCGCGACGACGGCCTGCTCAACTCCCGGCTGCAGTCGGCGTTCGGCGGGCGCACCTTCAGCGACACCCGGATCCCCCTCTACATC
>JACDJC010001879.1_pt1 | contig 17718 bp, 18 predicted proteins | sample 7454191 | NCBI WGS metagenome assembly JACDJC01 (sample SAMN14253291, study PRJNA609438) | sludge metagenome | isolation source: sludge after 25d culture with pyrite and EDTA | collected 2018-12-20 | reverse complement strand
TTTGCCTGCGCCGCCCCGCGCTGGCGCATGCGGCGGGACAATCTGATCCACCGCGCCTGCTACATTCTGGTGTTCAATTCCCGCGGCGAACTCTTCGTCCACCAGCGCACCGATACCAAGGACGTGTATCCGGGCTTCTTCGATCTGGCCGCCGGCGGGGTGGTTCTGGCCGGTGAGTCCTACGATGCGGCGGCGCAACGGGAGCTGGCCGAGGAGCTCGGCATCGCGGACCAGCCGTTGACGGCGCTTTTCGACTTCTTCTGGGAAGACGCCCACTGCCGGGTCTGGGGAAGGGTGTACCGCTGTGTTCACGACGGTCCCATGAGGCTGCAGCCCGAGGAAATCGTCTCGGGCCGCTTCATGCCGCCGGAAGTCGTGGAACACGATTTGCCGGCGGACCGGATCACGCCCGACAGCCTGGAGGCGTTGCGGCGCTACCTGGAGGGCGAAAAAGAATCGGCCCCGGATGGATCCTTGCGGCGCACGTAGAGCGTCTTTTTCACCCGCGCCACCACTTCCTCATCAGCATTTCGAATCTCCACCACAAATTCAGGCAGGTACTTTCCGCCGTTGGCGGTCTTAGTGTGGATCGCCGCCAGATCGGCGTCGGTGAGGGTGAAATCGGCGTGAAGGGTGCCGCGGCCGGGCTTGAGGAAGGCGATCTGCGCCGACTGGTCCCAGACGATGTAATCAGGGCCCAGCACCTGCATGAGCATCAGCATGTAGAACGGGTCGACCATGCTGTAGAGGCTGCCGCCGAAATGGGTTCCCACGTAGTTGCGGTTGTACCAGCGCAGTGCCATCTCGACCCTGATGTGGCGGAAATCCGGCGACACCGAACGCACCCGCACTCCGGCGCCGAGAAATGGCGGATAGATATTGGCCAGCCGTTTGAACGTCTTGGGGCTCATCGGACTTTTTTGAGCAAGGATTTAAGGATCAACCCCTCCTCAGGGGTCAGGGTGGCCAGGAATTCACGGTTGGCGTCGCCGACCACGGACTTGATCCGTTTGGCCTTGGCCTGCCCGGCCTCGGTGAGCAGAATCCGGATCGCCCGCCGGTCCCCCGGATCGGCCCGGCGGCTGACAAGGCCGGCGGAGACAAGTCGGTCCAGCAGCCCGGTCAGGGTGGCGCTGTCCAGTTGAAGGCGTTTGCCAAAATGCACCGAGGTCACGTCGTCGGCCTCGGCGAGAAAAAGCAAGGCCATGGCCTGCACCGCGGTGATTCCTAGGTCGGCCACCCGCTGGTTCAAGAAACGGGTGCTGGCCCGGTTTGCCCTTCCCAATTGAAAAAATATACAGTCTTCGGCACGCATAATATTTTGCACCTCAATATTTTGTACGCGAGCAATTACCCCAAGAATCGCCGCGTGTCAACCCCGATTTGTCCGAAATCGATTCTTCGCGCGGGATGGGTTCGGTCAGGCTGGATGGGGGGAGAAAAACCGGATGTGTCGGGGCGGCGTCATGCCTTTTCAGGGTCAGCAATCCCGGCGTGAATACCGGCCGGCGCCAGTACATGGTACATGTCGATGCGCCCCTTGCCCTTGATGTCGATCTTGCCCCGGTACCGGCACCGGAAGTCGTGCCGCACCAGATCATAGGCGTAGGCCGACAGGTTGACGCGACCCGGTTCGGCCGCATTCTGAACCCGGGCGGCGATGTTCACCGCATCGCCCCAGATGTCGTAGGTAAATTTGCGCTTGCCCACCACTCCGGCCACCACCACCCCGCTGTGAATCCCGATGCGCATGGGCCATTTGAGGGCCGATTGGCGGTTGCGTGCCTCGATGAAGGTCGTCATCTCCAGGGCGCAGCGCACGCAGGCAACGGCATGATCGGCCATCGGTTCGGGAAGCCCGGCCACCGCGAGATAAGCGTCGCCGATGGTTTTGATCTTCTCCAGTCCGTGACGCGCCCCGATGTCGTCAAAGGCGCTGAAGATGGCGTTGAGTTCGTCCACCAGCTTCTGTGGCGGGATGGTGCCCACCGTGACGGTGAAGTCCGCCAGGTCGGCGAAGAGGATGCTCACCTCATCGTGGCGCCGGGGCGTGCTGCCGCCGGTGGTACGCAGCTCCGCCGCCACCGGTCGCGGCAGGATATTGTAGAGCAATCGCTCGGTTTCTTCCTTTTCACGCCGCAGCTCCGCCGTCCGGGATTCAACCCGCTCGGCCAGTTCCCGGTTGTTGGCGTCCACCAGTTCCTGCTGAAAACGAATGCGCTCGATCTCTTCTTCCGCCAGGCGCCGGCGCAGACGGGCCATGCGATCGGCAATCCCCAACGAAAAAAACACCACCTGGAAGACGATTCCGAGCACCGCGGCGTTTCTCAGCCACCAGTGCCAGGGAACCAACCCAAGGATCCCGAGACAGTAGAGACAAACCCCGACGCAGAAGAAGCTGTTGCCCGCCAGATAAGCCCGGGCCGGTCGAAAGCCGCGCGACAGGCAGATCAACCCCAGGATGAGGGTGGAAAGCAAAACGGCCAAGGAGATGAGGGTATTCCAGACAAAGCCGGCGCGACGCAGTTCCAGGCCGATGATCGGAGCACCGATGAACGGACCGGCGCAAAGCAAAATGATCATCAACTGGAGCCATCGATGGGCCCAGGGCAAATTTTCCGCCGTACTGAGAAACTGCTGGGAGAAGCGGATGAACAAGGCCACCGTGGTCGGCACGAGAAGCCAGGAAAAAAGACTGTCCCACCGCGGGTGCAAGGGCCAGAGCAGGCAACCGAGGCGCTCGCTGACGCTAAGGATGTAAAGCCCCGCGGAAAGACTGTAAAGAGCGAAATAGAGGTAGCCGTGCTCGCGCACGAAAATGAACAAGGCGAGATTGTAGAGCCCCAACCCCACAATGATGCCGACCAGGATGCCATCCAGGCAAGCGTCGGCGACGATGGCCCCCATCGTTGCCACGGTAGAACCTTAGAAATCTCTCCCCGGAATCACAATGCGCGGGTTGTCGGCAGGTGTCTCCGGACGTTCCCGCTGCATCTGTTCCAATTGGTCAATCATCTCTTCAAGGGCCGCCTGCATGGCGCCAGGAAACACGGCAATGGCGTCTTTCAGGTCGTTGGCCGTCAAGACGGCCTGAATCGGCAGGGGGCCGTCCGGGGTAAGCACCTGAGCCGTGCCGATAAAGACCGGGGTGCGCCCCTCATCGGTGCTGCCATCGGCGTGAACCGGCACCAGACGCCGCACCGCTCCGGATTGCAAATCGGTGAAGCTTTCCTCTCGGTACAGCGTATCCGGATTGATGGAAAAATCGATGCCGTCCACACGTTTGGAAGTCATGTTGGAACTCTCTTTCCGCACTCCCGGAACGGGAGCGTTCGAAGTTGATGGTTGATGTGTCGTTGGAATCAAGAGGTGCTTGAAGCGGGGATATCTGTCCGGGGGTATGGGAGCACAAGCGATTCTTTTTGTCAACTTTCAGCGCACCGGCTTTGCCATGGTCGGTTCGACCCGCAATAACCTGGCAACGACGACACCTGCGCCGACGCCCAGGGCCAGGTTCGATCCCCAGGTGACGCCGCAGACGGCAAGGGCCGCCAACAGTTCCCGCCCGTTGTCCAGATGCGCCAGCCCCAGGGCCATACGCGCACCGGCCAGCAGCAGAAGCGCTCCCACCACGGCCAAGGGGATCAAATGGATCAAGGAGACGAGATGAAAACCCAGCAGTAGGGCCAGGGCCACCAGAACGGCCCCCGAAATGACGCCGGCCCAACGACGGCCGGCGGAAAACGTCCCGCTGAATCCCAGTGGCGGGCCGCCCACGGTAAAACTGACCAGGTTGGCCAGGCCCGCTGCGACGCACAGGGTGGTGGCGGTCATCCGGCGCGCCCCGCTGCCGCCGAACCGTGAAAGCCGCGCCACCTCGTCCAAGGTTCCGGGAATCTGCGGCAAAGTGAGCATGACCAGCGCCAAACCGAAATCGGCGCCCGCCGGAATCCCGTAGGGCAGCCAACGGAGCCAGTAAAATCCGGGTTGCAACTTCTCCAGGCCATCGTGGGTGCCCAGGACCAGGCCCAGGACGAGTCCGGCGGCAATGACGATGGGCCCGGCTGGCCAACGCCGTGTCTTCAGCAGCAGGAGGGCCCCCAGGACAGCGGCGGCTCCAATGAAAATTCCCAGGGGGACAGCGCCAAGGGACTGAACTTTCAAATGCGGCTCGGGGGCATGACACAAGGTCTGGACCACAGTGGCCCCGGTGATGAGATCCATTGCCATGGGGATCAGCAGGAGGCCGGCGGCGGCCTCGGCCCCCCGGATCACGGACGGCGCCACCCAGGAACGGACCTTGTCACAGGTGCCTGTCGCGGCCATGGCCACCAACACCAGGGCGGACAGGAGGCCAGCGGCCAGAACCCGGTCCGTGGGCACGGCCCCGGCGATGGCATAGGCGGCCATGATGCTCATGGGCGCCACCGGCACGGTGATTTGGAACACCAACCCGGTGAGGATGCCGAACAGACCGGTGACAAAGAAGATCGCCGGCGGATTCAAGCCGTTGAACAGCATCAGGCCCAGCGCCAGCGGCGCCATGAGCCCCACCCCCTCCAGCCAGCCGGCCAGAAACCTGGCGCTGGAAGCTCCCTTTTTAAAGGCGATCCTTTTCTCCGGCGGCGGCATCAATGGTTCAGCGATCCTTGAGCAGGCCGGATTTCTTCAAATTCTGCCGGATATAGCGGCCATGAAGCAGCAGGTGAATCCCGATGGTGAGAGAAAACAGCAGCGCCCCGACCTGATGCACGGTACGCAACCCCTGGCGCAGGCCGTACACCGCGCTGGCAGGTCCTCCGCCATGGGGCAGCAACCAAGCGGCAACCCCGGTGATCAGCATCAGGACAAAGAGAACAAAAGCCACCACGTTAATGCGCCAACGCGCAACACTGGTTTCCATCTCGGCACTCTCCGGAAAGGGTGAAATGAGAACAGTCGGCACCATAACCGAACCGCCCATCCGTGTCAAAATGCGCTCCACAGGCAGAGCGGCCTCCCGGCCGGTTTGACACCCCGCCGCGGCTGGACTATGAACATTCTACAGTCCCTTTCGATCTTCCGCCTCTTGGCAAGACGCCGATCGGGCAAAGGACGGTCATGTATCTCTCGGCCTACACGCACCGACGCCAACTGCTGCAAATCACCGAACGATGGCTTTCCAATCAACTGGCACCGGACGACGCCCTGCAGATCACCCGGATCATCACCTATGACAGCTTCATCGCCTGGCACACCCTGGTCTTTTTCGTGCAGACCTTGACCCGGCGCCTGGAGCCCGCCACCAAAGCCCGCATCCTGGCACTTTACCGCAAAAAAGACCTGAAGGATTTCATTACCGCCACCTGTCCGAGCCCATCCCGGCGGGCCGCCGAACTGATCGCCGACTACCGGCGCCTACCGGAGTACTACTTCGTGGGCTCCCCCATGGCCGGATACCTGTTTCACGATCCCGCCGGACGCGTACTGAGCATCTGTCGTTTCAAGCGAACCAAGCGTATCGCCGAAAAATCAAGCCGTTACGCGGCCTTGCACATGCGTGAACGGCTCAGGCGGCAGTCTGAAAGACTGGTGCTGGAAACCGCGGCACCGCCTGACGGAGACATCGACCCCACCGCGGTCCAGCGCAAAGCCGAGGAAACATTGATGGCCACCATCCGCGACGGCGGTCTCAAGCTGCCCCGAATAGAGATGAAAATCAGCGATGTGGTGGGCGCCAAGATCATCGATTGGGGGTTTGGCGCCCAGGCGCTGGAAACCGCGGTGACGGCGCTGCCGGGAGCGCGCATCCTGGAAAAAGAAATTCACCAGGGCACATACAACGCCGTGCATTACACCGTCGCCTTGCGGATCGAAGCGGATCCGATCATTGCCGCCTTCGCCGCCTCCCCCCATCGGCAAACCTGCCGTCGCCGAGGGCTGCCCACCGGCGATGGGACCAAGGACTTCGAGACCTTTATACACAGCGGGGCAACGGACCTGAGCCTGGATCTGATCCTCACCACCTACGAAGAACTGCTCGAGTCGGAAATCGGCCGCAGCATGCACGAGGCACGGATCTTCAGGCAACGTCAGGAAGAATCGCTCTTGGGCAACATCCCGGCCAACATCGGTTACATCATCGAGTACCTGCTGGCCGTGGGGCTCAGCCCGGTGACCACCATCGACGAAATCCCCATCAAGCTCTGGGGCCGCTATCTGCCCGACACCCTGAGCTACTGCATCCGCAAGCTTTACGGCATCCCGGAATACACCTTGATCGACGATTGAACCCACGCCAACAACAACCACTGGATATTGATAAATTTCATTCTTGACACACAACATATTGAATTCTATAGTGCGTCCGTCTGACCCGCCAGGCACGTTGCCAACCACTCCGGAATCTGATGGATCCCGGCTTTTTTCATGCTAAAGGAGGAATTTTCATGCACCTGATGAGCGCCCAGCGCCTTTGCGACCTTTTCGAGGCCCATCCAGACCAGTCGGTCCTTTCCTGGTCCGGCCACTGCCAAGACTGCCAGGCCGAAGTCGAAGTCACCGCCACAGCCCAATCCGACGGGATTCATATCGCGGGCGGGGCCGTTTACGAACCGACGGAGGGACGATTTTTTCTCAAGTGCGACACCTGCCACCGCAAAGACCCGGTACTGCGCAACTTCCAGGACTGCGAAGTCTACAGTCGGGTGGTGGGTTACCTCAGGCCGGTGGCCCAGTGGAACGATGGCAAGCAGGCCGAGTTTTCCCTGCGCAAGACCTTCGATCGCAGTCTGTCCGCCGTGGCGAATCCGTCCTGACGGCTATTTCAATTCTTTGATCTTCTCGATATCGGCCGTTTTGCCGAGGATGACCAGAATATCGCTGTCCTTGACCACGAAATCGGCGCCGGGGACCATCAAGAAGCGCTCCGGCACCAACTCCTTGACGGCGATGATGTTGATTTCGTAACGCTTGCGCAGATCCAGGCCCTGGAGGGACTTGCCGATGAACGATCGCGGCGGATCGATCTGGGCGATGGTGTAATCCTCCTCCAGAGGGAGAAACTCCAGGATGTTGGGCCGGGTGAGACGCATGGCCAAGCGTCTGGCCATGTCCTTTCCCGGCCTGATGACCTCCGTGGCCCCCAACTGCTCCAGGATCTGGCCGTGGTCGTCGTCCTCCGCCTTGACGATGATCCGCTGAACGCCCAGCCGCTGCAGGTGAAAGCAGATTAGAATGCTCGGTTTGATGTTGGCGCCGGTGCTTACGATGACGGCGTCCATCTCTTCGATGCCCAAACTCTTCAGCGTCTCGGCATCGGTGACATCGGCCACGATGGCGCTGGTGCAGTAAGGTTCGATGGCCTGAACCCGATCCTTGCTGCGATCGATGGCGACCACTTCATTCTTGGCCTCGAACAACGCCCTGGCCACATGGTGGCCGAAGTTGCCCACGCCGATCACGACGAATTTTTTCATCCTCGCTCCCATCTATCCGATCATCAGGTTTTCTTCCGCGTACTGGATCCCCTTGGTGGGGCCGGCTCCGGCGATGATATAGGTAAAGGCCGGCATACCGACCCGGCCGATGATCATCAGCATGATAATCGTCAGCTTGCCCGCCGGGGTCAACGCGCCGGTGGCACCCATGGACAGCCCCACCGTGGCAAAGGCCGACACCGTTTCGAACAGATAGCTCAAAAACTGCCGGTTTCCGCCGACCCGCGCCCCATGGTCGGGGTCGGCGAAGAGGATCGCAAATACCGCCAGGCCGATGGTGGCCATGGACAACACCAGCACCGAGACGCTCTTGGTGACGGTTTCGGCCGGAACCGTCTTGCCAAAGAGGTTGACGCACTTGCGCCGCCACAGGCGGCTCCAGGAAAAGCTGCCCAGCACCACCAGGGTCGTTGTCTTGATCCCACCGCCGCAGGATCCCGGCGAAGCGCCCACCAGCATCAAAAAGATCATAAACAGCAGGGTGGCCGTGTTGAGCGAGCCGATGTCCAGGGTGTTGAAACCGGCGGTGCGGCAGGTCACCGATTGGAAAAAGGCTGTCAACAGCCGCTCACCGAGGCCCATCGGCGCTGCCGTGGTCCTTTCGGAAACCAGAATCACCAGCGTCCCCAGCGCGATCAACCCCGCCGTGGCGGTCAGCACGGCCTTGGTCTGGATCGAGATTCTGCCATTGCCCTCGCCGATGGTGTGGCGGTACATCTCGTAAACCACTGGGAATCCGATCCCGCCGAGGACGATGAGACTGCAAATGGCGGCATTCACAACACCAGAGGCCCGGAATCCGACGAGGCTGTCGGCAAAAAGCGAAAAACCGGCATTGCAAAAGGCCGATACGGCGTGAAACACGGCCAGCTTGGCCGCCTCGCCAGCCGGAAAGGAATCTTGCCAGTAGAGAAACAAGACCACGGCACCAACGGCTTCGACGATGGCGGTGAAAACGATCACCGAACGCAGAATGGCATAAATATCGGCACGGGGCGAGGCGGCGAAAACTTCCTGCATGGCCATGCGTTGCTGGAAAACCACCTTTCTGCCGATCACCTGGAACAGGGTGACGGAGATGGTCATGATCCCCAGCCCGCCGATCTGGATCAAAAAAAGGATCACCCCCTGCCCGAAGGGGGAAAAGCAGCTGCCGGTGTCCACCACGATGAGGCCCGTCACGCAAACCGCCGAGGTGGCGGTGAACAGGGCGTCGATGAAAGCCAGCCGACCGGCCGCGCTGGCGATCGGCAACATCAGCAACACGGTCCCCACCGCGATGGCCGCAAGAAAGCTGAACAGCAGCAGGTTGGTGGGGTGCAGGCGGCGTAATCGATGCTGGAACCAGGAGACCATGGGTGATCGCGTTCGGAGCTGGTGTGAATGATCGCCGCTAACCGGAAAGGTTAAAGGTGACGGTGCTCAATGGGCATGTTAGCACGATTTCCTTGAAATGGAACGCCTGGCGATAACAACGCCCCTCTTTGCCGTCTCACCAGTGACGCCCCAAAACCTGAATCCGCAAGGCAATTGACAAGGTTATCGACGAGAATTACATAAACTCATTTTGGATGTGAGCGCGGAAAACCTGGATTGTCATTCCGAACGGAGCGAGGAATCGCTGAAAAATTCGGCACATCTCATAATTTTCGGACGGGAGCAGACATGGTGGAAGAAATCATGCTCGATGTGAGTAAGGAAGCTATAACCAGGGCAGCGACGTTTTTCAACGATCGCGAGATTCAGCCCATCCGGGTTTACGTCTCCAGTGATGGCGGCTGCAAACGATTCGCCCTGGCCCTGGACCAGCAACGCGCCGGCGATGCCGTCTTCGAACTCGACGGGGTGACTTGGGTCATCAACGCCGCTTTCCTGCAAAAGGCCCAACCGGTGCGGATCGACTACGGTGCCGAGGGGTTCGAGATCACCGCCGCCATCGATCCCAACGCCGGCGCCTGCGCCACCTGCCAGGCGGCGGGCAAATGCGGTCATTAGCTGAAACGGGAAACCTGGAAAAGCGAAGCCCGGAACCCGCTGAGAGGGGTTCCGGGCTTCGGCTTTTTGGCGCAGTGCCCATCGGCGGCTTGGAACGCTCCGTCACACCCCGCTGGTGGTGGCTGGGTGGGTTTTGAGGTACTCGAGGCGGTTGAGCCCGTTGACATACGCCTTGGCCGCGGCGGTGATGATGTCCGGATCGGCCCCCTTGCCCAGAGCCACCAGGCCGTTTTCACGCAGGCGCACCGTCACCTCGCCCTGGGCATCGGTGCCGCCGGTCAGAGCGCTGATGGTAAACCGCAACAGCTCGCTGTCGGTCTCGGTGAGACTGGCGATGCAGTTGTAAACCGCATCGATGGGCCCGTTGCCGTAGGCCGCCTCCCGCCGCTCGCGCCCGTTGACGTTGAGCTTGACGCTGGCCATGGGCATGACGGTGGTGCCGGCGGTGACGTGGAGATACTCGAGGGAAAAAATCTCCGCGGTGCGCAGAATTCCCTCGGTGACAATCACTTCCAGGTCTTCGTCCACCACGTTTTTCTTCTTGTCCGCCAGTTCCTTGAATCGGTTGAAGACCAGGTTCAGTTCCTCGTCGGACAGATCGTAGCCCAGGGACTTGAGCCGGTCCCGCAGGGCGTGGCGGCCTGAGTGCTTGCCCAGCACCAGGGCGTTGCGATTCAGGCCCACCGTTTCGGGGCGCATGATCTCGTAGGTCATGGGGTTTTTCAGGACCCCGTCCTGATGGATCCCCGCCTCGTGGGCGAAGGCGTTGGCCCCTACAATGGCCTTGTTGGGCTGGATCACGATGCCGGTGAGCATGCTCACCAGACGGCTGGTGGGATGGATTTCCACCGTGCGGATGCCGCAGTCCAGGGGCAGCCAGTTGTGCCGGGTGTGCAGCGCCATCACCACTTCTTCCAGGCTGGTGTTGCCGGCCCGCTCCCCGATGCCGTTGATGGTCACCTCCGCCTGCCGCGCCCCGGCCGCGATGGCCGCCAGGGTGTTGGCCGTGGCCAGGCCCAGGTCGTTGTGGCAGTGAACGCTGAGGACCGCTTTGCCCATGTTGGAGGTGTGGGCCATCACATAGCGCACCAAGTCGGCGAATTCATCCGGCACGGCGTACCCCACCGTGTCCGGCAGGTTGACCGTGGTGGCGCCGGCGGCAATGGCCGCCTCGAACACCTGGCACAAAAAATCCCGGTCGCTGCGAGAGCCGTCCTCGGCGGAAAACTCCACGTCGTCGGAGAGACTGCGGGCATAGGCGACGGCATCGGCGGCGGCGGAAACCACCTCATCACGGCTCATGTTGAGCTTGTACTGCATGTGAATATCGCTGGTGGCGATGAAGGTGTGGATCCGTGGACGCCGGGCGTGGCGCACCGCCTGCCAGGCCCGATCAATGTCGCCGCGCGCGGCCCGCGCCAAACCGGCCACCCGGGTGGTTTCCAGCTTGGCGGCAATGCGGCTCACCGCGTCGAAGTCCCCCTCCGAGGCGGCGGGGAATCCGGCCTCGATGACATCGACCCCCAGCTTTTCGAGCTGGGTGGCCAGACGCAGTTTTTCGGCGGTGTTCATGCTGGCCCCCGGCGACTGCTCGCCGTCGCGCAGGGTGGTATCGAAAATAATCAGACGGTCGTTCATGGGTTCTCCTCCAAAAACGTGAATGGCACATACAAAACAACGGGGATCATCCGGTGCGTCGTTCCGTCCGATCGAGCATGGGCCGCAGACCGCGGCGCCCGAGGCGGCGCGGTACTGCGGCGTTGCTGGCTCCTCTTGGGTTCATGAGCGTGTCCTGTCTGAGCGAAAAAAATGTTGAGCGGCGCCGCTGCCTCGCCAATCAAGGAAGCGCCGCCTTGGCCCCGTTGCCATTGGCCGCCTTGGCCAGCTTGTACTGAAAACTGTCCGCCAAGGCCTGCCAACTGGCCTCGATGATGTCCTCGCTGACCCCGATGGTCTGCCACACGTCGTCCTGGTCCCGGGACTCGATGAGCACCCGCACCCGGGCGGCCGTTCCCTCCCGGCCGTCGATGACCCGTACCTTGAAATCCACCAGCCGCATGGTCCGCACCTCGGGATAGAACTTGTCCAGGGCCTTGCGCAAGGCATTGTCCAAAGCGCTCACCGGGCCTTGTCCTTCGGCGGCGGTGATCTCCTCCTGACCGCCGACCTTGATCTTGATGGTGGCATGGGCCCCGCAGGGGCGGTCCTGATCCTTTTCGATGGCCACCCGAAACGCCTCGAGTTCAAAATGGGGCGTGAACCGGCGGGTGAACTTTTCCATCAGGATCTTGAGCGATCCGTCGGCGGCATCAAACTGGTAGCCGGCCTGTTCCATTTCCTTGATGCGGGTCACCAGCCGGTTGCTTTGATCCCCTTCGACGTCCAGATCGATGCCCAGCTCCCGCGCCTTGTAGGCCACGTTGCTGCGGCCGGACATGTCCGACACCAGCACCCGACGCCGGTTGCCCACCCGCTCCGGGTCGGTGTGCTCGTAGGCCCGGGGCTCCTTCATGATGGCATGGACATGAATACCGCCCTTGTGGGCGAAGGCGCTCTGGCCCACGAAGGGACGGTTGCTTTGCGGGACGAGGTTGGCGGTCTCACTGACAAACCGCGACAGCTTCTTGATCTTGCGCAAATTGGTATCTGAAACCGCCGGCAGGCTCATCTTGAGACACAGGATGGGGATGATGGAGGTCAGATCGGCATTGCCGCAGCGCTCCCCGTAGCCGTTGATGGTTCCCTGGACCAGGGTGGCGCCGGCGTCCACCGCCTCGATGGTATTGGCCACGGCCAGGCCGCAGTCGTTGTGGGTGTGAATGCCGAGTCTCACCGGCGACCGGTTTTCGAAAAAACGCTTCACCGCCGCCACGGCCCCCCGGATATCCGAAGGCAGACTGCCACCGTTAGTATCGCAGAGCACCAGGGCGTCGGCACCTCCTTCGGCGGCGGCGGCCAGGGTTTGCAGGGCATAGTCCGGGTTGTCGCGGAAGCCGTCGAAAAAGTGTTCGGCGTCGTAGAGCGTTTCCCTGCCGCGGCCTTTGAGAAAAGCTACCGATTCGCGGATCATGGCCAAATTCTCGTCCCGGGCGATCCCCATGACCCTATCGACATGGAGATCCCAGCTCTTGCCGAAAAGGGCCACTGCCGGGGCCTCGCTGTCGATGAGCGCCTTGAGGTTGACATCCGCCTCGGGCCGGATCCCGGAGCGACGGGTGGCACCGAAGGCCACGATGCGTGCCTTGGCGAAGGTTTCCCGCCGGACCAGTTCGAAAAAGTGCATATCCCGCGGGTTGGAGCCCGGCCAACCGCCCTCGATGTAATGAATCCCGGCATCTTCCAGACGCTTGGCGATCTGGAGCTTCTCCGCCGAGGAGAAATTGATATTCTCCCCCTGGGTGCCGTCCCGCAGGGTCGTATCGTAGAGCCATACCGGTGGTTCCATGGATGTTTCTCCTTAAATGCGCCGGTTCTCCGGACGCAGGGCGCGCACCGCGGCGCCGGCACGCCACATTTCGCTGTCGTGGATCTGTTTCAGCTCCCGTTCCAGCTTGACCCGGTAGTCGGGGGCGCTGTTGACTTCCAGCACCCGACGCGTCTCACTGCCGTCCACCACCTTGCGGTAAAGCTCATCGAACACCGGCGCCACGGCATCCCGAAACTTCGGCGCCCAGTCCAGAGCGCCACGCTGGGCGGTGGTGCTGCAGTTGGCGTACATCCAGTCCATTCCGTTTTCCGCCACCAGGCGAATCAGGCTCTGGGTCAGTTCCTCGACGGTCTCGTTGAAAGCCTCGCTGGGGCTGTGGCCGTTGCGCCGCAGCAGGTTGTACTGGGCCTCCATCACCCCGGCCAGGCATCCCATCAGCACGCCCCGCTCGCCGGTGAGATCGCTGTGGACCTCTTTTTCGAAGGTGGTGGGAAAGAGGTAGCCGGATCCGATGGCGATGCCCAGGGCGATGGTCCGTTCCCGGGCACGGCCGGTGGCGTCCTGGTGGATGGCGAAACTCGAATTGATACCGCTGCCTTCCAGGAAGTTGGTCCGCACCGTGCGACCCGACCCCTTGGGCGCCACGAGGATGACATCGACATTTTCCGGCGGCACGATTTGGGTCTGGTCGCGGTAAACAATTGAAAAACCGTGGGAAAAATACAGGGCATCCCCCGGGTTGAGGCAAGCGGCGATCTTCGGCCACATGGCCACCTGGCCGGCGTCCGAGAGCAGGTACTGGACCACGGTGCCGCGGCGGGCCGCCTCTTCGATGGGGAACAGGGTCTCGCCGGGGACGAAGCCGTCATCCACGGCCCGCTGCCACGAAGCTCCGCCTTCACGCTGGCCCACGATGACCCGTATGCCGTTGTCGCGCAGGTTCATCGCCTGCCCCGGCCCCTGGACCCCGTAGCCGAGCACCGCCACCGTCTCGTCGGCCAGCACCTCCCGGGCCTTCTGCAGGGGGAACTCTTCCGAAGTGATCACTTCCTCCACCGTACCGCCAAAATCGATCCGAGCCATTCTGTTCTCTCCTTGGATTTTTGAGTGCAAATGGGATTGGGGCGCCGCACCGCCGGTCCCCAGTTTCAAGTTTCAAGCATCCAACTGCATCAATTCGGCTCGCGCAGCAGCGCCACGGTGCCGGTACGCGCAATCTTCTGGATGCCCATGGGCCGCAGCAGGTTGATCAGGGCCGCCAGCTTGCCTTCGTCACCGGTGACCTCGATGATATAGTGCTCCAGGCCCACGTCCACCACCTTGCAACGAAAGATGTCCACGATACGCAGGATCTCGGCCCGGTGCTCCGGTTTGGCCTGGACGCAGATCAGGGCCATTTCCCGCTTGACGGCATCGTCCCCGCTCAGGTCGCGCACCTTGATGACGTTGACCAGCTTGTTGAGCTGTTTTTCGATCTGTTCCACCACCGGCGGGTTGGCCAGCGTGACGAGGGTGATGCGGGAAATCTTGGGATCGATGGTTTCCGCCACGCAGAGGCTTTCGATGTTGAACCCGCGGCCGGAAAACAGCCCCACCACCCGGGAAAGCACCCCGGGCTCGTTGTCCACCAGCATGGTGAAGATGTGTCGTTCGGCAGTCATGATTTTTCCTTGGTGTCTATTTTTCTCGGACGCATCGGACCGACCCGACGGATCCGTCCGCTTTTACGGTTTCAGACCGGCCTTCGCCTTGCCTAGACCAGCAGCATCTCGGTGATGGGCGCACCGGCCGGCACCATGGGATAGACGCTCTCCTCGCGTTCCACCACGAAATCCATGATCACCGGTCCCGGCGTCTCGATGCCCTTCCGCAACACCGCCTCCACCTCGTCGGGGCGGGTGGCGCGTAGCCCCGTGGCCCCGTAGGCCTCCGCCAACCGGACGAAATCCGGCTGGACCTCCATGCCGGTGCAGGCGTAGCGTTTCTGGTAGAAGAGCTCCTGCCACTGGCGCACCATACCGAGGTATCCGTTGTTGAGAATCACGATCTTCACCGGTAGCCCGCACTGCATGGCGGTGGCCATCTCCTGAATGTTCATCTGGATACTGCCGTCGCCGGCAATGTCCACCACCAGTTTGTCCGGGAAAGCCACCTGTGCCCCGATGGCCGCCGGCAAACCGAACCCCATGGTGCCCAGCCCCCCCGAAGTAATGAAATGACGCGGCTGATCGAAATGGTAGAACTGGGCGGCCCACATCTGGTTCTGGCCCACTTCGGTGGTGACGATGGCCTTGCCGCCGGTGAGCCGATGCAATGTTTCCACCACGAACTGGGGCTTGATGGCCTCTGTCTGGCGGTAGGCGAGCTGGTGGGAACGGCGCCAGGCGTCGATCTGATCCAGCCAGGGGGCGCGCAATGAGGCCAGGTCCGACGGCAGCTTGTCGTCGATGAGGGCGTTGAGGGCCTCGAGGGTCAGGCGACAATCCCCCACCACCGGGATGGTCACCGGCACGTTCTTGCGGATCGAAGTGGGATCGATGTCGATGTGCACGATCTTGGCCTGGGCCGCGAAGGCGTCGGTCTTGCCGGTAACCCGGTCGTCGAAGCGAACCCCCACGGCCACGAGCAGGTCGGCATGGCTGACGGCCATGTTGGCCCGATAAGTGCCATGCATGCCGATCATTCCGAGCCAGAGCGGATCGGTGCCCGGAAAGGCCCCCAACCCCATCAGGGAGGTGGTCACCGGGGTGGCGGTACGACGGGCGAAGGCGGTGAGTTCCGCGCTGCCCCCCGACAGGATCACCCCGCCACCGGCAAAGATCACCGGGTGCCGGGCTTCGGCGATGAGGTCGGCGACCTTGCGTACCTGGTGCTTGTTGGGCCGGTAGGTGGGCCGATAGGCCCGCAGTTGCACCTGGCCGACAGGGGGGCTACAAAGGGCGCGTCCGTTGACGACATCCTTGGGCAGGTCGATGAGCACGGGCCCGGGCCGGCCGGAACGGGCGATGTGAAACGCCTCGTGAATCACCCGGGCCAGGTCTTCGGTGCGACTGACCAGATAGTTGTGCTTGGTGCAGGGGCGCGTGATGCCCACGATATCCACCTCCTGGAAGGCATCGTTGCCGATGAGATGGGTGGGCACCTGGCCGGTGAGAATCACCAGCGGAATCGAATCGGCGTAGGCCGTGGCGATGCCGGTAACGGTGTTGGTGGCCCCGGGACCGCTGGTCACCAGGCAGACCCCGACCCGCCCGCTGGCGCGGGCGTAGCCGTCTGCGGCGTGGACCGCCCCCTGCTCATGGCGGACGAGAATGTGGCGGATGTCCGTTTGCACCAAGGCATCGTAAATATCGATGACCGCCCCGCCCGGAAAACCGAACACGGTATCGACGCCCTCGCTCTTGAGCGCCGCCATCAAGATCTGGGCACCGCTCATTTCCCGGGGCGCCGGCCCGCTGGCGGCGGCATTCTCCTTGGCCTGGCCGGCCGATTTGATGGACTTCATGATTCCTCCCGCGATTTTGTAAAAAAAAATCCGTTAGCGCCTTTCGGGGGCCGCTAACGGATTTTTGTTTCCTTCGGGTAATGGGTCGCTAGGCCATTATCAGCCCCCGGTGTGCCTCGCAGGCGACAATAAGGCCTACGAGAACGCCAATAATGAGAATAAGGCTGATAATGAAAAGACCGAACATCGGGTGCTTCCTTGCTTTCCGTTCAAGAGTGAAATTAATTTCTACGCCATGCCCAACGAACAAGTCAAGCCGAAAAATGGCCTGTGCCGGAATCGAAGCGGTTCCAGCCAGCGTTGCACCAGTGCTTAACTTCCAGGTAACTTATTGACAATCAAAGTAAAAATGTGTATGCGAGAAAAAGTCGGCCAAGGCCCGGCGTTCCAAGAAACCCGAACGGAGAAGGGGACACGCCGCTGGCGATTCCCAGATCCAAAGGAGCCCCATGGACTTCAAGCACCACATCGAAACCGCCTGGAACCTGACGCTGAAGAATATCGTGGCCCTGATTCTCATCACCCTGGTCATGGTGGGGGTGAGCACCTTTTCCCTGGGCATCCTGGCGCCGGTGACGTTCGCCGGCTATACCCAGAGCCTGCTGTTGCTGGTACGGCACGGACGCGAACCCAACGTGCGGGACCTGTTTTCCTACATGAAGCTGTTTCTGCCGTTGCTGGGCTTTGGCATCGCGGTATTCGTGGCGGTGTCCATCGGTTTCATGCTGCTGGTGGTGCCGGGCATGGCCGTTGTCTTGGCCATCACCTTTTTCTGCCTCTACATGATCCCCCTCATGACGGACCGCGACCTGGGGCTGGTGGCGGCCATCAAGGAAAGCTACGCCATGGTGCGTCGAGGAGACCTGCTCGATCACGCCGTGGTGGTGGTGATCTTCTTGATCATCAGCATGATCGGCGGGTCGGTGTTCATCGGCACCCTTTTCACCCAACCGCTGGCCACCCTCTTCCTGCTGTCCGTCTATGAAGAGAAAAATCGAACGACTTCCCCCGGTGCCACGGCTCCTCCGGCTTCGATGAACACGCCTTGAGGGGCTGCTTTTCGATGCGGGGGCGACGTGGAACCGTTCAGAGGCCGGATGCCAGACCCAGGGCCCGGGTTGCCCATTGGCTGTCCGGGGCCAACTCGATGACCTTTTTAAAAGCACAACGGGCGTTGTTTTTATCCCCGACGACCGTGTAGGCGCGCCCGAGTTCGAATTGAATCTCGGCGCGGTCGGGGACCAGATCCGCGGCGGTCCGCAAGGGGTCCACGGCCTCTTTCGCCCGGTTCTGCGCCAACAGGACCCGTCCCA
>JACDJC010001878.1_pt1 | contig 17732 bp, 20 predicted proteins | sample 7454191 | NCBI WGS metagenome assembly JACDJC01 (sample SAMN14253291, study PRJNA609438) | sludge metagenome | isolation source: sludge after 25d culture with pyrite and EDTA | collected 2018-12-20 | reverse complement strand
GCAGATAAAGCCACACCGCATGAGCAATAATCTGTGGCGGAAAACGGTGACGCTTGAAGATGATATCTGATGTCTGCATCGCCAAAATTTACGCCCAAACCGTCAGGCAGGCAACTGTAGCCCAGTTAACGTGACAACACCTAATAGGACGTATTACCGGGTGAGATTTGGATTCCCCAATCTCGCGTGTCGTCACCCCGCAAAGGATGCTCCACCTTGATTACGTCTGCACCCAGATCGCCCAAGACCATCGAGCTCAAGGGGCCCGCGAGCACTCTCGACAGGTCGACAACTACCACGTTGGAAAGAGGCAATTGGCCCATTTCGTAAACCCCTTTGGTGCAATCTATAATTACATACCGTGCGGCCGGTAATAAAATATACGGCCACCAACGTCAATAGGATATGGATAGCCATGAAGCAGTCGACCAAAGGACCGGTGGGGCGGCCCCCAACGATGGACGCACCCCGGCAGACAATTCAGAGTGCAGCAGCGCGCCTGTTCGCAGAGAAGGGCTTCGAACAAACCTCTCTCCAGGATGTCGCGGACGCGGTCGGGGTTACCAAAGCGGCCGTTTATCACTACTTCCAGTCAAAGCAGGTGATATACGATGAAATCGTCGTCTATCTCCTGGATGGGCTGTATGATCACGTGCACGCGAAGATAACTTCTGACGAATTACCCCGAGATAAACTTAAGATATTTATGACGTCCCACGCGGAATTTTTTGAAACGCACTATATTGCATTCGTTGCATTATTTCACGGTACAAGTGGTATCGCTAGGAATGCCCGCAGCGACCGTCAACTCGAAACCCGAGACAGGTATGAAGCGCTACTTCGGGGCCTGCTTTCTGAAGGAGCAAGCACGGGGTGCTTCGCCATTGATGACATCGCGATTTGTGCCAAAGGTATCTTATCGATGCTGAACTGGATGTCGCGGTGGTACAAACCAGACGGTAGGCAGCATGCCGCCGCCATCGCTCTCAGCTACTATGAGATCATCTATCGCGGCGTGAAAAGTTGATCGCTCCAGCGCTGCCGCAAAATGGTCGAACAACTCAGACCTGGTGCCTATAGGCGGTTTTGAAGGCGACACCGGTTTCGCGTGTTTCAAGTTTCAAGCCAATTGACCATGTCTTTCCGCCGGGAAATGGTGAGCCTTTTCCAACAATGGATCCTTGCGCGACGGTGGCACTTGGAATGACCGGGTAGGGTGGGGAAGCCGAGCCTCGTGTGGCGAATAGTCAAATGCCTCGCGATAACACCTAGAGAAATGAGACTGCGAAACAAATCCGCTCGCAATTGCCACCTCAACCACCGGCATCGCTGTCTGTACCAACAATTGCCGAGCGAGCTCCAGTCGCAGTTCCATATAATAGCGCGAAGGGGAGGACCTCAGCTCTGTTCGAAACAGGCGTTCAATTTGTCTTCTTGACAGGCGAACATACGAAGCCAGGTCGTCCACGGGCATGGGTTCGCAAAGAGTTGCCTCCATTTTCTCCACCAGCTTCAGAATAATGGGGTTGGTTGTGCCAATCTTGATCGATCTAGGAAGTCGCTGCCGATCGTCGTGTTTACGGATGCGTTCAACGAGCGCTTGATCGCAAATGCTTGCAGGCACCTGCTCGCCGAATTCCTGGCTGACGAGGTGCAAGATCATGTCAAAGGAGGCAGTTCCCCCAGCGCAGGTATAGAACCCGCCGTCGACTTCATAGATGCCAGTAGTTGCACGCACATTCGAAAACCGTTCCACAAATCCCGGATAGTTTTCCCAGTGGATGGTGCAACGCTTTCCGTCGAGCAGCCCTGATTGTGCTAAGAAAAAGGCCCCAGTGCAAACGCTTCCCAGCGCGACTCCTTTGTGTCGGCTTTCGCGAAGCCAAGCGATTGCAGCCTTGTTGTTGTGCCTTTCCACATTGCGGCCGCCACACACGATCGCCATCGTAGGGTGCTTGTCGCCGCCCAGGTGACTTCGTTCGACAGCAATCGAATTGTGAACGGCGATTTCCAGACCGCAACTGGCCGTCACATTTTCACCATCGAGAGAAACAAATCTCCAGCTGTAGGCATTGAAACCGAGGACGTTATTTGCCAATCGAAGCGCTTCTACGGCGCTTGAAAATGCAATTAAGGTAAAATGCGGAAGCAGATAGAATACAATTGTACGAGGTGCTTTGTGGGCGGCGCTCATCTGAAAAATGACTCTTTCTATTAGGCCATTTGGTCTGAATACGGCCGAGTTGCTGGCCGATCCACGCATTCACCACTATTAATCGCCTGCAATAAATACTAAAGGATGGTTGCGACACTTTTAGAGGATAAATGGGACGGTCGGTATGCAAGGCATCGCACGGCGAACTTCTCAAGTAGAGGGGAGACCACACCATGGCCCTCGGCTTTCGGTTGGGCTCATTCTCGAACCTCGTTTCACGCTTGGGGCTTTAGCGAATTTCGTCGACGTATTGCGTCTAGCCGCGGATGATGGGGATAGGAGTCGCCAGATTCATTGTAGCTGGCAGCTGATCTCGCATGATCTCGCTCCAGTTAGGTCCAGCTGCGGCATTGTAGTTCAAACGCAAGACCTGCTCACGGATCCGGCCAAATTCGACTACATTGCTATTGTCGGTGGCCTGGTAGCTGGTGATCACAAACGAGTACGGAAGGTGGATGATTACCTCCGAAGAGCGGCTGCTTTATCAGTGCCATTGATTGGCCTATGCAGTGGCTCGCTCACATTGCACAAAGCGGGTCTTTTGAGTGGGTACCGCTGCTGCGTAAGCTGGTTTCACGACGCGGAATTTCTTGCCCAATTCGAAGGCGTCAACCTGGTTTCAAACCAGATTTTTGTCGTCGATCGTGATCGGCTGACGTGTTCGGGAGGGACGAGCACGGCCCATTTAGCGGCGTTCCTGGTGGACCGTCATGTTGGTAAATCGCAGGCGATGAAGAGCTTGCATATTATGATGATCAACGAGGCCGAGAGGGGGGAAGCGCCGCAACCAGGGCCTCCGCTCGTCTATCAAACAAACGACCCAGTAGTAAAAAGAGCATTGCTATTTATGCAGCAGACTATAGACGCTCCCGTATCGGTCACTCACATTGCGAGCAAACTCAAAGTAAGTAAAAAACTGTTAGAGAGGCGATTTAACGCGGCGCTAGGAGTTACACCTTCAATTGCCTATCGAGGAATAAGGCTCCAACGGGTCCGCCATCTGTTGGAAACCACAGATAGACAAGTTTCGACCATCGCTATCGAGTGTGGGTTCTGTGATGCCTCGCATCTGAGTCGCCAATTCCGTGCCTATTTCGGGAATGGACCGCAACAGTATCGCGAAAATATAACGGCGGCATTGCGATAGCCCTGATTTGTTTCAGATCGCTCAGCTGGCGTGAGGATATCGGTGACGTTTGCGAAGGCGGACTCAAAAATAGTTATAGACAACCGGTCTAAAAGATTCCATAAACTCGCCGAATTGGGTTATTCATATTGGAATTTTGATGAGAGCGATTGTCCTAAAAAAAGACGGATCTGAATTTTCAGCGCGCTTGGAGCAGCTGGAGGTACCCAGCGACGGTGACGACAATATTTTGTGCGAAGTGGCCTACTCCTCGCTGAATTATAAGGACGCGTTGGCCATCACCAACAAGGGGCCTGTGGTACGTAAATGGCCTATGGTTCCGGGGATCGACGGTGCCGGGAGGGTTATTCGAAGCACTTCTTCTGCCATACCAGAAGGGACCCAGATCGTGGCAACCGGGTGGGGGCTTGGCGAAACTCGTTGGGGTTGTCTAGCCGAAGCGGTGTCGCTCCCGGACAGGTTTAGCACTGAACTGCCGACGGGACTGTCATTGCGGGAATCTATGGGCGTCGGAACTGCGGGGCTCACCGCTATGCTCTGTATCTTAGCAATTGAGAGGCACGGAGTTCGTCCTGAGGATGGACCTGTCTTGGTGACAGGGGCGTCTGGCGGCGTAGGCGGGATGGCGCTTATGTTACTGAAAACACTAGGCTATGCAGCTGTCGCGTCCACGGGTAGGTTGAGTGAGTCATCATATTTGCAAGAGATCGGTGCATCTCGTGTAATGGATCGCAAGCAACTTTCTGAGCCGGGAAAGCCCTTGCAAAAGGAAGAATGGGCTGCAGTCATCGACAGTGTGGGAAGTGTAACTCTCGCAAATGCATGCGCTAGCACCAGGTATGGTGGGATAGTGGCGGCCTGCGGTCTTGCGCAGGGGATGGACTTCCCGGGGTCGGTAGCGCCATTCATCTTGCGTGGCGTCACTCTCGCGGGAATCGACTCAGTGATGGCCTCGCCAGCAGTCCGTCGCGTTGCGTGGGAGAGAATCGCAACCGCAATCGATCGCGCGGTACTTGACAGAATAACGAGCGAAATCGAATTGGCGGACGTGGAAGCGGCCGCGCAAGATTTGCTAGCTGGTCAAGTACGTGGCCGTCTCATCGTGAAAATCTAAACAGGCAGAAATTGTGTTGACCGGCACTAAGAGACCGGTCTAATTTGGTCTCTATGAGCACACTTCAAAAACCAAAAGCTAAAGCATCGGCACGAAACGAAACGCGCTCGCGGCTCCTTACTATCGGCACTGAGGTGCTTTCCCAAAAAGGGTTCTCAAGTACCGGTGTCGAGGAAATACTAGGCGCTGCGGACGTACCCAAAGGGTCATTCTACTACTACTTCGAGAGTAAGGCCGCATTTGGCCTCGCTGTAATAGAAAACTACGAATACATCTGGGCCCAAAAGTTGACGCGGCTACTTCGAGATCCTGCAGTCCGGCCGCTCGATCGGATAGACAATTATATCTCTGAGGGAGTGCGAGGCCTTGAGAAGTACGAATTCAAGCGAGGGTGCCTCATTGGAAATATTGGTCAGGAGATGGGGTCCTTAGATGATCAGTTTAGAGATCGTATTCTTGCTGTGTTTTCGTCGTGGGCTGAATACATAGCTAGTTGCCTTGAAGAGGCAAAGCGTCGCGGTGATTTGCCAAAAGAGCTAAATGTTCCAGAAATGGCGAAGTTTTTTTGGTTTGCTTGGGAGGGTGCGATTCTGCAAGCAAAACTGGAGAGATCGACGGCCCCAATTGAGCAGTTTCGGTCAGTGATATTTAGGGCGATGGGCGGTGCGACGCAGTCGGACTGAGCGGCTGTTTGAGTTTGTGTGCACAAATCGTCAGGTTTTCGGGGAGGCTAGTAGGAATGAACGTTCATCGGTTTGGCGTAGGGGCCGATAGCATGATGAGCCAATCGGAAGGGTCAATGAGAGCGTTGCTACAACCGCGCTCTATTGCACTGGTCGGGGCTTCTGAGAGGCAGGATACACTGGGGCGCGCAATGGTCGACATGGCGCGTGTCGGAGGTTACGGCGGTTCAGTCTATGCGATAAACCCCAAGTATCGAGAAATAGATGGGATGCCGTGTTTCGGAAGCATTGCTGAGCTTCCCGAGATGGTCGACCATGTTGTTCTTGGCGTCGGCAATGAGCGCCTGGAGGCTGCCCTTGATGATGCAATCGCCCATGGAGCTCGAGCAGCTACGATTTTTGCATCCTGTGGGGTTCACGGGGATGGTGGAAAGTTACGCGAGAGCCTGGCTACCAAGGCGAGGGCCGCGGGAATGTCCATCTGCGGCGGTAACTGCATGGGGTTCTATAACAACGAGATTGGGTTGCGGGTTGCGGGTTATCCCGCTCTGCAGGCTATGGAGCCCGGTTCAATTGGATGGCTTGCACAGTCGGGTTCGGTATTTGGCGCATTGGCGCACAACGACGAGCGACTTAAGTTCAACGTAGCAATTTCCTCCGGAGCGGAATTGGTAACAACAGCTGCCGATTATCTTCGGTGGATGGCCAATCATGAGAATATCCGCGTGATCGGTATGTTCTTGGAGTCGGTTCGGGACCCGGCTGGCTTTGCTGCGGCGCTCGAACTAGCTGCTACGAAGGATGTCCCTGTCGTAATACTGAAAGTTGGAAGAACGGCTGCCAGCGCTGAGATGGCTCTTAGCCATACCGGTGCTATAGCGGGAAGCGACGCTGCCTATACAGCACTTTTCAAGCGATACGGCGTAATTCAAGTCGACGACGAGGATGAACTAGCCGCTACGCTAACGCTCTTTCAATACCCGAGAAGGCCCGGTCGGGGTGGATTGGTCGCTATTCATGATTCCGGCGGCGAACGTGAACTCGCTGCGGACATTGCGGATGCCGTCGGGGTGACTTATCCGCAATTGTCGGAATCTACCAAAGATAAGATTGGAACGATAATCGATTCCGAGCTTATCCCGGCAAATCCATTGGATGCCTGGGGTGGGGCCCGAGATTTTAGATCTGTCTTTACTGAAAGTTTTACCGCCCTCGTCGAAGACGACAACGCGGCCATTGGCATGATGTTCTGTGACATCAGAGACGGATACTACGTCTCTAACGGTTTTGTTGACGCAACAATTTCTACTCACAGATGTACGGAAAAGCCTGTAGCGTTGGTCACTAACTATTCGTTGGTCAATCATCGAGAGCTCGTGTTGAAGCTGACATCGGCGGGTGTCCCCGTCATTGACGGCACGCGTGTTGCACTCAAGGCCGTAAAAAACATGCTGTACTGGCGCGATCGTCAAAGACTGGCGGGAGCGCAACGTCCAAGCGGCTGTGGCGGTTCAGAGATAGTTCAGTCTTGGAGAATGCGGCTTGCAGAGGGAGTGGCCCTAAGTGAACGTGAAGCTCTTTCGCTACTGGCCGACTATGGGATCGCCACTGCGAAAAGCAGGGCGGTCGCCCATGAAAGTGATCTCGCCCCTATTGCCGAAGAGCTCTCATTTCCCGTTGTCCTCAAGACCGCGGCCCCAGGCATCTTGCATAAATCCGACGTCGGCGGAGTTGTCCTCAACATCAAAGATTCATCGGCATTGCACTCTGCATACCGCGCGATGAGCGACAAGCTTGGGTTGGAAGCACTTGTATCAGAGATGGTCCCCAAGGGGATTGAGTTAGCCCTTGGGGCCATCTTTGATCCCCAATGGGGGCCCGTCGTCGTCATTTCGGCAGGTGGGGTTCTCATGGAGTTGTTAGACGACAGCGCAGCTGCTCTGGGTCCCATTTCTTACGATGAAGCCGCAGAAATGATTGCATCGCTCAAGATTAGCAAATTGTTGGACGGTTACCGAGGAACGGACTTCATCGAACGAGACAAGTTGATCGATAGCCTAGTGAGATTGAGTTGGCTGGCAAACGACTTCTCTGGTTGCATAGGCGAGATCGACGTTAATCCATTGATCGTGAATGTCGCTGGTTGTGTGGCTGTAGATGCCCTCGTGCTGCCGATGCTTTCAGATAGGGGGCACTGATGGATCTCTCTTTGAACGAACGTCATAAGGACCTCCAGCGGCGTGGTCGCGACTTCTTTGAAGGCGTGTTGGCTCCAATGGAGCTGATCGTTGACCAGCATGGCGAGCTGCCTGAGGAACACAGAGCAAAGATTCGGCAGGAAGTTCGCGATGCTGGACTGGGGGCTATCAATCACAGCGTTGAGGAAGGTGGCCAGGGCTTCACGGTTTTCGAGCAACTATTGATCAATGAACAAATTGGTCGGGCAACGAACGGTCTTTGGACTGTGGTTTGGCAACCGCCTGTATCACTGAAATTTGGTAGTGCGGAGCAACGGCGCTTATATCTGGCTCCTAGCTGTCGCGGAGAAAAGCGAGGGGCTTTTGCTATTACCGAGCCTGGTGCGGGGTCAGATGCTGGGGCTGTAACGACTAGCGCTGAGCCTTGCGACGGTGGTTATCGGCTCAACGGCGAAAAATGGTTTGTCACGAATTGGAACGCATCTGATTTTGTAATTGTCCATGCGCATCTCAATGGGGATCCGGCACTGCCAACCTTGTTCATTGTCGACAATGCCCAAAGCGGAGTTAGACATATTCGCTCTCCGCAATTCATGCACACAACTACGCGCACGACCACGCGGAAGTCGTTTTCGAAGACGTTGCGCTTAGCGAGGATTCGATGTTGGGCCAACCGGGGCAGGGATATGACCTGACCAAAGATTGGTTCGTCGAGGCACGGCTCCAAATTGCAGCTCATTGCATCGGCGCGGCAACGCGCGCGGCGGAAGCTGCTGAGAGCTACGCGCGAAACCGCATCCAATTCAATCGGCCGATATGGGACTTCCAGGCTATCGAATTCATGATCGCGGACATGGCTGTGACGATTATGGCGGCTAAGTCCATGGCGTATCGTATCGCTTGGGAAATCGATCACGTGGACGACCGAAAGCTAATTCACGCGCGGGCCAGCGCAGCCAAACTGTTCTGTTCAGAAGCGGCGGGGAGAGTGATCGACACGGCTCTGCAGATATTGGGAGGACGTGGCTACATGCGAGAAAATCCGGTCGAACGGCTCTACCGAGATATTCGCGTTGACCGAATTTGGGAGGGAACCTCGGAGATCCAGCGATCAATCATCGGAGGTCAAATTCGCAAGCGTGGCTTAGACATCTATACAGGGTGGTAGGAGCGAAAAAATGGTCCACACGCTCCGTCAAACATCCGGGACTACTCTAAAGTCCAGGGAAAATTGGGGGACACTCTTCCTCATTCTCCCAGCGCTGGTCTTTATTGCCTCCTGGTTTCTCATCCCGCTCGGGCAGCTATTTGCGCTCAGTCTCAGTTCGGAGGCAGGTCCGCTAGCCTCCTATTCCGAGCTGATAGGAAGTTCGGTGTTTAGACGCGTATTTGTCAACACGATGGTGCTTGCCTGCATAGTGACAATTATATGCGTCGTACTTGCTTATCCGACGGCATATCTGCTTACAAAACTTCGCGGGTTTTGGTTTTCAGTCGCTCTATATTGTGTTCTTGTTCCGTTTTGGATAAGTGTTTTGGTTCGAACGTTCAGCTGGATGCTTCTACTTGAGCGAAATGGCCCAATAAACAATTTCCTGATGTATTCAGGAATCACGACGTCTCCGATCAATATGCTGTTCAATAACTTTTCTGTATATCTTGGCATGGTTCATGTCTTGCTTCCATATGCTATATTCCCGATGTATTCATCGATGCTTCGAGTAGACAATCGTCTTTTGCAGGCTAGTGAAGGGCTTGGCGCACGCGGATCGACGACGTTTCTCCGTGTTTATCTTCCACTGACTATGCCCGGCGTGCTGGCTGGCGGGGCGTTTGTATTGCTCCTAGCTTTGGGTTTTTACATTACCCCGACCCTTCTCGGTGGATTACAGAATCTTACAGCGGCGATGTTGATTGACAACTTCGTCAATGAGCGACTTGTGTGGCCGTTGGCTGCGGCTGCGTCGTTCATTTTGCTGGGCCTGGTTCTGGGTATCCTTGCTCTGGCTTCAAGATTCTTATCACTCGGTTCGATGGTTGGGATGAGATGAACAGTTCGATCGCAAAAACGTTAAGTCATGTAGTTGGCGCACTTGTTCTGGCCTTCCTGTTGTTACCGATATTTGCGGTTGTTCCAGCATCCCTTAGTGACCAATCGTTTGTGAAGATACCACCCGAGAGCTATTCGTTTAGGTGGTATGAGGCATTCTTCGCAGACGCCGGATGGGTTTCCTCGATGCTGAACAGCATCAAGGTGGCGACGATAGCGTGTATCTTTACGGTAATTGTGGGGACAATGATAGCAGTCGGACTTACTAGGGTAGGAGCAACGACGAGAATGCTCTTAACTGGTCTGCTAATGGCCCCAATAATTGTCCCTGCTATAATGATCTCAATATCGATATACTATGTAAGTAGGCAGGTTGGACTGTACGGAACAGTTCTCGGGTTGGCGCTCGGCCATTCACTTCTGTGCTTGCCATTCGTGGTAATCAACGTTGGTGTCTCATTGCGGAGGCTCGATCCCAGTCTTTTGCGCGCTGCGGCTGGACTTGGGGCGGGGAGCTGGGAAGTGTTTAAGACCGTAACCCTGCCAGCCATCAAGCCGGGCCTTGCTGGTGGTGCAGCCTTCGCGTTCGTGACATCGTTCGACGAAGTGATCGTCTCAATATTCATTTCCGGATATGGCGCGAAGACACTTCCGGTGAAGTTGTGGGAACAGATTAGAGTGGAGTTCACACCAGTCTCCGCTGCAGGCTCAACAATAATTCTAATTCTTACCGTGGTTCTATTCGTAGCAGTACAAATGCTTCGTTCCCGGGGAACCCCAGGCAAAGAGGCGCAGGTGTAAAAATGACGAAAAGTGCTGAAAGCGGAGTGCAGGTTAGCTTTAAAGGCGTGGGGAAGGACTTTGGTTCTGTTCGCGCATTGGATCCTATCTCTTTAGATATTCGCTCAGGCGAGTTTCTCACGCTTCTCGGACCAAGTGGCTCCGGTAAGACGACCCTGTTAAACATCGCGGCTGGTTTTCTAAGCCCGGATACTGGGCAGGTGCTGCTGGGTGAGCGCGACGTCACCCACGTTCCGCCTAGAGATCGAAATATCGGGATGGTGTTTCAGAATTATGCTCTTTTTCCCAATCTCAATGTTGGAGAGAATGTCGCATATGGTCTGAAGGTTCGCAAGTATCCGAAGGCTCAAGTTGAATCTCTCGTCAACAAAGCCCTCACCATGGTTCAGTTGGACGGCTACGCTGGTCGAGCAATCCAGCAATTGTCGGGTGGTCAACAGCAACGAGTGGCCCTGGCGCGCGCTATGGTCATTCAACCGGACGTTCTGTTGATGGACGAACCATTGGGGGCTCTTGACCGACAGTTGCGAAAGCATGTGCAGTTGGAAATTAGACGACTTCATCTAGCCGCACCGCGGACAACTATCTCTGTGACGCATGATCAAGAAGAGGCGATGGTGATGTCTGATCGTGTAGCTATTATGAGTCAGGGCCGTATTGAGCAGATTGGGACGCCCCACGAACTGTACGCAACACCAAAGAACATATTCGTGGCAAAGTTTCTGGGAGAGTCGAATATACTTCCAATATGCGTACTTGGAGAGAACGGCGGCCAGATCTCATTTACAATCGACGGGTGTGAAGGTGTTCGGTTCGCCGATGCTGGCAACACTTCGGTCAAAGGGGCTGCATCTCTTCTTATTCGGCCGGAAGGGCTACAGATTGCTGAAGAGGGCCAGAGCGGTTTGGCGGGGCGGGTTGCTGAGGTTGTTTACCTGGGTGAGTTGACTGCTCGGCGCGTCACGTTGGATTGCGGCAAAGAACTCTGGATGCGATCGATGTCTGCTAGTCCGGCTGACGTTGGAGACCGGATCGAGGTCACTTGGCGCAATGCCGATGCGCGTGTTCTTTCTAGCTAGTATTTTCGAGCGAACGTCAGACCGTCAAAGCGTATTGGCGATCGCGGGTCAGTATAAATGGGAGAAAGTGAATGATTACACGTCGAAATGTTTTGCATGCTGGTGCAGTGCTGGGCGCGGCTTCAGCATTTGGTAGTGCGATCGGTAAACGCAGTTGGGCGCAAGGCCGCCCCTTTACGTTTTGCTCGTGGGGTGGTGCGCTCTCAGAAGTCGAGAAGATGGCGTTTGTTGACCCATTTGCCAAGGAGAAGGGCATCGAGATTGCCAATGTCTCTCCTACAAACTACGCGAAGTTGAAGGCAATGGTCGAAGCCAATGCAGTTGACTGGGATGCTGTCTGCGTTGGTGGATACTTTATCTATACGGGAAAAGACACCAATCTACTGGAGCCGATCGACTATTCCATCGTGAAGGCTGATCATTTGGCTCCGCATTGGCGAACCGAATACGGCGTCTACACCACCACAGGGGCGTCAGTAATTGCTTACAATACTGATGCGTTCCCAGAGGGATCGCGCCCGGAATCGTGGGCAGATTTTTGGAATGTTAAGGACTTTCCTGGCCCACGAAGCCTCTATTCGAGGCTCTGGTATAACTACGAAGCTGCTCTTCGCGCAGCGGGTGTCTCCAAAGAAGAGATTTATCCGGCTACTGAAGAGAAGATGAAGCTCGCGTTTGCCAAACTCAAAGAGATCAAGCCACACGTGTCTGTTTGGTGGACAGCAGGAGCTCAGCCACCCCAACTGTTGTCGACGGGCGAGGTTGCTATGGCCATGGCGTGGAGTGGGCGAGTGGCTGATGCAATCCATGAGGGTGCGCCAGTTGCGATGACTTTCAAGGACGCTATTGCGTGGGGTAATGCCTATGTGGTGCCCAAAGGGACGCCCAACCGTGACTTGGCGATGGAGCTGATTAACTACGCAGTGTCTCCTACCTCGCAAGAACGGCTGCTTCCGGTTGGGACATACGGTCCTATTCTTGAAGATGTTTCCGCAAAAGCCACCCTGGAGCAGGCGAAGTTTATTGTAACGCATCCTGACAACATCAAGGATGCAGTTATTCAAAACGATGCTGAAGTGTCGGCGTATGTGATAAAATACGAAGACGAATGGCAAAAATTCCAGCTTGGTTGAGAGTGTAAATCAAATGGCGGGCCGGGTACATCATCACCCGGCTTCTGCCCATGCGGAATGGATCTCTTATTGAAATGAATATCGATTTTTCTACCATTAACTTCAGAGTAGTCGACGGGATAGCGTACATCACGCTCAATCGCCCTCGTTCATTGAATGCTATCAATCCGCAAATGGTCAGCGAACTCAATCTCGCGATGGATCGAGTAGACAGTGACGACGCTATCAAAGTTGCAATCGTTTCTGGCGAGGGGCGTGCATTCTCGGCGGGTTTTGACCTCAAAGCCGCCGCCGAACGAGGACCCATGGATCCCATTCGATGGAGATCTGTGCTCGAAGCCGATCTCGATCTAATTCTTCGCTTCTGGGATAGCCCTAAGCCGACGATTGCCGCGGTCCACGGTCATTGTATCGGTGGAGCGTTTGAACTGGCCTTGGCGTGCGATATTTCCATTGCAGGTGAATCGACACTAATGGGCGAGCCGGAAGTTCGATTTGGCTCGGGTATCGTCGCGATGCTACTCCCATGGATTACGGGGCCAAAACAAGCAAAGGAACTTCTTCTAACTGGAGAGGATCGGCTTACCGCGACTAGGGCTTTGCAGTTGGGAATCGTCAATAACGTTGTTCCGGACGACGAGGTGCTTAATAGTGCAATCGCAACAGCAGCCAAAATAGTATCTGCGGCTTCATCTTCCGTGAAGTTCACGAAAAAAGCGATCAATAGAACTTACGAGATAATGGGACTTAGGCAGGCGTTACTGCAGTCTCTGGAAATGGACATTTTTATCGAATCTAGCGGCGGGCCTGAAGGCGAGACTTTCAACCGAATACGGAATGAGCAGGGGCTCCAGGCGGCGTTGGCCTGGCGCAACTCACGATCAAGCGTTCCTGGCTGACGCTTTGTCTCTGAAATGGACCCTACGGACGGCTGCGCGCTTTTGCTCGTGACCGTCCGTCATTGCGACGACTTTCAGGAAGCTGGACGCTTCGATCAACGTCCTGACTGAGCGTGACCGGCCATTTTGGGGTCAGGACAAGAGCAGTTCAAAATCCTGCGCTAAGACCGAACGGAGCGTGAACGCTCGTCGCGTATCCGCATGATAGTCTGGCGGCTTGTTGCGAACTTCCTGGCGACGGCCGAAACGCTCAGTCCGGCCGTCAGCTCGACACGCGCATCTTGTTTCTGCTTTTCGCTCAGGATCTCCGTAACCGCCCGGTTGTTACCGCGGATATTTCGCTTTGATGGTAAGCGCTCATTTCCCCGCACGTTGACGGCCCTTGCAACAACTGATCGTCGCTTTCAGACGGACGCGTCGGGTCAGGCTGCGGCGGCTTTGAGGAAGTTGAAGGGCAGGAGATCGTCGATAGCTACGTTCTCGGGGCACTGAGGCAGTTCAGTGAGGACGTGGCGCAACCACGCTAGCGGCTCGACGCCACAGGCGCGGCAGGTCAACATCAGGCTGTAGATGACGGCGCTGGCCCTGGCTCCGTCGACGGTATCGCTGAACAGCCAACTTTTCCGGCCAGTTGCAAAAATCCTGATGTCACGCTCGAGAAGATTATTGTCGATCGGCATGCTGCCGTCCTCGGTGTAACGAGTCAGATATCCCCATTGGTTCAGGGTGTAGGAGACGGCGTCGCCGAGCTTGCTGTCCGGCAAGACTTTTGGGGCGATGTCGTCGAGCCATGCCTTGAGAGCATGGAGGATGGGGACACTATGTTGCTGGCGGAAGCGGCGAATGCAGTGATCTCGCGTTTCGCCGTCATCGGGGATTTCGTTCCGCGCCTGCCTTTCAACCCGATAGAGCTGTTCGAAGAACCGGAGCGCCTGTTCCGGCGGGCCGCCGCCTTTCTTCCTCGCCTTTAGGGCATCGACGAAGCGTCGCCTCGAATGGGCCATGCATCCAAGATGCGTTGCCCCTTCCAGCGTGCGCCAGGCGGAATAGCCGTCGCTCATCAAGATGCCGCGGTAATCGCCGAGGAAGGCCTGCGGATAAATCTGGCCGCGGCCCGGCTGATAATCGAGCAGCACGATCGGCTCGTTACTGTCCTCGCCGCTCCGGTAAGCCCACATATACGAGGTGCTGGCGGCCTCTCTGTCCATTTCCTTCAGCACCTGGACCGTGGTCTCGTCACCATGGATGAGGGGCTGCGATCTGAGCCGCAGCTTCAGCGCGTCATAGATGCGGGAGAGATGCTTTTCGCTCGAGCCGATCACCCAGTGAGCAAGAGCGCCGCGGCTGACAGGAACGCCGGCGCGCTCGAAGGCCTGCGCCAGGCGGTAGAGCGGTGTGCCGTCGACATACTTATGAACGAGCGCGAAGGCCAGCGTCGAGGCCGTAGCGATGCTGCCCGGCAAAGGTTGCGTGGGCATCGGCGCGATCACGACCGGCGTGTTGATCCCGGTGCGGTCGCAATGACGGCAAGCATATTTGAACCGCACATTCTGCAGGACCTTCGCCTTCACCTCGATATGAAGTTGCTCGGTAACGGTCTCGCCCATGCGATGCATCTGGTGACGGCAGCAAGGACAAGCCTTCTGGGCGTCGGGAAGGTCATACTCGACACGCTCGCGCGGCAGGTTTTCCGGCAAGGCCTTGCGGCCGCGCTTCTTTCCCGTCGCCCCTTCGCTCGCCGGCAAGCCCGTGTCCGGCAGGACAACGACATCGCCATCTTCGCTGTCGGCGTCGTCCTCATCCGCGGCCTGTTCGGCTTCATTGAAGAGGCGGTCAATGTGCTTTTCACTCTTCGGCGCAAAACGATGCAGCCGCGCAAGCGCCAGCTCTTCCTCGAGTTTGACGACGCGTTCGGCGAGTTGACGGTTCTCCGCCTGCAGCGCGGCAATGCGCGCCATCAACTCTTCAACAGTCGGTTCGCCGGGTCGACTCATCAGATTCTTGAATCGAAAGCATACCGCAGCGTCAACCGCTCAATTCGAGAGCCCTCAACCGGCAACCTGATATTGCCGCACCGGATGGCGGACCATTGCGTCAATATCGATGCCGTCGAGAATCCAGTGCAATTGCTCGGTCGTAAGCTGGACGACCGCAGCCTCCCGGCGCGGCCACCTGAACCTGTCCTCGGTCAGCCGCTTCAGGACCAGCACAAAGCCCGACCGATCGAAGAACAGGAGCTTCATCCGGTCGCGGCGGCGATTGCAGAACGCAAAAATCGCCGGAGCAAACGGGTCGAGCGCCATCGTCTCCTGAACCAAAACCGCAAGGCTGTTGATCCCGGCCCGAAAGTCGATCGGCTCGCGGTGCAGGTAGACTTTCAGATTAGCGCCCAGTGTGAACATGACACAGCGCTCCGATTACGGCTGCCAACGCATCCACATCACCGCATTCCAGCGTCAGCTTCACGCCGTTCGGCAGCGACGCGCTCATCTTGGCTGGAGAGGGAAAAGATGCAGCCCTTTTGGATTCCGACCCACGCACTCCATCGCAAGTCCCCGGCACATCCCCCGCAGCCATGCTGCTCTGTCGCAGCAAGGCCCGATCGGAAATGCTTTCAATCTGAACCGGGATGAACGCCGGTGGTGAGGACGGCGGCAGGGACTGGGTCTCCGCGCGCTTCTTTATCCACTTCCGAAGAAGGTTCGCATTGACCCCATGCTCGAGCGCAAGCCTCGATACCGACACGCCAGGCTCAAGGCAGGCCGCGACAAGACGGTCCTTCGATGCGGGGTCGTATCGGCGTCGCCCGTTCCGACCGACAAGCCTCACCCGCAGTTTCTGCTCGTCTTCTTCCATCACTTGGTGTCCACCTATTTTGGTGGACACCTCATGCATCAGAGCACTCAACAGCAAAAGGTGCGTAGAAATGCGCGCTTACCTTTGATGCGAGCAACGAGTTTCTCGTCATCGACGAAGGCGTCGAGGAAGTTGCTCCATTCGTCGGCGGTGCGGCGAGCATGGACAAGCATTTGCTGCAGCTCTTCAATTCCGTCGCGGGTCAGCGAAGTTATGGCCTCGTCCGGCCCGGTGTAGACGCTGATGATGCTGCCGTAGCTCAGATTGTCATCGTTGCTGACGATCGCCTGAAGGAGTTCGGCATCGAGCAATTTGCCGACATAGTCGATGCTGAACACATGGGTCACGGTTGCCATCAGGCGGCCTCGGCGGAGATGGCGGTGACTGGCGACCAATTCCAGGGAAGCAGTTCATCGGTAAGCGCGAATTTCTGCGCACCTTTTGGTGTTGAGTGCTCTGCGGCATGAGGTGTCCACCAAAATAGGTGGACACCAGATCGTGGAAGAAGATCAAAAACTGCGGGTGAGGCTTATTGGTCGGAACGGTCGCCGCCGATACGACCCCGCATCGAAGGACCGTCTTGTCGCGGCCTGCCTTGAGCCTGGCGTGTCGGTATCGAGTTTTGCGCTCGAACATGGTCTCAATGCGAACCTTCTGCGCAAGTGGATAAAGAAGCGCACGGAGACCCAGGCTCTCCCGCCGTCTTCACCACCGGCGTTCATCCCGGTTCGGATCGAAAGTGCAGCCTACAAGGCCCTCTCGCGACAGAGCAACGTGGCTACGGTGGATTTGCCGGCGACTTTCGATGAAGTGCGTGGGTCGGCCTCCAAAGGGGCTTCGCCTTTTTCCTCTCCAGCCAAGGTGAGCGTATCACTGCCGAACGGCGTGAAGCTGACGCTGGAATGCGGTGATGTGGATGTATTGACGGCGATCATCGGAGCGTTGGGGGGTAATCCCCCCGCCGAATAACGGGCTTCAAAAGTAGAATTTTCTCGGGCTTTATGATCGAGGAGATTTTGATGAAGACGGGCAGATTTAGCGAACCCCAGATCCTTGCAATCCTTCGCCAGGCGGAAGGTGGGGTCCCAGTGCCGGAGTTGTGCCGCGAACACGGAATGAGCACGGCATCCTTTTACAAATGGCGAGCCAAATACGGTGGCATGGACGCGTCGATGATCAGCCAGATGAAGGCTCTGGAGGACGAGAACCGTCGGCTGAAGAAGATGTATGCCGAGATGAGCATGCAGGCCGAGCTGCTGAAGGAGGCTCTTGGAAAAAAATGACGCGGCCATCTCAACGCCGGGAGATGGCTGGGAAAGCAGTGGCGTTGCGCGCGGTGAGCATTGCGCTCGCCTGCCGCACCTTCGAGGTCAGCGAGACCTGCTATCGTTACAGCGCCAAGCTGAACGACGAGAACGGGTGTTGTCACGTTAAGTTTCTCTGGCCGGAAAGGCCAGGGGCTCGTAGATATTCAGGCGAAACAGGCCGCAATTTTCCATGCATCGAAAGCTTCGAGGCGATGGTAGCGAATTGTGTGTGCGGCTCGGCGACGAGATG
>JACDJC010001876.1_pt1 | contig 17741 bp, 11 predicted proteins | sample 7454191 | NCBI WGS metagenome assembly JACDJC01 (sample SAMN14253291, study PRJNA609438) | sludge metagenome | isolation source: sludge after 25d culture with pyrite and EDTA | collected 2018-12-20 | reverse complement strand
TTCCTTGTTCCTGGGTCATGGTGCTGGCAGCCTGTCGTTCGACTGGATGCTTAGGGAACCTCTGATTGAATCCTTCGTGGCCGAGACGGGCTTTTGAGGGATGAGTCGCAAGGCGCGGTGCGAAACGAATGGTTATTCCATTCGTGAGCGGCGCAACACAGCGAATCGCCCTCAAAAGCCCGTCCCATGCGGGGTGCTGCCCAAAAGCCGCAACACTTCGTTATCGGCCTTGGCATCGTAGCGTAAACTACGACCTGCGGCCTCTGCCTCGTTTTGCGGCTTTTGGATCAGCAACTCGGCTCACGAGGGATTCAATCAGAGGTTCCCTATGGCCATATTAGCATTTGTCCACGATCCTGCCGAACGCGCAGGCGCGCCCTGATCCACACACCATTACTCATTCAATGAAGGCCACCATGCCAGATCAACTGTTTACATTGCCCAAACCGGAACTGCCGGTGCCCCGTGTTTTCCCACAACAGATTCAGCGTGCGGCCGCCGTTCTCGATGTGATTTTGAAGGAAGGCCTGCCGAGTGATCGCGCATTGCAGCATTGCTTTCGTGCCGAGCGACAAATGGGCAAGCGCGACCGGGCGCAACTGCAAACCCTGGTATTTTTTGTCCTGCGGCACTGGCGATTATTGGATGAATTGCTGGGCGTGCCGCCCGGTGCGGTTGCTTCGGCGCTGCCACGCGTGGGCATGGCGGTTCATCTGGCCGGATTGCTGGATGCGACCTTGGCCGATTTGACGGGCGTGGTTGCCAGACCGCAGGGAGAGATGGTCGAGCAGATCGCCCGCAGCAGCCCGGCGGTGCGCTTTGGTTTGCGTGATGAGGATATGGCACGGTTGGAAGCGGCCTTCGGCAGCGATGCGGTGGCGGTTGCGAAAGCACTTCTGGCGAGGGCGCCGGTGGATTTTCGAGTCAATTCGGCTAAAGTCGAACCCCGCGCACTGGCAGAGACACTGCTCGCATCGGGTCTGGAAAGTATGCCGATCCCGGGGTTGCCCAATGGCCTGAGGCTGAATGACAACAAACCGCTCACGTCCTTGGATGCATATCACGCCGGTACGTTTGAAATTCAGGATGCGGGCAGTCAGTGGATTGTCGAAGCATGTCAGGCGCAATCAGGACAGCATGTGTTGGATCTGTGTGCCGGTGCGGGTGGCAAGTCTCTTGGCTTGGCCGAAGCTGTTGGCGAACGGGGTAGTGTCTTGGCTTGCGATACCGAAGCCGAACGATTGGCGCGCTTGCCGGAACGCAGTGAACGGGCGGGTTGGCACAACATTGAGTGTCAGCCCATTGCGGACAGCGCCGATCACGAACTTCATCGACGCGGGCCGTTTGATCGGGTGCTGATCGACGCGCCGTGTTCGGGTTCGGGCACGTGGCGCCGTCATCCCGAGCTGCGTCAGATTCCGGCTGATCTGGATGCCTTGTGCGCCACGCAGGCGCAACTACTCGATGATGGTTTGCGGTTGACGAAAGCCGATGGCTTGCTGATTTACGCCACCTGCAGCTTATGGCGCGAAGAAAATGAAATGCAGATCGCGTCCTTTTTGCTGCGCCATCCTGATTGGTACGTTGCCGAACTCCCCGCGCGGATGATGCATGCACTAACTGTGGAGGAAGGAATGGCGCGGATTCGGCCAGACATTCAGGGCTCAGACGGATTTTTCTTTTGCGTATTGCAGCGGGCAAATGATTGATAAAAACTATCAAACCAAGCGAAAAAATTAATTGGCTTGATCGAACTGGTGGCGGTACAACAGGAGGTGCACGAAGATGCGAACATAAAAACCACCTGAGGACAGACATCATGACACAAAGCCAATGCCCCTTTCATCACGCCCCCAGCGCCAGTAAAACCGTTCGAGACTGGTGGCCCAATCGCTTGAATCTGGATGTGTTGCGTCAACACGGCAGCAAATCCAGCCCCCTGGACGCTGATTTCAACTACGCGGAAGAATTCAAAACACTGGATTTGGCTGCCGTCAAAGCCGACCTGCATGCGCTGATGACCGATTCGCAAGACTGGTGGCCGGCGGATTACGGCCATTATGGTCCCTTTTTTATCCGAATGGCCTGGCACAGCGCCGGTACGTACCGCACAGGCGATGGGCGCGGCGGTGCGGGCACGGGTAATCAACGGTTTGCGCCGCTCAACAGTTGGCCCGATAACGTCAACCTCGACAAAGCCCGCCGCCTGCTTTGGCCGATCAAACAAAAATACGGACGGAAAATCTCCTGGGCCGATCTGATTATCTTGACGGGTAATGTCGCGCTCGAATCGATGGGCTTTAAAACCTTCGGTTTCGCCGGTGGGCGGGAAGATATCTGGGAACCGGAAAAAGATATTTACTGGGGCGCGGAAAGCGAGTGGCTGGCGACCAGTGATAATCCGCAGAGCCGTTACCGTGGCGACCGTGAGCTGGAAAACCCGCTGGCAGCCGTGCAGATGGGCCTGATCTATGTGAATCCCGAAGGGCCGGATGGCCAGCCTGATCCGGTCGCCTCCGGCCGCGACGTGCGCGAGACGTTCGCGCGCATGGCGATGAACGATTACGAAACCGTGGCCCTGACCGCCGGGGGGCACACCTTCGGCAAATGTCATGGAGCCGGTGATGCCGCCCATGTCGGGCCGGAGCCGGAAGCTGCCGGTCTAGAAGAGCAGGGCCTGGGTTGGAAAAGCAGCTTCCGCAGCGGCAAGGGCGGCGATCAGATCGGCAGCGGGCTGGAAGGCGCGTGGACGCCGACGCCGACAAAATGGGACATGAGTTATTTCGACGTCTTGTTCGGCAACGAGTGGGTGCTGACCAAAAGTCCGGCTGGCGCCTGGCAATGGACGCCCAAGGAAGCCACCGAGCACAATCAGGCCCCAGCGGCGGAAGATGCCAGCCAGAAGCGACCGATCATCATGACCACGGCGGACATGTCGCTGCGCATGGACCCGATTTACGAGCCGATTTCCCGCCATTTTCATGCAAACCCGGATGAGTTTGCCGATGCTTTTGCGCGTGCCTGGTTCAAGCTCACGCATCGGGACATGGGGCCGCGCAGCCGCTATCTCGGCCCGGAAGTACCGCAAGAGGAACTGATCTGGCAAGACCCAGTCCCCGAGCTGAACTATGCCTTGATTGATGACGGCGACATTGATTTTTTGAAGAACCGCATCGCCAACAGCGGGCTGGGTATCGGTGAACTGGTCACGACAGCCTGGGCTTCTGCTTCGACCTTCCGTGGCTCGGACATGCGCGGTGGCGCCAATGGTTCGCGGATTCGGCTCGCGCCCCAGAAGGATTGGGAAGCCAATCAACCCGCGCAGTTGGCCTATGTGCTTGGCGTGCTCGAAGGCATCATGGAGCGGTTCAACCAGAGCCAAGCGGGGGACAAGCGGGTTTCATTGGCGGATTTGATCGTGCTTGCAGGCGGTGTGGGCATCGAGTTGGCCGCGCAAAAGGCCGGACACCCGGTGACGGTTCCGTTCACACCCGGTCGGATGGACGCCACGCAGGAACAAACCGACATCGAGGCGTTTTCCGTGCTTGAACCGATTGCCGATGGGTTCCGCAATTTCGAGAAAGGCAAATACACGATTTCCGCAGAAGAATTGCTGGTCGACAAGGCGCAGTTGCTTACTTTAACGCCTGCGCAGATGACTGTGCTCGTCGGTGGCATGCGCGTATTGAACACCAATGCCGATCACACTGATCACGGTGTGTTCACCGGGCGCCCGGAAACGCTCAGCAATGATTTCTTTGTCAATCTGCTGGATATGGGTACGGCTTGGGCGGCCAAATCCGATGACGAGAATCTGTTCGAAGGGCGGGATCGCCACACCGGTCAGCTCAAATGGACGGGCAGCCGGGTGGATCTGGTGTTCGGTTCGAATTCGGAGCTGCGGGCACTGGCGGAAGTCTATGGCAGTGCAGATGGCGAGGAAAAATTCAGGAATGACTTTGTGGCCGCCTGGACCAAGGTCATGAATCTGGATCGATTCGATCTGGTTTGAGCCAGGGAATTCGCACCCACGGACTCCTCGTAAATCCCCCTCGTTCCCCCTTTTACAAAGGGGGAGGCGCACTTGCAAAATAAGTGCGCTTCGCCCCCTTGTTACAAAAAGGGTGTGCACTTACCCGAAAAACAACGGATTCACCCCCCTTTGAAAAAGGGGGGCAGGGGGGGATTTACCGGCTCTAAGAGCTCTCTGCGTTTATGCAGCGGGTACTAGGAGCCTGTCGGACTTTAGGGAAATCGGCTGCAAATCCATCTGAACGGTGCATATTTCACCGCTTTTTAGGGCAATAGAACCCGCTATTACCCTGCAAAAGTGGCAAAATCTGCCCTCGCCCAGCTTGATTTTCGCTGCGATTCCTAAAGTCCGACAGGCTCCTAGCAGCATGGACAAAAAACACGGGCATCGGCACACTTCCAACTGAACTCCCGATTTGGTCATTATCGAGTAGCCCTTTATTTATGAATTACCACCGCTTTCACGCTAAAGCCAGCCCATATACATGGCCACTGGTGATTAGCCTTTTCTGTCTTTTTCTGACCGCCTGTGGCCAAAAAGGCCCCTTGGTCATGCCATCTGATGCACCCGCGTCGACGACCTCTCAAACCGCAGGTAAATCCTGATATGACCGCATTGCCCTACGACCATCTGACCCGTGCCGCAGATCAAACCTTGTGCCTGGAAGGTCATGCGCTGGGCCAGATTGCCGTCGACTTCGGTACGCCGACCTACGTGTATTCCCGCCCGGCCATCGAGCGGGCCTACGCAGAACTGACGAGCGCGTTTGGCGACCGTCCGCACCGGATTTGCTATGCGGTGAAGGCCAACGGCAACCTCGCCATTCTCGCCCTGCTGGCCCGATTGGGCGCCGGGTTCGATATTGTGTCCGGCGGAGAGCTGGCGCGCGTGCTCAAAGCAGGGGGCGCTCCGGAGAAAATCGTATTTTCGGGCGTCGGCAAAACCCGCGCCGAAATCGAGCAGGCTTTGCGCGCGGGCGTGGGCTGCTTGAATGTCGAGTCCGAGGCGGAGTTGGTTCGAATCAGTGAAGTGGCGGCTGCGCTCGGTGTCATCGCCCCTGTTTCGTTGCGGGTGAATCCCGATGTGGACGCCAAAACGCATCCGTACATTTCAACCGGTTTGAAGGACAACAAATTCGGCGTGCCCATCGAGCAGGCGCCCGCTTTGTATCGCCATATCGCGCGCGATGCGAATCTTAAAGCGGTCGGGATCGATTGCCATATCGGTTCGCAGCTCACCGATGTATCGCCCTTTGCCGATGCGGCCCGACGTGTGCTCGCGCTGCTGGATACGCTCCTGCTGGAGGGGATCGAGTTGGTGCACCTTGATTTAGGCGGTGGTTTGGGTATTCGTTATACCGACGAACGCCCTCCATCCGCTGCCGATTGGGTGGATGCCATCACATCGGTCGTCGATCGGCACCCCATTGCGCGCCACCTGCCCTTGATGCTGGAGCCGGGGCGATTTCTGGTGGGCCCCTCTGGGGTGTTGCTCAGCCGCGTCGAGTATCTCAAACCGCATCCATCCGACGGAAAATCGTTTGCGATTGTCGATGCCGCGATGAACGATCTCATGCGACCGGCGCTTTATGGCAGCATCATGGCGATTGCAGCGGTCAAGCCCGATGCAACGACGCCAGCGCGCGACTGGGAAATCGTGGGGCCGGTGTGTGAAACCGGTGATTTTCTGGGCCATGGTCGTCATCTGGCACTCGCGCAAGGCGATTTGATTGCCGTTCTGGGCGCGGGAGCCTATGGTTTTTCCATGGCCTCGAACTACAACACACGCGGCCGGGCGGCGGAAGTATTGGTCGATGAGCGCGGCGCGAGCTTGATTCGCGCCCGTGAGCCGGTTGAGTCGCTTTGGGCGGCTGAATCGATTCCGGCACATTTTGCATAGATTGAGGCGAGGAATTGGTTTTGATAGTTTATTTCTATCAAATTTATCCAAACATTCAATTTTGACCGTATGACTTGTTGGGTTATTGTCATCAAAGTTCAATGATTTGCAGGTCAGATCATTGCATTGTTGTTCAGTAATCAATTTTTAAGGAGATCGTTATGCTCGAAAACCGTGAAGGCCAACGCGTACCAAACGTCACATTCCGTATGCGCGAAAATAATCAATGGGTCGATGTCACCACCGACGATCTGTTCAAGGGCAAAACCGTGGCGGTGTTTTCTCTGCCGGGTGCGTTCACGCCGACCTGCTCTTCGAGCCATGTGCCGCGTTTCAATGAGTTGGCACCGGTGTTCTTCAAGCACGGCGTGGATGAAATTCTTTGTTTGTCGGTCAACGACACCTTCGTCATGAACGAGTGGGCGGCGGATCAAAAGGCCGAGAACATCCGGTTCATTCCCGACGGCAACGGCGAATTCAGCGAAGGCATGGGCATGCTGGTCGACAAGGAAAACCTGGGGTTCGGCAAGCGTTCCTGGCGTTATTCCATGCTGGTCAAGGACGGCGTGATCGAAAAAATGTTCATCGAGCCGAATGTCGAAGGCGACCCGTATGAAGTCTCCGATGCCGATACCATGCTCGACTGGCTGGCGCCGAATGCCGTAAAACCACATTCTGTCATGCTGTTCTCCCGCCGTACCTGCCCGTTCTGCGCCCGTGCCAAAGGCATGTTGCGCGACGCGGGCATGGCCTTTGATGAAATTCTGGTGGGCGAGCACGTCAATCTGCGCGGTCTACGTGCGGCGACGGGTTCGGAATCGGTTCCGCAGGTGTTCATCGACGGCAAATTGATTGGCGGTAGCGACAAGCTGGCCGAATGGTTGGCGGCCAATCAATAATACGATGAGCCCCGTTTTCAGGCTCGAAACGCCGGGCCTGAACCGAAACTCAAGCGTATGGTCTGAGCCGTCCGCTTCGTTTTCGGTGACACAAAACGTCGATACTTTTCAAATCCAAAAGCAGGCCGAACAGGCCGATACGATAGGAATTCCTTATGAGCACAGTATTCGATCTGATTGTATTAGGTGGTGGTTCCGGCGGTTTGGCCGTGGCGGAGCGCGCGGTGCAGTACGGCCAGCGTGTCGCCGTGATCGAACCGGCCCATTTGGGTGGCACCTGCGTGAATCTGGGTTGTGTGCCGAAAAAAGTCATGTGGTATGCCGCCAACATGGCGCATGCACGGCACGAGGCGGAAGGCTGGGGTTTCCCTGCCGTGCACGATCAGATCGATTTCGGCAAGCTTGTCGCCGGGCGCAATCAGTTTGTGAACAACATCCGCAATTACTGGGGCGGATACGCACAGGAGTTGGGTATCACGGTCATTCAGGGCAAGGGCGTGCTGACCTCGGCGACCACCGTGGCCGTGAACGAGCAAATCTACACCGCGTCGCACATTGTGCTTTCCACGGGCGGTGTGCCCTTTGTGCCGCCGGTGCCGGGCAAGGAGCTGGGCATTACTTCAGACGGTTTTTTTGAACTGACCGAGTTGCCACCGCGCGTGGCCGTGATCGGTGGTGGCTACATCGGCGTCGAGCTGGCTGGTGTTCTGCGTTCGTTCGGCAGTGAGGTGACGTTGCTCGACATGCTCGAATCGGTGATCGCGCCGTTCGATGAGATGGTTCGCGAAGTTGCCACCGAGAATTTGCATCATCTGGGCGTGGTTTTGAAATTGCCTTTCCGGGTTAAGGCGCTCACGCAGACCGGGGCGGGCAAGTTCATCGAGTCGTCAGAAGGTGAAAAACTCGGGCCCTTCGATGAAATCATCTGGGCCGTGGGCCGTGCGCCGAACACACGTGCGCTGGGGCTTGAGGCGGCCGGCGTGACTGTGCAGCAAAACGGCATTATCCCGACCGACGACTACCAGAACACCAATGTGCCCGGTATTTATGCCATTGGCGACATCACCGGGCGGGCACCGCTGACACCGGTTGCCATCGCGGCGGGTCGGCAGCTGGCCGAGCGGCTCTTCAATGGGAAAACACAGGCCAAGCTTGACTACAGCAACATTCCTACGGTCGTTTTTGCCCATCCGCCGATTGGTACCGTTGGCCTGACCGAGGAGGCCGCGCGCAAAGAATTCGGCGATGAGGCGGTGACCATCTATGAGACCCGCTTCACGCCCATGCGTTATGCCTTGTCCGCGCAAGGCTTCAAAACGGCGATGAAACTGGTTTGTGTGGGTGAGGATCAGCGTGTTGTCGGCCTGCATCTGGTCGGTGATGGTGTCGACGAAATGCTGCAAGGCTTTGCCGTCGCTGTGAAAGCCGGGCTGACCAAAGCCCAATTCGATGCCACGGTCGCCATTCATCCCACCTCTTCAGAGGAACTGGTGACGATGAAAACACCGCGAGATTCCGCATGATCGCGACCGGCTGGGGCTGCTGATGTTTCTGGAAATCCGCCACCTGCGCACCATCCGCGCGGTGGCCGAGAGTGATTCTTTGGCGCTGGCGGCCGAGCAGCTGCATCTGACGCAGTCCGCGTTGTCGCATCAGATTCGCGCGATTGAGGATTATTACGGATTGATGCTGTTTTCCCGCCGCTCGCGGCCCATGCAGCCCACGCCGGCCGGTCGTCGTTTCTTGCAGGCGGCGACGCAATTATTGCCCCTGATGGACGAACTCGATCGCGATCTGCGTCAGTTGGCAGGTGGTGATACCGGGCGGCTGTTTATTGCGCTGGAATGCCACTCCTGCTTTTCATGGCTTCTGCCGACCCTGAATGCCTACCGCGAACAGTGGCCGAATATCGATACGGATTTATCGCTGTCTCATAGCTTCGATGCACTCGATGCGCTCAAGCGCGGCCTCGTGGATGTCGTAGTCAGCTCTGATCCTGTCGATGATCCGGAAATCAGTTTTGTTCCCCTGTTTCACTATGAAGTCGTGCTTGCACTCTCACCGCAGCACCCTCTGGTCGCAGAAAAAGTCATTACACCGCAAATGCTGGCTTCGCAAACGGTGATTACCTATCCCGTGAATCGTAACCGGCTGGATATTTTTTCCCGCTTTTTAACGCCTGCCGGCGTTGAACCGGCGGCGACGCGAAGCTCGGAGCTGACCGTGATGATTGCCCAATGGGTTGCCAGTAACCGGGGGGTGGCCGCATTGCCTGCCTGGGCCATCGTCGATGAACTCGCGCAAGGCAGCATCGTGGCGCGCCCATTGGGCGAGGGCGGTATCCATGCGACGCTTTATCTTGCTTTGCGTCGGCAAGAGTGTGACCAGGCCTATGTGGTGGCTTTCATTGAAACGGCGCGTGCCGCGGCACTGAAGACGCTCAAAGATATTCGGCTCGCGTCCTGATCCACGCTCGTGGCGCGTGTCGATCCGGGGTGAGGCTCACAGAGCGGTGTCCGTCTCTGTCGTTGGTGTATCGTCTGTGGGGCTGAGTTCGGCCAGCGGCATCTCCTGTGCGAATAACGGCCCCTGAACCCAGGAAATGCCCGCCGCCCGCACGGCAGAGAGTTGTTCGGGCGTTTGGATTTCCTGCGCAATGATGGTGACGGACAACGCCCGAGCGAGACCCAGCAGGCTGTCGATAAACGCGCGATCCCTGGCGATCTGGCTGCGATTGGTGAGCCAATCGGCATTGATTTTCACATAATCAACGGTGTGGCGACGCAGGTGCTGGAAAATCCAGTGCCCCGGGGTCGTCTGGTCAATCGCGAATTTGAAGTCAAAACCGTGCAGTTCCTCGATGAACCGATCGAACAGGTTCAGGTCGGCCAGCGATTCGCGCTCGTTCAACTCGAACACGAGCCGACTGCGCGCCATGCCGGCGGTGTCCATCAGGTGCGCGACATCCGCAAGGAATGATTTCGCACGTACGGTCCGGGGTGAAATGTTGACGAAGATCAGGCCGTTGCAATGAGTGGCAACTTGCGGACTGATGAGCGTTTTCATCAGTTGGCGATCGAAGTTTTCGGCTTGCCCGCGCCGCTCGACCATACCGAGAAAATCACGTGCCATGACCCAGCGATCACCGATGTTCAGTTGTGCCAGCACTTCCATGGCAACCCGTTCGAGCAGCAGGTTTTTTAGAGGTTCGTCCACCGCGTCCCCGATGGCGAAAATGGGTTGGAAAAAAATGCGTGTTGGCTGTCCTTCGGTGAGCGCTTCGAGAATATCCTGATCCTCGATGGGCTTATCGTGCAGATCGGCCAATGGCTCTTCGGGATTGGGAAGTGCGAACTGATTCTTGCCCGCGAGTTTGGCCCGATACATCTGTGCGTCCGCGATGGCGAACAGGCCGCGGGCCGAGTCGGTATGGGTGGGGCCGATGGCAATGCCGATGGACAATGAAACCCCGACCGTATGTCCATCCGGTGTTTTCATCGACAAATTTCGTATTCTGGCCAGCAGCCGGTCGGCCACCATGATGCATTCCTTCTCTCCTGCCTCAGGGAGAATGGCCGTGAACTCATCGCCGCCATAGCGCGCGAGGATGTCCCCGGTGCGTAAGGCATCGTTCAGGCACTCGGAGACCTTGCACAGGAAGGTGTCTCCGAAGGTGTGGCCGAAGCTGTCGTTGACAGCCTTGAAGTCATCGATATCAATGACAAACAGGCCGAACGAGTAGCCATGCCGCTGCGCGCGACCCATTTCATAATCCAGCAGCGACCAGAACATGCGCTGGTTATACATCTGTGTCAGCGGATCGCGCGTGGCGTAAAACTCCAGATCCTCGGTGTGTTTTTCAATGGCGCGCACCGAACCCACCACGTTCAGCATGGTGGAGAGGATCGACTCGATCAAGAGGCGTTCGACCTGTGACTGGTTTTGGGTGTTGGGCAGAATGAGACCGACCAGACCGTGGATGGACGGGTTGTCCATGGTGATTTCTTTGGTGCGCAGATCCAGATGCCGGGCGTTGTCGAGTGTTGGTCTGCCGGATGGGTCGAGGCTGTGTTGGCGGGGAACGAAATCGGTAGCAACCTGCCCCAGCGTTTCCCCTACGATTTGCTGGACGCGCTGGCTCATGGTTGCGGCGACCGTTTCATTGATGGCATCGAACCAGAACAACTCCACATTGGCGGGCCGGTCGCCGACCGCAAAGGCGGTGAATACGCCATGTACGGTTTGAACCGTGTTGATTTCCTTGAGCAGGTCGCGCACGTAGCGTCGCCAGTCGCGCACCACATCCGAGGTGATGACAAACCGTTCGAGCAGGCGAATTTCAAATTCGAGCAAATCCCGATCCACCGCCAGATGGCGCACTTTATCCGTCAGGCTATCGACTTCGATCAGCACGTCGTCCAGCTCGGAAAAACCGGTGTGCGCGTCGCTGAAACGGATATGTGCCAAATCCTCAACCCGGTCGAGATAACTGATCGAGTTCTTCAAACTTGCAATCGAGCGCCCCATCCGTCGCCCGAGCAATAAAGCGATCATCAGGGCGGCCAGCAGGGGGATCGGCATGATAATCAATAGCTTGTTGACAAGCTCATTGTGTGCCTTTGTCGTGATCTGCCCGACAGATTGCGTGATCGAGAGCACGCCCAGCACATTGCCCACCTTGGCGTTGGTGTGGCACCTTATGCACTGCGCTTCGGCGATCAGTGGGCGGTCGTACCGAATCATCCCATCGTGCATTTGTGTCTGGGTTTTGCCTGTGGCAAAGGCGGATAACACCAGGGGATCTGCATCGGGTTGTTCAATCGGGCCAAAGAGCGCTATGACCTTGCTGCCGCGGTACAACTCGATGCGGGTACTGGAATCGTTGCCTTGGGCGCGGATGGTTTTGAGAAATTCGTCGAGTTGCGCGCGGGACCAGCCTTGTCGCATGATCTGATACATCGCGTTGAAGGTGCCGTCGGCCAGCGAAGCCGACATATCAACGGCGGATTGGCGCACTGTGCGCTCGAAAACACCGGTGGTGGCCCAATACATGGCAATGGCGACCAGAACGGAAACCGCCAGGGCGGCGCCCACGATCAGCAGCCGAATTGAACGTAACCATCGTCCCATTGATTTCGATTTCCTAAAAAGCTAAGACTGTGTCGTACGATTCGGGTCGTCCGATACAGTGCGGCTGTCCAGTGCCACTATGAAATATTCGTGTAATAAACCAGCGTAATCGAAAACGATTTTTGTGTGGAATCAGACTTTCTGTGGGGTTATTAAAAAATCAAGATGTTCTTAAATTGTCGCTGGTGGAATTATTGCTGGTGGGCGCATCAGGTGCTGCCGTGTCGGCGGTCGGGTTGTCGTTTTCTTCCGTGTGTTCGGGGGGGTATGGCAGGCCGCCTGAGCCTAGCCATTCGTCCAGAATGACGCGGGCTTGCGGAACCCCGCTGCCACGTAACCCGGAAAAAGGCAGCCAATGAACGGTTGCAAGAGAAGTCTCTTTTTTGAGGGCAAAAACGGTTTTACTGATTTCGTTTTGACTGAGCTTGTCGGCCTTGTTCAGCAGGCACAGAACCGGCAGTTGACGATCCTGGGCGTATTCGATCATCTGGCGGTCGGTTTCCTTGAGTGGGTGGCGAATGTCCATGATGATCACGACGCCGGCCAGTGACTGGCGTTCGGCAAAGTAAGCGGCCAGTGCCTCGCCCCAGCGCCGCCGCATCGCCTCAGGCACCTTCGCGTAACCGTAGCCGGGCAAATCCACCAGGCGGCGGCTTTCGTCACGCAGGCCGAACAGGTTGATCAACTGGGTTCGTCCGGGTGTGCGGGATGTTCTGGCCAGGCCCTTTTGCCCGACCAGCGCATTGAGCACGGTTGATTTTCCGGCGTTCGAGCGGCCCGCAAATGCCACTTCGGCGCCGAAATCGGCGGTCAGTTCCTTGGGCGACGGGGCGCTCTTGATGAAATAAGCCGTTCTAAAATCCATCATCACTTCGGGCTCCAGGTCATAAACGTTCCGCGTCGGACCAGCCGCGCGGCTCGTTCGCGGGTATAAATAAAACCCATCTAATGGGGTATTGATCAATCCGAATCCCGCCGCGAGCTTATCGCTGCTAAACTGGGAAGGTTTCAGTGAGCAGGGTCACTATTGGGTGGCATTGTTTCACAGATTGGGTCGGGGCGTATGCCGCGACGAATTTGCCGCCCAATGGGGCGGTGTATGCTCGGGTTGCGATGCCCCGAGCCGGACATTTTCCGAATAGATTTTAGAACAGGTGCCCCATGAGTCGATCAGCTTTGAGTTCATCACGTTTGCCCGTCGTGGCGCTTTTGTTCCGTCGTGCCGCACTGCCCATCGTGCTTGGTGTCGGCATCACGTTGACGGGAAGCGCTGTTGCTCTGGCCGGCGGCGATGTGGAAGCAGGGCGCGAGGCCAGTAAGACTTGCGCCGCCTGTCATGGTGCCGATGGCAACAGTATGGTGCCAACGTTTCCTTCCATTGCGGGTCAGCCCGCCGGATATCTCTCGGAACAGCTTCGTGCCTTCCGCGACGGTAACCGGGTCAATGCCTTGATGAGTCCGCAGGCCAAGGCATTGACCGATCAGCAAATCCTGGATCTGGCTGCCTATTTTGCGGCGCAGAAGCGGGTGGTGAAGGCGGCGTCGACGGAAGATTCCATCCCCGGTGCGCATTTATGGAAGTTTGGCGGCCATTCGAATACCGTGGCGGCCTGTGCGGCTTGCCACGGTCCGCAGGGGCAGGGCAATCAGCCCGCCGGGTTCCCGGCGCTGCGTGGACTGACGCCTCAGTACATCACTGAATCATTATTGGCGTATCGCAAGAATGAGCGCAAGACTGAACACGCCGACATCATGGTCAGCATTGCCAGCAAGCTGACTGATGATGATATCAAGGACGTGGCTCAACATATCGCTACTTTCCGCTAGTTTTTGTTTTTCCGGGTTGTCTGCCGGGCTACTCCCGCGAGTGTTCTTGCGACCCGGATGCATGTTTTTTTGAATGTCCGACGATGGGGCTTGGGAACTTGTGTCCCGATAGCCACTCGAAAAAATCCTTCGATTAAATAACTCGAGATATCCTGCCCCGGTTGGGGTAACCAAGACCTACGATTACCTACCATATTTTGTAAAAGGCTGCGCATGTCCGATATTTCCCGATCTGCCGAACTGAACCCGCCCAAGTCGGCGGAGGCTCAGCCGGGCGCTGTACAACACCGTTCGCAGAGTGTTACCAAGCGCATCCTGCTGTGGCTGACGTCGATGAACCTGGCGGTCACGCTGCTGGTGATTCTGGCGATTGCTTCGGTGATCGGTACGGTGCTCAAGCAGAACGAATCCTTCAACAGTTATCTGGATGTGTTCGGGCCGTTCTGGTTTGCGGTATTCCGTAACCTGTCTCTGTACGATGTCTATTCAGCGACCTGGTTTGTCGCCATCCTGCTGTTTTTGGTGGCTTCCACGTCATCGTGCGTGGCACGCAACGCGCCGGCGTTCCTGCGCGACATCCGCAGTTTCCGCCTGAATGCCCAGGAAAAATCGCTTCGTGCCTTTGCGCACAAGGCAGACATGAAATCGACAGCCAAGCCCGAGTCACTGGTTGCGCCCATCCAGGCGCTTCTTGAGCGGGCGGGTTTCAAAAGCCGGGTGAAAACCCAGCCGCACGAAATTCTGATTTCCGGGCGTAAAGGGGGGCTGAACCGGATCGGCTATGTGTTGACCCATGTCGGCATCATCGTCATTCTGCTCGGCGGCCTGCTCGACAGCAAAATGCAGCTCAAGCTGATGGATGCGCTGGGCATGGTCAAGGTGGAAACCGCCAATATTCCCGTCAGCGAAGTCCCGGCTGCCAGCAAGATTCACGTCGGTGGCTTGCAGGCGTTTCGTGGCACGGTCAACATCCCCGAACATAAATGGGGCGATGTGGTGTTTATCGGCCTGAAGGATGGTTATGTCGTTCAGGAATTGCCGTTCAAGATTTTCGTGAACAAATTCAGCATTGAACATTACGACACCGGCATGCCCAAGTCGTATAAGTCGAATGTGACACTGACGAACAAGGAAACAGGGCAGGAGATCACCAAGACCATCGAGGTCAACCACCCGTTGCATTACATGGGGTACAACATTTTCCAATCGAGCTTCGGCGATGGTGGAACGAAACTGAAAATGAAAGCCTGGCAGTTGTCAGGCAAGGCCGGCGTGGCGCAACCCATCGATTCGGCCGTTTTCGACAAAAAACGCTTTGATTTCAATAATCAAAATTATCAGCTCGAATTTACCGATTTCCGGATGTACAACATCAATCCGGTTATGGATGACAAGGGCGTGGTGCATCAGAAAAATTACGGGCCTTCGGTGACGTTCAAGCTGCGTAACGCGGCGGGCGAGGCCATCGAATACCAGAATTACTTCCTGCCGATCAGCTTCAAGGGGCATCAGTACTACTTAAGTGGCGTGAAACGCAGCATTGGTGGCCAGGAGCAGTATTTGTACATTCCGGCCGACCAGAAAGGATCGATTGATACCTTCATGGCTTATCTGGCCATGCTCTCCGATCAGGCGAAAATGCAGCAGATTGCCGCGCGCCTGATCGGTGACGTGAGTTCATCCGTCGATGGCAAGAGCGCCATGTCCAACGAAAAATTGACCCAATCGGCCAGTGCCTCGATCGCAGAATTGGTGCATGTCTTCGTCCAGCAGGGTTTCCCGGCCATGCAGGCGAAAATCGAATCGGCGCTGGCTCAGCGCAAACTGAGCCCGGAGGCCAGCAAGAAGGCAGAGCAGGCATCGATTAGTGTGGTTCGTTCCGTGCTTGAGCGCGCCTTCCTGGAAACCTTGGCTGCGCAAGATGGAAAGCAGGAATTTACCGATAAGGATGCCAAATTCTTCGACGATGCCATGGATGCCATCTCGGCCTTGCCGGCCTATGGTTCGCCCATTTTCGTGCAACCGACGAGCTTTGAGCAGATTCAGTCCACCGGCCTTGAAGTCTCACGCGCACCGGGCGCCATCTGGGTTACCATCGGGTCGATCATGCTCGTGATCGGGATTTTCATGAATTTCTATATTCACTATCGTCGGCAATGGGTGTTGCTGAAACCGGACGAGAAAGGTACCCGCATCTTGCTGGCCGGGTCCGATATTCGTAAAAACATTGATTTTGACAAGGATTTTGCGGCGTTCAGCAGTGAACTTATGGCCGCTACGGAGTCGAAACCTTCAGAGAGTGAAAGACCGGCCTAGCGCGACGCCGTCACGCTGGGTGAATCAATAGCCATGAGGCTCGAACTGTTTCCTATTCGAGGAGTTACCTGAAAATGTCAGTGCCAAAAGAACACATGATGCCGATGCTCGATGCATCGCTTAAGCTGAACAAAGACCCGGGCCGACGCATCGGGATCGCAGATGTTCTCTACACCCTGATCGCCTTGGGTGCGGCTGTATTTGCCTATTACCACTACCGCGAATACCTCTGGGGGCCCCAGATCGGCATGCTGTTTGGCTTTGCCATCGGCGTAAGCTTTTTGGGCTGGCTCTGGCCCGCTACCCGCTGGCTAGTGGGTGTGGTGGCCGTCGTCTCCCTCTTCACCGTATATCAGTACGGGTTATATGCCCCGGGCGGCGAAGCGGTCGGGCGTATCAAGCTGCACGAGATTCAGGAAGGTCACTTCTTCCTGAAGTTTTTCCTCTCCAGCCCGGCTGCCACCATGTGGATGGTGACGCTGTTTGCCTTGGCCATGCCGACCTATTTCTTCGGGATGTGGCGTCGGTCGGTGTTCGCGGAGAAAGTGGGCAGTGCGTTGGTTTGGAGCGGTATTGCCATGGGCTTTATCGGCTTCTTTGCCCGCTGGCGCGAATCGTACCTGATCAACTTCGATTACGGCCACATTCCGGTCAGTAACCTCTACGAAGTGTTCGTGGTATTCAGTGTGTTCACCTCCTTGCTGTATCTGTACTACGAGCGCCGCTACCAGACCCGCGCACTGGGCGGTTTCGTGATGACGGTGGTGACCGCCGCACTGGCCTTCCTGATGTGGTATCAGTTCTCTCAGGCCGCCAATACCATTGAGCCACTGGTGCCTGCGCTCAAGAGCTGGTGGATGAAAATCCATGTGCCGGCGAATTTCATCGGGTATGGCAGTTTTGCCATCTCCGCGATGGTCGGTGTCGCCTACCTCATCAAGGAGAAGATGGGTGGTGATGGCGTCAACGATCGCCTGCCTTCGCTGGCGGTGATGGACGACATCATGTACAAGTCGATCGCGCTGGGTTTCGCCTTCTTCACGATCGCTACGATTCTTGGCGCCATGTGGGCCGCCGAAGCCTGGGGTGGTTACTGGAGTTGGGATCCGAAGGAAACCTGGGCATTGATCGTCTGGTTGAACTACGCGGCCTGGTTGCATCTGCGCTTGAGCAAAGGCTGGCGCGGCACAGCGATGGCCTGGTGGTCCGTAGGAGGTCTACTGGTGACTACCTTTGCCTTCCTCGGTGTGAATATGTTCCTCTCCGGCCTGCATTCTTACGGCAAGCTCTGAGTTTGTGACGCTGATATGGACAAACCCCGCGCAAGCGGGGTTTTTTTGTCGTTGGGCGAACGTACGCTCAATTTCGGTGTCTATGCCGTACAATCGTGTCAGTGGATCGGATGGCCCGGTCATTAGAATGGGCTGGTTCATCGTGTGTAAAAAAGAGGAGTTTGGTATGCCGTTTTCGGGTTTCTTCCGGTTGGGCTTTTTGTTGCGTCGTTGGTTTGAACTGGGATTGCTGGGGATATTTCTCGCTTTGCCTGTGGCACATGCAGCACCCACGGCAACCGCGTCCGCACCGGTGACATTGAAAGAAAATGTGAACTACCGCGTCGTGATCACTGATGTGACGCC
>JACDJC010001875.1_pt1 | contig 17743 bp, 11 predicted proteins | sample 7454191 | NCBI WGS metagenome assembly JACDJC01 (sample SAMN14253291, study PRJNA609438) | sludge metagenome | isolation source: sludge after 25d culture with pyrite and EDTA | collected 2018-12-20 | reverse complement strand
GAATAGAGCACCACGGCCGCCGCGCCGCTCTCTTCCATGCGCCGGATATTGCCCAGATCGCGGCTCAGGGGTGAGGCCGACGCGACCAGAGGATTCTTCAGGTTCAGGCCCAGATAGTTTGTTCGCAGATCCATGCTTCATTCTCCTGTCTTGCTGCGCTCCCGGCAGGCCATCGATTTGGACTGCCGGGAGCACGTTGGCGTTAATTCTCGGCCGTCTTATGCGCACGCTCGGTTGTCACGTGCTCGCTCGCCATCTTGCGGTACGTCTCCCATCGTTGGGCGACATCGGCTTTTGCCAATGCCAGCAGCCGTTCGGCCGCTTCAGGGTTGCTCTGTTGCAACATGCGATAGCGTCCCTCGCGGTAGATATATTTCTCCAGCGCCAGTGTCGGAGCCTTCGAGTCGAGCTGGAACGGATTGCTCGTGGGATGTAACTCCTGACCGTTTGAACCTGCTGCCGGTGGATGAACCATGTCGGGGTTGTAGCGATAGAGCACCCAGTGGCCGGAATCGACGGCCGCCTGCTGTTGCTCCAGGCCGTACTTCAGGTCATAGCCATGGGCGATGCAATGGCTGTAGGCGATGACGAGCGATGGGCCGTCGTAGGCCTCGGCCTCCAGGATGGCCTGCACCGTCTGGCGGTCGTTGGCCCCAAAGGCGACGCGGGCAACGTAAACGTTGCCGTAGGACATCGCCAGCATGCCCAGGTCTTTCTTTGGCAATGACTTTCCGGCGGCGGCAAACTTGGCCACCGCTCCCCGTGGCGTCGACTTGGACATTTGACCGCCGGTGTTGGAATACACCTCAGTATCGAGAACCAGGATATTGACGTTGCGGCCGGAAGCCATCACATGGTCAAGGCCGCCGTAGCCGATGTCGTAGGCCCAGCCGTCGCCGCCGACGATCCAGACGCTCTTCTTCACCAGTACGTCGAGCTTGCTCAGCAAGTCGGCCAGAGCCGGGTTCAGTCGGGCGATTTCCTCGTTAGGATTGTTCAGCAGCCACTGAATGCGCTCGCGCAACAGCTGGACGCGCCGCCGCTGGCTCAGGATGTCGGCCTCGGTAATCTGATCGCTATAGAGCGCTTCATCAACGAGTTTGGGGCCGATGACTTCGCGCAGGGCGCGCAAGGCATTGGTGGTTGCGTCCTGCCGCTGGTCGAGCGCCACGCGCATGCCCAGTCCGAATTCGGCGTTGTCCTCAAACAGGGAATTGGACCAGGCCGGGCCGCGTCCCTCGGCGTTTTTCGACCACGGCGTCGTCGGCAGGTTGCCCCCGTAGATTGACGAACAGCCGGTAGCGTTTGCCACCAGCATGCGGTCGCCGAACAGTTGCGTGATGAGCTTCAGATACGGTGTCTCGCCGCAGCCGGCGCAGGCGCCGGAAAACTCGAACAGTGGCTCCAGCAATTGGTTATACTTCACCTGGTTGAACGGCACTTCGGTGCGATCGACGTTCGGCAGGTCCTGGAAGAAGGCCCAATTCTTGCGCTCTGTCTCGCGCACCTCAGGCGTGTAATCGACCATGTTGATGGCCTTGAATTTCGGCTGCCGCTTGTTCTTGACCGGGCAAACCTCGTAGCACAAAGAGCAACCGGTGCAGTCTTCGGCCGAGATTTGGAGCGTGTAAGACAGATCCTTGTACTCCTTAAAGCGAGCCGGGGTGGACAGGAATCCTTCCGGTGCGCCCTCCAGATTGACCGGATCGTAAACCTTGAGGCGGATAACCGCATGGGGGCAGACGAAAGCGCACTTGCCGCACTGGATGCAAATATCCGGGTCCCACAGAGGAACTTCGGTGGCAATGTTCCGTTTTTCCCATTGCGTCGTGCCGGTCGGATAGGTGCCGTCAATGGGTAGAGCGCTAACAGGCAGCATGTCGCCCAGTCCGGCCATCATCGGCGCGGTGACATTGCGGATGAAGTCGGGCGCATGAGCGGGCACGACGGCCGGGCGTGTGAAACGGCTCGATACCTGGCTTGGGACGTTCACCTCATAGAGGTGAGACAAGGAGGCATCCACGGCGGCGTAGTTCTGCTCGACGACCGCCTCTCCACGTTTGCCATAAGTTTTTGTAATAGCTTCCTTGATCTCGGCGATGGCTCGCTCGCGGGAGAGCAGCGGTACCGAGGTCGCGCCCTCGATGAGGGCAAAGAAGCACGTCTGCATGACAGTATTGATCCGCCGCCCCATATTGGCCTGCTCGGCCACAGTGTAGGCATCGACAACAAAGAAGCGCATGCGCTTGTCGATGATTGCCTGCTGCGTCTCCTGGGGTAGATGATCCCACACCTCATCCGGTCCGTAGGGGCTGTTTAGGAGGAACGTCGCTCCCGGCTGCGCCAGCTTGAGCATGTCGAACCGTTCGAGGAAACCGAACTGATGACAGGCGACAAAGTTGGCGCGGCTGATGAGATAGGTCGAATGGATGGGACGCGGGCCGAAGCGTAGATGCGATACCGTGACGGAACCGGACTTCTTCGAGTCGAGCACGAAATAGCCCTGGGCATAGTTGGGTGTGTTCTCGCCGATGATTTTGATCGAGTTCTTGTTTGCGCCGACTGTGCCGTCGGAGCCGAGGCCGAAGAAGACGGCCCGCACCACGTCGTCAGCCTCCGTGGAGAACGACTCGTCAAAGGCAAGGCTCGTGTGACTGACGTCGTCATCGATGCCGATGGTGAAGTGATTTTTCATCACCGTCTTGGTCAACTCGTCATAGACGGCGCGAACCATTGCCGGGGTAAATTCCTTGGACGACAGGCCGTAGCGCCCGCCAATGACGCGGGGCATGACCGGGAACGGCGCATTGCCGGCGGCCACATGCTCCACCAGTGCCGAGACGACGTCGAGATAGAGCGGCTCCCCGGCCGATCCAGGCTCCTTGGTGCGGTCGAGAACGGCGATGCTGCGCGTTGTCGGCGGCAGGGCGCTCATCAGAGCGGCTGTATCGAACGGGCGATAGAGCCGAACCTTGACCAAACCGACCTTTTCGCCCTCTCCGGTCAGGAAGTGAACCGCCTCTTCGGCCGCTTCGGCTCCCGAACCCATCATGACGATTACCCGCTCGGCATCCGGTGCGCCTACGTAATCGAACAGGCGATAGGGGCGGCCGGTCAGAGCTGCCAGTTCGTCCATTGTTTGCTGGACGATGCCGGAGCACGCCTGATAGAACGGATTCACGCTCTCGCGAGCCTGGAAATACACGTCCGGGTTTTGGGCCGTGCCGCGCATCACCGGCTTGTCGGGCGAGAGGGCGCGCTCCCGATGCGCCCTCACGAGGTCGTCGTTGATCATCGCCCGCATCATGGTTTCGGTGATCGGCGTGAGTTTGTTGATTTCGTGCGATGTGCGGAAACCGTCGAAGAAGTGGATGAACGGCACGCGGGACTTCAATGTGGCCGCGTGGGCGATGAGCGCGAAGTCCATCGCCTCCTGCACGGAGTTGGAGCAGAGCAACGCGAAACCCGTATTTCGGGTCGCCATCACGTCGCTATGATCGCCGAAAATGGAGAGACCCTGGGCCGCCAACGAACGCGCCGCCACGTGGAACGTCGTCGACGTTAATTCACCGGCGATTTTGTACATGTTGGGAATCATCAGCAGAAGGCCCTGTGAGGCGGTGAACGTTGTCGTCAGCGCGCCTGTCTGCAATGACCCGTGTACGGCGCCTGCCGCGCCACCTTCCGATTGCATCTCGATTACCAGCGGCACCGCGCCCCAGATGTTGGTATCGCCGTGGGCCGAGTATTGGTCGGCCAGTTCGCCCATGCCCGAGGATGGCGTAATCGGATAGATGGCGATCACCTCGTTCACCTTGTGGGCGACGAGCGCGGTTGCTTCGTTTGCGTCTATGGTGATCATTTTCGTCGTCATAATAAGTCCTTGTATTGACAAGACCTGACAGGCGGGTGGAGCCGTTCGGCCAACTACCTGTCAGGTCTTGAAGCATTACAAACCGGTTATTATTTACTCTTCTTGTCGTTCAGAGCCGCATGAGCGGCCGCCAGCCGGGCAATCGGCACGCGGAACGGCGAGCAAGAGACATAGTTCAGACCGATCTGATGGCAGAAGGCGATTGTTTTGGGATCGCCGCCGTGCTCGCCGCAGATGCCGACTTCCAGGTCGGGGCGCGTCTGCCGGCCCAACTCGACGCCCATCTTCATGAGCTTGCCCACACCGGCCACGTCGAGCGTGCCGAACGGGTTCTCTTCCAGGATGTTGCGCTGCTGATATTCCACGAGGAAACCGGCTTCAGCGTCGTCACGGGAGATGCCGAATGTCGTCTGGGTCAGGTCATTGGTGCCGAACGAGAAGAACTGGGCGATCTCGGCGATTTCGTCGGCCGTCAACGCGGCACGGGGAATTTCGATCATCGTCCCGAACTTATAGGTAACCTGGATACCCTGCTCTTCCATCACTTCTTTGGCCACGGCTTCGAGCGCGGTCTGTTGGACTTTCAGTTCGTTCACGTGGAAGGTCAGCGGAATCATGACTTCGGGGTGCACGTCAATGCCGTCCTTCTGGCATTGACAGGCGGCCTCAAAGATGGCCCGTACCTGCATCTTGGTCAATTCCGGGATGATGATGCCCAGACGGACGCCACGCGTGCCGAGCATCGGGTTCTGTTCGCGCAGTGCTTCGACGCGCTCCAGATAAGCTTGCTTCACGCGAATCTCCGACAGCGCTTCGTCGATCTCACTTAGCGTGTGGAAATGCTGCAACTGGACTTTCAGGTCGGCCAGACGCTGCACCAATTCTTCGTAGGAGGGCAGGAACTCATGGAGCGGCGGGTCGATGAGCCGGATGATAACCGGCTGCCCGTCCATGGCCCGGAACAGGCCGTCGAAGTCGCCGCGTTGTAAAGGCAGTAACTTGTCAAGCGCTTCGTTCCGTTCGGTAACATTCTTGGCCATGATCATCTGCTGGACGATGGGCAGGCGGGCGGTCTCGAAGAACATGTGCTCGGTGCGGCACAGGCCGATACCCTGCGCGCCATACTCGCGAGCGCGTTGCGCGTCGCGCGGATAGTCGGCGTTGGCCCACACGCCCAACGTGCGGATGTCATCGGCCCAGCCCAACAGCTTGATCAGATATGCGTTCTTGATGTCGGGCACAACAGTTGGGATCTGCCCCAGATAGACGACGCCCTGGGTGCCGTCGAGCGAAATCCAGTCACCTTCCTTGACGATGACGTCGCCGATGGTCATTTGTCGCAGGTCGAGGTCGATGTCGAGTTCGATGACGCCAACCACGGCCGGCTTGCCGAACTGGCGAGCGACGAGGGCGGCGTGGCTGGTGCGGCCGCCACGGCTGGTCAGGATGCCTTGCGCGGCCAACATGCCGTGCACGTCATCGGGCTTCGTCTCGGGGCGAACCATAATGACCTTGCGGCTGTCTTCCTTGGCCCAGCGTTCGGCGGTGTCGGCGTCGAAGGCAACTATGCCGACAGCTGCACCGGGGGAGACGTTCAGGCCTGTAGCGATCTTGCGCGCCGTCTTGAGCGCGGCATTGTCGAGCTGCGGGTGGAGGAAAAAATCAACCTGTGCCGGTTTCACGCGCCAGACAGCCTCTTCCTTGTTGATTAGACCCTCTTCGACCATATCAACGGCGATCTTGACTTCGGCCTGTGCCGTGCGCTTGCCGTCGCGCGTTTGCAGCAGCCAGAGCTTGCCGTTCTCAATGGTGAACTCCATGTCCTGCATGTTGCGGTAATGCTTTTCCAGCTTGCGAGCGATGGTCAGGAATTCATCGTAGGCCGTGGGCATGATGGCCTTCAATTCATGCAGGGGTTGGGTCAGACGGATACCGGCCACGACATCCTCGCCCTGCGCGTTGACCAGAAAGTCACCTTCCGGTTCGTTCTCGCCTGTGGAGGCGTTGCGCGACATGGCGACGCCGGTGGCCGAATTGTCGCCGATGTTGCCATAGACCATCGTCTGAATATTGACGGCCGTGCCCAGATCGTGGGCGATGCCGGCGGCGTTGCGGTAGTCGATGGCGCGGCGACCGTTCCACGACTTGAAGACTGCTTCCGTTGCCAGTCGCAATTGTTCAGACGGATCGATCGGAAAGTCGCTGCGGGTGAAGGTACGATAGATTTCCTTGAAGCGGCGGGTGATGACTTCCCAATCGGCCGCCTTCAGGTCGGAGTCGGACGTCACGCCGGCCAGCTTGCGGCGCGAGGTGATCACTACCTCGAACGCTTCGTCGGGCACGCCCATGACGACGCTGCCGAACATCTGGATCAGGCGGCGATAGAGATCGAATACAAAACGGCGATCATTGGTCAGGCGAACCATCGTCTCGACGATTTCGTCGTTCAAACCAATGTTGAGGACGGTATCCATCATGCCCGGCATGGAGAACTTCGCGCCTGAACGACAGGAGACGAGCAGCGGGTTATCCGTGCCGCCGAATTTCTTGCCCGTCATTTTCTCGATCTCGCCGATAGCGGCCAGTTCCTGTTCCCACATGCCTTCAGGGAACTGATTGCCCGCGGCCAGATAGGCGTTGCAAGCCTCGGTCGTGACCGTGAACCCCGGCGGAACGGGGATGCCCAGCCGAGTCATATCGGCCAGGTTAGCCCCCTTGCCGCCCATCAGGGCGCGAACGTCATCCCACTTACCGCCGACATGCTCCTCGGCTTCCTTCACTTCGTTGAATAAATAAACCCATTTGGTGGTGTTGTGCGGCTTGTGGCCGTTTTCGTCAATCTTTTGTGTTTTCACAGGGGTGGTCATCAGTTGTTCCGACATGAGTATGTACTCCTTCTGGCCTGGTAAGCTCGCGGCGGGGGTCGGGATCACGATGGTTCCGACCCGTTATCTCATCTATGCGCCGCGGCATATCTGAAACTCGGCGTCAATCCTAATTAGTTTAAGGTGAACACCGTCTTGGGGTTAGTGACAGATTGCACCTGTATGTGTGACAAAAGTCATCCATCGGAACCGGCATCCAACGCGCGGTTTGCGCCTCATTTGCCGTGTCCCCCAGGAGAGGGTATGCTGGATTCATGAGCGTATATCCTCAGTCAGAGTCGCCCGCGAAGCCCGGTAAAAAATGGTGGAAGCAAGACTCGACTGCCGACCAAACGTCGTGTCGGCGCGAGGAACCTCGCGAAGGGAATCCGTGCCCGGCCTGCCTGCTGGGCGAGTTGCGCTATAACGGCTTGTTCCAATTGATATGCGATAATTGCAGGCGCGTGGCTGAAGCCGCGGTATTTACCTGATAGGCTATCGGGGCGGTCGTGCATCTGCCCAGAGGCATCCTGATGAGTCAGCCTGACATAGGCTGCCTGTTTTTGTGATAGCGGCGCGGATTGGCTATACTCCCCATATATGACCCAGATGTTGCGGCTGTTGATTGTCGATGACCACGAAGTGGTCAGAATCGGTATGCGGGCCTTGCTTGAAAGGCACCCCACTTTTACCGTTGTGGGCGAGGCCTCTACCGAGGAAGAGGCAGTTGCCATGGCTGAGCAACACCAGCCGGATATTGTGCTAATGGATATTCGCCTGGCCGGCGGAAGTGGCATCGACGCGTGCCAGCAAATCAAGGAGCGATTGCCCCAGACCAAAGTAATCATGCTGACGTCGTTCGCCGAGGATGAGCTGCTGTTTGCCGCCATCCGGGCCGGAGCAACAGGTTATCTGCTCAAACAGATCGCCGGCGGCGACGTCATTCGGGCCATTGAGGGCGCGGCGCGTGGCGAATCGATGCTCGATCCCTCCCTTACTCAGCGCGTGTTCTTTGAGGTGCGACGCTCGATCAAGAAGGAAGAAGCCGTCGCTTTCCAGGAACTGACCAGCCAGGAGCGGCAGGTTTTACTGCTGATTGCCGAGGGCCGTACAAACCGTGAGATCGCGACCGAATTGTTTCTGAGCGAGGGGACTGTTCGCAATTACGTGAGCAGTATTCTCTCCAAGCTTGGTGTCTCCAACCGCGCTGAAGCGGCCGCTTACGCGATCAAACACCATCTGGCCGATCACATATAGGTCAGCCCGTTGGAACCTCCCTCTGAAATGGAAGACACCGTCTCTACTCAATCGATAAGTGATAACTCTTCGGCCCAGCGCGCTCTGGAGGCATTGAATCGAGCGGCGCTGGCGATTGCCGGTGAGCTGGATGTCGACAAGGTCCTGCAATTGATCGTGGATTCGGCGCGCGATGTGGTAGGCGCCGACTACGCCGCGCTGGCCGTGGGCGATTGGCGCATACCCGGGCCGGGTAGTGTGCATCGGTTCGTTGTCAGCGGGATGAGCCGGGAGGAGATCAATCAGATCGATCACTGGCCGCATGGCCGTGGCTTGCTTGGCGCGGTCATCCACGGCCAGCAGCCTATTCGCCTGCGGCGAATCCAGGATGATCCGCGCTCGGTCGGGTTCCCCGAAGGTCATCCGATGATGGTAACATTTCTGGGTGTTCCCGTCATGGGCGGTGGGGAGACACTTGGCAACCTTTACCTGACTGACAAGCAGGGCGCGCTTGAATTCACGGAAGCCGATGAGCAGATTATCGGTATGTTGGCTGCCCACGCGGCGGTTGCCATCCAGAACGCGCGCCTTTATTCACAGGTCGAACGGTTGGCTATCCTGGAGGAACGCACGCGAATCGGCATGGATCTGCACGATGGTGTGATCCAGTCGATCTACGCGGTCGGCCTTACCCTGGAGTCGACGCGATTGGCCTTGCCCAACGGCACTGACGAGGTTTCGACCTTGCTGGATACGGCGATCGAGGGGCTGAACGACGCAATTCGCGACATCCGCAACTTTATCCTGGATCTTCGGCCGAGGCGCTTTGCCGGTGATGTCCAGCAAGGGCTGGCGCAATTGGTGCGGGAATTCCAGGCCAACACGATGGTTCCGGTGTCGATCGATATCCCCGAACGGCTGGAGGATCTGCCGCTGCCGGTGGGGCGCGCTATCTTCCTCACCACGCAAGAGGCGTTGGCAAACGTGGCCCGACACGCCCGGGCGAAGAATGTCGGCATTAGCCTCAAATATTCCGCCAACAACGTCGCACTCATCATCCAGGACAACGGCCGTGGTTTTGACGCCACCAACGAGTCGTTGCGGGTAGGACACGGACTGGCGAATATGCAGGCGCGCGCCGAAAGTCTGCACGGCACGTTTCAGATCGAGGCAACTCCTGATAAGGGCGTGTCCGTCATCCTGAGTTTACCGCTCTAGTTTCGCAAGCCGGCAATTCGCGCCGGCCTTGGTTCCCCCTTCTTTTATCAGGTGATAGATGTCACGTGGAACGATGACTTTCGTCATTGAGATTCCGCGGTTTCAACGGCTATACTGCCGGCAATGACAAAAGTCGCGGAGTCATCGTCCGTGCGTTTTGGGTTTTCTCTTATGACGCCTGCATTCGGCCTGAGAAAAAACGCATTGCTGTCGAAGGTGTCTGATAATGCTGCAATTGCGCCTTGAGATGGGCAAAATGGTTGGACCGGAAAGCGCGCCCAGGATTCAAATCATCATTGTGGAGCAACACGCGGCCGTGCGTCGCGCGTTGCGGAAACGATTGAGCGCGACTCCCCAGCTCGACGTCATCGCGGCGGTATCGGAGCCGGCCGAGGCACTTGCTTACCTGTCTTCTCCTGCGGCCCGCGGCAGTGTATGCGCGTCGACTGTCGTGTTGCTTGGCCTGCAAAACGGATCGGATGAAGAGTTGTTCCGCATCTTGGACATCGTGGAGCAGATGGCGCGCAGTGCTGCGGTGATCGTCCTGGCCCCTTATGCAGACGAAGTGGAACGGCTCCTGCTACAACAGGCAGGAGCCAGTAATTACCTGCTCAAGTATATTGACTCAGACCGCCTGATCCTGGAAATTGAGGCTGCGTCGCATCACGGACCAACCTCTATAGCCAACTTCCTGTCCTAGCCTTGCGTTTCTGTCGCCGGGACGCCCTGGGGTCGAATCACCAGGACCGGCACAGGTGAAGACTGCAAGACGCGAGTTGCCACGCTGCCGAAAAGCCAACGGCTGAGTCCGCCGCGGCCATGGGTACACATGATGACCGTGTCTGCGTCTGCCCCACGCACGGCGCTGATGATCTCCGCGGCGATATCCTCCGATTCGGCAACCTGATAGTGGACGCGATAGTTTTGCTGACGCAGGGAGCCTTTTTGCTGTTGCAGGTAATCGATAGCCTCTTTGTATAGATCATCCCGCATTTTGATCATGAAATCCGCCGATTCCGGGGATAGCGCTCCCTCGCCAATTCGAGGTGGCAGAACGACCCGCAAGAGAGTGATGTCGCTGTCGAATTGGGCGGCCATCTCCAACGCGTAGGGCAGGGCCGCTTCGGAAAAGCCGGAACCATCCAGAGGAACCAATATATGTCTGAACACGATGACCCCCTCCTATTCGTTCATAGTGGGCATGCGGCGCGCTCGGTCATTCCGGCAGATAATGCCGGCGAGAGACGCCGGTGTTGCCTGCGTTGCGGCCGAAAACCACCTGTTACTGCGCGCTGATGATCGCGTTGATCGCCTGGGAAAAGACCGATAGCGGCTGTGCTCCGGATAGTTCCTCATCGTTCAGGAAGAAAGTCGGCGTTCCGGTCACTCCCACATTGCGCGCCGCCTCGCGATTATCGTTTACGACGCTAATGTAGCGCCCGTCGTCCATACATTCGGCGAACGCATCGATGTCCAGGCCGACTGTTTCGGCCGCTTGCCGGTATCCCTCAGGCGACAGTCGTAATTCAGCCGGCTCGACCGAGAACAACTCGCCGGCGTACTCAAAATAGCTATCCTGCTCATTGGCGCACATGGCGGCGGCGGCGGCGGGAACGGTGTTTGTGCTCAGTGCGTAGGGCAGGGCGACCCAGCGTACCGTGCCGGCGTCGACGTATTGTTCCATTAGCGAGTCGGCCGTTTCGGCGTGAAATGTCTGGCAATGGGGGCAGCCAAAATCAGCCACCTCGACCATTGTGACAGGGGCCGAATCGTCGCCGGCGACGGCGCAACGATCGCTGTTTTCTGCGCAGTAGTCGGCCAACGCCTGCACCTCAACCGCTTGCGAGGGGCGGAGTGCCAGGAAAAGCAGCCCGCCGAACACAATAACTCCCAGAGCTATCAACCCACCGATCAATATCCAGTTGGTCTCGCGCGTTTGCTGTTGCTTGCGGCGTCGCGGAGGTGTCTTTGCCATGTTGCTCCTTTGATAAAAATGAGATTGCCGCGAAGTGTAGCGCTGCAAAAGTAATCGGGCAAGCCGTTCTAAACGGGCTTGAAAGTCCCGATGAATGTCATCCGCCAAAGGTGACATTCGCCACAGTTCGTGGGCCTGGAAATCATCTACACTCAAGAGTAGTAAGGAGGCTGGGCGGGGAAGCGTCGGCCTCAGGAGATGCTATGCTGACCGTGAACGATCTCATGACGGTAATACCCAATGCAGTGACTCCCGGTACGACCATCCGGCAGGTAATCGAATTGATGAAAACACAGACTTGTCGTCAGCTCCCTGTACTGGATAACGGCAAGCTGGTGGGCATTGTCACCGACCGCGACGTGCGACTGGTGATGAATTCGCCGCTTGTCCTGCACGGCCGATGGCAGGATGATGAGATACTCAACAATATTACGGCGGAGAATTGCATGACGCCCGACCCAATGACTGTCAGCCCTGATACTCCTGCCTATCAGGCCGCCAATATGCTCAGCAGCTACAAGTTTGGCGCTTTGCCGGTTATCGACAATGGGACATTAGTGGGTATTATCACCGTAACGGACTTTCTTAACTATTTCGCGATGCAGCAACCCCAATTGATAGACCATCGGGAGTGACGTATCGCAGGAGGACAAGATGATCCCGTTTCGCCACATACTGGTTCCGCTCGACGGCTCCGAACTTGCGGAGAAAGCGTTAGCTCCGGCGGGGCAGGTCGCCGCCGCCATGAGCCGTGGGAATACCCCCGGCTCCGATCCTGTGAGGCTTGTGCTGTTGCGCGTTGCTTCCCCGGTCGCGCTATTGGCGGCCGATCCGCTGCTATACGATGAAATGGTGCGGATGAGCGTTGACGAGGCGCAGACATATCTCAATAACGTCGTCGCGTCCAGGATGACGGACCATCCGGCGATAATCGAGACAGTCACCCAGGTCGGCTCGTCGGCCGATGCCATTGTTCAGTACGCCGAAGATCACGGTGTCGATCTAATCGTCATGTCGAGTCACGGCCGCACAGGCAGCAGCCGATGGGTATATGGCAGTGTGGCGGAGAAAGTAATGCACCACGCTCCCTGTGCCACTGCGATTATCCGTGCCCACGTCGAAGTCGCTATGTTCCAGAACCGCAAACTGCTGGTGCCGCTCGATGGCTCTGAGTTGGCGGAGCGCGCGCTTGAGCCGGCGCTGGCGATGGCCGGCGCGGTTCAGTCGGATGCGTTATTGCTCCGCGTTGTCGTCGGGCGCGAGCCGCTGCCGGAAGCCATGACTCCAGCCGGCGATCAGGCGAAGGCGGCCCTCGAGGCTGCTACATCGCAAGAGATGGTGGAAGCCGAGGCTTATCTGCAGAAGATATACACCGGCTATGACAACCAGCGCCTGTTTTTTGACGTGAAAAGCACCGAAGGCGATATTGCCGACGCCATCATTTCCTATGCCGATGGTCACGGCGTCGATCTGATCGTTATATCGAGTCACGGCCGCTCAGGTTTGGGACGATGGTTGCACGGCAGCGTGGCCGAAAAGGTATTGCGTGGCGCGAACTGCGCGACGCTCATTATTCGCGGGTCGCAATCGTAGCTCGTCGCCGGGATCGCCGGCGCACACTTACGCCATTGCCGGTCGACCTCGCTTGTGGTTCTGTTGCTCAATTGGCGCGGCGCGTGGTCCGGCGTTATGATCAATTGTCGTATGGACCAGCCACAATCTCTCCCGCCCGACAAGTTGTATCGCGTTTTCGATCCCTCTTTGCTGCCGTTTGAGACCACCGCGGAATTAGCCGACGGGCTGGAAATCATCGGCCAGCAGCGCGCCGTCGATGCCATCCGGTTTGGTATCGGTATCAATCGGCATGGCTATAACCTTTTCGCGCTAGGCCCTAACGGAGTGGGGCGACGAACGACTGTGAACCGATTCCTGACCCAGCGGGCGGCGATTGAACCGACTCCCGACGACTGGGTCTACGTCTATAACTTTGAGCGGCCCCACAAGCCCCACGCCCATCGGCTGCCGCCCGGCAGGGCGATTGTCTTTCGCGACGATATGAAAAAGCTGGCCGGTGAGTTGCTCTCCGTGTTGCCCGCCACCTTTGCCGATGAGGAATACCAGTTACAGAAGCGCGCGCTGGAAGAGGAATTGCGCGGGCTTCAGACGGAGGCGCTGGAGAAATTGCGCGAGGACGCCCAATCGCGCAGCATCGCCCTGATCCAGACGCCGGGTGGGTTTGCCTTTGCGCCCCTGAAGGAGGGTGGTGAGGTGATCAGCCCCGACGAGTTCATGCGACTGGATCAGGAATCCCAGAAGAAGATCGAATCGGAGGTCGGCGAATTGCAGGAAGCGCTCCAGCGCATTATGGAGCAGCTGCCGAATCTGCACCGGGAGATGCAGAAACGCCTCAAGGCGTTGAATGAGCGCGTTGTGGAATTTGCCGTTGCGCCGTTGCTTGAGGAATTGCGGCAGAGATACGGCGATCTGGAGAGTATCAGTCAATATCTTCTCGCGGTGCAAAAGGATATCGTTCAGAATTACGAGGCCTTTGTTCAGGAAGAGGAAAGCGATGGGCGGCAACTGATTGGCGCGATCATGGGGATTGCTTCGGCCGAGCGCAAGTCGGCAACCACACGTTACGAAGTGAATGTGGTTATCGACAACAGCGGGGCCAACGGCGCGCCGGTCATCTCTCTTGATCAGCCGCGCTATCAGGACCTGATCGGCAGGGTCGAGCATGTGGCCCAAATGGGTGCGCTGGTCACCGACTTTACCCTCATCAAGCCCGGCGCGCTGCACGAGGCGAATGGCGGGTATCTGGTGATTGATGCCGTTAAACTACTGGGCGAGCCTTTTGCCTGGGAAGGCCTGAAGCGAGCTTTGCGCAAATTGGAGATAGCGATCGAATCGTTGGGTCAGGTCTACAGCATGATCAGCACAGTGTCGCTGGAGCCTGAGCCTATTCCTCTGGACGTCAAAGTGGTCCTGATCGGCGAGAGGATGCTCTATTATCTGTTGAGTAGCCACGACCCCGAATTCAATGAGCTATTCAAGGTTTCGGCCGATTTTGAGGATGACATCGTGCGCGATCCCGAAAGTGCGATGGCTTATGCGCGCATCATTGCCGAAGTCTCGCAAAATGAAAAGCTGCGACCGTTCGACAAGCAGGCTGTGGCGCGCATTGTTGAGCATGGTTCGCGGCTGGCTGAGGATGCCGGCAAGCTCTCAACTCACATGCAGAGCGTGACCGACATCCTGCGGGAGGCGGACTATTGGGCAGGCGAGGCAGGGCGTGACCTGGTGACGCGCGATGATGTGCAGAAGGCTCTGGATGCACAGGAATATCGCTCGCGACGCGTGCCGGAGCGCATTCAGGAATCTATTCTGGGCGGCCACATTCTGATCGATACCGACGGCCTGGTGGTAGGGCAGATCAACGGGTTGTCGGTCTATGACATGGGTAGCCATAGTTTCGGGCGGCCGACGCGCATTACTGCCCGTGTGCGGATGGGTAACGGCGAGGTAACCGATATCGAACGTGAAGTGAACATGGGTGGGCCGATCCATTCCAAAGGGGTGCTCATCCTGTCCGGCTTTCTGGGCGAACGGTACGCGGCTGAGCAGCCTCTGTCGCTAATGGCGACGCTGGTGTTTGAGCAATCGTACGGGGATATTGATGGAGATAGCGCATCCTCGGCCGAGTTATACGCCTTGCTCTCGGCTTTGTCCGGCGCGCCGATTGAACAATCATTAGCCGTGACCGGCTCTATCAATCAACGAGGACAGATCCAGAGTATTGGCGGCGTCAACGAGAAAATTGAGGGATTCTTTGACCTTTGCCGAGCGCGCGGACTGACCGGAAAGCAAGGCGTCATCATCCCCACGACCAACGTCGAAAATCTGATGTTGCGTCGGGATGTAGTTGATGCGGCACGCGAGGGCCGGTTCCACGTTTACCCGGTGAGCACTGTGGACGAGGGGATTGCGCTCCTCACCGGCATCCCCGCCGGCGAGTTGATCGATGGCGCATATCCGCCGGACAGCATCAACGGCCGCGTTATGAGCCGTCTGGCCCACTTTGCCGAGAAGCAGCGAGCCTTAGGCGACTCGACCTCCGACGAGCCGGCAATCCCAGCCGGCGACAAGGAGCTTGATAAGGATGATGGACGAGCAGCTGCAGGCCAATAATCCGGCCGAGCAGCCGGAGCTTTGGACGATTCGCCGCATCCTGGTGGCTCTGGACGCTTCGGCCAATAGTCGCGCGGCTCTGGCGACGGCCGTCAATCTGGCTGCGCTGCTGCGCTCGGAAGTTCATGGGCTGTTTGTCGAAGACATCAATTTGGTGCGACTGGCGGAGCTACCTTTTGTCCGTGAAGTTCTGTTTGCTTCTCCCACGCTTCGTCAATTGGAACGCGAGGAGCTACAGCGCAAACTGAGGGCGCGTGCGGCCGTGTTGCGACATGAGCTTGAGGTCTTGACCGATGAGCACAAGGTGCCCGGCCACTTTCGCGTCATTCGTGGCGCCGTCGAGCGGGAGTTGCTGGCGGCGGCCACGGAAATGGAAGCGGACTTGCTGGCGGTTGGCCGGTTGGGCCATTCAATTGGCCGGAGAGGCGGGTTAGGGTCGACTGCCCGGGCAGTTGTCACGCGCGCTGTCTCGGCTGTGCTGCTTGTCAGGACGGATGTCGGAAGCGGCCCGATCGTCGTTCTGTATGATGGCTCGGCAACCGGCCGGGGCGCGCTGTCACTGGCCGCGAGATTGACCGGTCCATCAGGGGATTTGCGTGTATTGGTATGGGGGCCGGATGAGGACGAGGCTCTTGAGCGCCGACAGTTTGCAGTACAATTGATGGAGACTCTCGACGTGTCTGCACAATTCCAGCATCTTTCAGGTGACCTGCCCATCCGCGTGCTCCAGTGGGTGAATCGGCAGAAAGGCAGCTTGCTGATTCTGGGCGGCGGCGACTGCCTGCTTCCGGATGACATTCAATTCCTCTTGCTGGACGAAGCCGAGCAACATATCCTGCTGATCAGGTGAAATCCGAAAACTTGTGCTAAAATCTGCGGCGAGATTGATCTGCCTTGTCCCGGATTTTATCGGGGCTTCTTATGCGCCATGAGTTATAAGCCAAGTGACCGGATTTCCGATTTGTTGAGCAATTTACCGACGAAGCCGGGCGTCTATCTGCATAAAGATGCGGAAGGCAATGTCCTGTATGTGGGCAAGGCGATTAACCTGCGCAGTCGGGTGCGCTCTTACTTCCATGCCAACGTTGATTCAATCAAGACGTTGCGCTTGCGCCGGCAAATCGCCGATATCGAGGTGATTACCACCGAGACCGAGCTTGAGGCGTTGCTGCTGGAGATGAATCTCATCAAGCAGCATAAGCCGCAGTTCAACGTTCGGCTGAAGGACGACAAGCGTTACCCCTACATCAAGGTGCATTGGGCCGACCCGTTCCCCAAAGTGACCGTGACCCGCCGTATGGTGCGTGACGGCTCGCGTTACTTCGGCCCATACACGTCGGCATGGGCGGTGCAGCAGACGCTCGATCTGCTGCGCAAGGTTTTTCCTTATTTAACGTGCGACCGGATCATCACCGGCCAGGATGAGCGGGCCTGTCTCTACTTTGACATTAAACTGTGCAGCGCGCCCTGCATTGGAGCGGTGGATCAGGAGACGTATCGCAAGACGATCCGTCAACTCATGGAGTTCCTCGACGGCAAGTCGGAGCATATCGTCAGTGGAATCGAGGCACGGATGGAGCAGGCGGCGGCCGATCTCCAATTTGAGAAGGCGGCCGAATATCGCGACCAACTCAAGGCCGTCCAGCGCATTACGGCCCGGCAAAAGGTAATCGGCTCCAGCGACACCGACCAGGACGTGATCGCTTTCGCGCGAGAGGATGGCGATGCCTGTGTGCAGGTCTTTTTCATTCGCCACGGTAAGCTGATCGGCCGCGAGTATTTCATGCTCGACAACACCGAGGGGGAGAGCGATCATGACGTCCTTCAGGAGTTCATGACCCAGTTCTATGATGACGCGGCCTATATCCCCAAGGAAGTTCTCCTGCCCAGCGAGATTGAAGAGGCGCATATCATCGAGGAATGGCTGCGCCGCAAACGGAATACGAAGGTGACGATTCAGGTGCCCCGGCGCGGCAAGAAGCTCGATCTCGTAAAGATGGCGGCCGAGAACGCGCATGATACTCTGGCGACCATTCGCCAGCAATGGACGGCCGATCGCTCCAAGCACGTCCAGGCTATTAACGACTTGCAAGATGCGCTTAACCTGCCGGCCCCACCAACGAGGATCGAGTGTTACGACATCAGTCATACACAGGGTGCGCAGACTGTCGGCTCGATGGTTGTATTTGTGCAGGGCGCGCCACAGAAGAGCGATTACCGGCGCTTCAATGTGCAGACTGTGAACAACGACGACTATGGAGCCATGCGCGAGGTGCTGACGCGCCGCTTTCAGCGTTACCGCGACACATTGGCCGGGGAGTTGCACGATCCGGCCAAGATCAAGGCTCGTTCCAATCGCCCCACGGCCTGGGCCTTATTGCCCGACTT
>JACDJC010001873.1_pt1 | contig 17783 bp, 11 predicted proteins | sample 7454191 | NCBI WGS metagenome assembly JACDJC01 (sample SAMN14253291, study PRJNA609438) | sludge metagenome | isolation source: sludge after 25d culture with pyrite and EDTA | collected 2018-12-20 | reverse complement strand
TCCCTTACATTTGCATCGGAAAAAGACGATAGAAGGGAACGAGGCCGTTCCCTTCTTCTTTTATACCCCATGAACATAGAATCTCAAATACAAGCAATTGAGCAAAGGGTGAAAGCCCTTATCAGCGCTGAAACGGAATTGTTTTTGGTTGAAATAAGAATTAAACCTACCAACAACATTAAAGTGTATATTGATGGTAATCATGGAGTTAGTGTTGATAAACTGGTTCAATATAACCGGAAATTATACAAACAGCTGGAAGAAGAGGGAATGTTTCCGGAGGGAGATTTTTCCCTTGAGTTGTCTTCACCGGGATTGGACGAGCCGTTGAAACTTCACCGGCAGTATCTGAAGAATATTGGCCGATATGTTGAAGTAACAGGAAAAGAGGGTAACAGGATTGAAGGAAAGCTGATCAGTGCATCGGATGCTGAAATTGTGGTGGAAGAAGTAAAAGGAAAAGGGAAAAAAATGGAAACAGTGCAACACACTATTTCTTTTGATGATATAAAAACAACAAAAATTCAAATTAAATTTTAATCAACCGGGATTTCAAAACTTTGTGTTATGTCAAGTATTAACCTGATCGACGCATTCCAGGATTTTAAAGATGCGGAAAATATTGACCGCCCTACCATGATGAAAGTGGTGGAAGATGTATTTAAAACCCTATTGCGTAAAAAGTATAGTAGTGATGAGAATTTTGATGTGATTGTAAACGCTGAAAAAGGGGACCTTGAAATTATCCGTCGCAGGATGATTGTGGAAGATGGGCAAGTGGAAGATCCGCTGGCGCAGGTTGCCTATTCTGACGCTGTGAAGATAGAGCCTGACTTTGAGGTAGGTGAAGAGTTGTACGAAGAGATTGACCTGCTTGATTTTGGCCGCCGGGCTATCCTTGCTGCAAAACAGACACTGGCCAGCCGCATCAGTGACCTGAAGAAAAATGTACTGGCCAAAAAATATGGTGACAGAATCGGTGAGATCATCAGTGCCGAGGTTTACCAGGTGTGGAAGAAAGAGATACTATTGTTGGATGAGGAAGGTAATGAACTGATATTGCCCAAAAGTGAGCAGATACCACAGGATTATTTTAAAAAAGGCGAGAATATCCGTGCTGTTGTTAGAAAAGTGGATATGAAGAATAACAACCCTGTTATCATTCTTTCCCGTACCTCACCCGACTTCCTGGCAAAATTGCTGGAGATTGAAGTGCCAGAAATTTTTGATGGCTTAATTGTTATCAAAAAAATTGTTCGTGATCCGGGAGAAAGAGCTAAAGTTGCTGTTGAATCATATGATGATCGTATTGATCCCGTAGGTGCCTGCGTAGGTATGAAGGGAAGTCGTATACATGGTATCGTTCGGGAGTTAAAAAATGAAAATATTGATGTGATCAACTGGACCAGTAATATCCAGTTGCTGATACAACGTTCACTGACACCTGCCAAGATCACCAGTATGGAGTTGGACAATGACAATAAACATGCAAATGTTTACCTTAAACCAGACCAGGTTTCGCTGGCTATCGGCCGCAGAGGTGTAAATATCAAACTGGCCTCAGAATTGACCGGTTATGAACTGGATGTCTATCGTGACAACGAAGGTGAGGTGGAAGAGTTTGATATTGATCTTGAGGAATTCAGTGATGAAATTGAAACCTGGATCATTGATGAGCTGAAACGGGTAGGATGTGATACAGCCAGAAGTGTATTGGCCCTTACTCCCGAGGAATTGGAAAGAAGAACTGATCTGGAGAAAGAAACGATTGATGAATTAAGAAAAGTGCTGAAAGAAGAATTTGAAAAAGAATAAATGAAGTCAGCAATGTCATTGTAGTAAAATAAGTCATTGGGAATTTCCTGCTTATTTGCTATGTACTATTATGACAGCATTTGACTTAACGACAATTAAATAAACTGAATGGCAGAATTAAAACTTCCAAGATTATTAGCTGCGGCCAAAGAATTTAACATTGGCCAGGACACTCTTATTGCCTTTTTGATAGGGAAAGGATTCGCTAAAGATGATCTTAAGCCTACGTCTAAGTTGACTGAGGATATGTACCGGGCTTTGCAACAGGAATTTCAAAGTGATAAGGCCGCTAAGATGAAAAGCGACCAGCTTGAATTACCCAAAGGAGCCCAGGGAGAAGCAAAAAAGAAAAAAGAGGACGAAGAGATTAGTTTCAAAAAAGAAGAAAAGCCGGCTCCTAAAGCACCAAAAAAGGAGGAAGAGCCAAAGCCAGTAGAAGAAAAACCGGTTCAGCCTGTTAAAGAAGAAGAAAAGAAAGAAGAAGAAGTGGTAAAATTGGAGGTTCCTGAAATAGAAGGACCTAAAGTGGTGAAAAAGATAGATCTCTCTGCTATAGATTCTTCAACACGTCCTAAAAAGATTACCAAAGTCAAAAAGGAAGAAGAGCCAAAACCTGCAGAAGAAAAACCTGCAAAGAGTAAAGCAAAAAAGAAAAAAGAAGACGAAGAAGTAGCAGAAGAAATAAAGCCTGTTGAAGAAGTAGTTGCAAAAGAAGAACCGGTAGCTGAAGAACAGCATTCAGTTATTGAAAATATCGAAGTGGAGAAATTGACGGGTCCGAAAATTCTTGGTAAAATTGAATTACCCGTTGATAGTGATACAAGGCCTGTAAAAGATGAAAAGAAAAAAAGGAAGCGTATCCCGATAGAGAAAAAAGATACCAAACGGGAAATTTTCATTAATAAAGAAGAAGATAAAAGGCCAGGTGGCGGTGGTGGTTTCAATCGTGGACGGGGTGGACCCGGTGCCGGTGGCAATCGCCGTGATAGCCGCGGTGCTGTTGGGGGCGGTCGTCGCGAGGAAAAACTGATTGACGAAAAAGAGATCCAGCGAAAAATACAGGAAACACAGGCAAAATTGTCTGGTGGTGGTGGAAAAGGTAAAAACCTGAAAGCCAAATTACGCCGTGAGAAAAGACAGGAAATGGCTGATGCAATGGGTGAGGCCACAGAAGATAACAAACTGCAGGTTACTGAATTTATCAGTGTAAGCGAATTGGCTAATTTGATGGATGTAAGCTTCGCAGATGTTATCAGTAAATGTATGGGTCTTGGTATCATGGTGTCCATCAATCAGCGTCTGGATGCAGAAGTAATTGAATTGGTCGCCAGTGAATTTGGTTTCGATGTCGAATTTATTGACATGGAGAAACACATGGAAATGGAAGAAGAAATGGAAGAAGATGATGAAGAGGATCTTCAGCCCCGTTCACCGATTGTTACTATCATGGGCCACGTTGACCATGGAAAGACATCATTACTTGACTATATCCGTAGTGCAAATGTGGTGGCAGGTGAAGCTGGAGGTATTACACAGCACATCGGTGCCTACCAGGTGGAATTAGCCAATGGAAAAGAAATTACGTTCCTTGATACACCCGGTCACGAAGCTTTTACAGCGATGAGGGCAAGGGGCGCCAAGGTTACCGATATAGCAGTAATTGTTATTGCAGCAGATGATGCAGTGATGCCGCAAACCCGTGAAGCTATCAGCCATGCTCAGGCAGCAGGTGTGCCGATGATTTTTGCTATCAATAAAATTGATAAAGATGGAGCTAATCCTCAGAAGATATATGAGCAATTATCACAAATGAATTTACTCGTGGAAGAGTGGGGTGGTAAATTCCAGAACCAGGAAATAGCCGCCAAAAAAGGATTGAATATAGACAAGCTACTGGAAAAAATTCTGCTTGAGGCTGAAATACTTGACCTGAAAGCTAATCCTGATCGGGAAGCAACAGGAACTATCATTGAAGCTTCACTGGATAAGGGCCGTGGCTACGTAGCAACATTATTGGTGGAGAACGGAACATTGAAACCCGGGGATCTGATTGTGAGTGGCCAGTATTTTGGCCGTGTAAAGGCCATGTTCAATGAAAGAAATAAGAAAGAAGATAAAGCAGGACCTTCTGCGCCAGCTGTAATATTGGGATTAAACGGAGCACCACAGGCAGGTGAAAAATTTAAGGTCTACGAGGATGAAGCAGAAGCAAAGGAAATTGCATATCGCCGTGCACAGATACTACGGGAGCAGGGCATCAGAACCAAGAAACATATTACACTGGATGAAATTGGCCGTCGTCTTGCATTGGGTAGCTTTAAAGAACTGAAAGTTATTATCAAGGGTGACGTGGACGGTTCAGTAGAAGCGTTGAGTGACTCCTTGCAGAAACTATCTACACAGGAGATACTGGTAAGTGTTATTCATAAAGGTGTTGGTCAGATCAATGAAAGTGATATTGTACTGGCTGAAGCATCCGACGCTATCGTTATTGCTTTTAACGTTCGTCCTTCCCTGCAGGCCTCAAGATTGGCAGATAATGCAGGTATTGAGATAAAGATGTATTCTATTATCTACAATGCGATAGAAGAAGTGAAGAGTGCCATGGAAGGTATGCTGGAGCCGAAAGTGCAAGAAAAAATTGTTGCTAATGTGGAAATAAGGGAAGTGTTTAAGTTCGATAAAGCAACAGTTGCCGGATGTATTGTACTGGATGGAAAGATTAAGAGAGATTCCAAGATTCGCCTGATTCGTGATGGTATTGTTATTTATCCGACCGGGGAAGGTGTCAATGCGGAACTGGCCTCCCTGAAGCGATTCAAAGATGATGCAAAAGAAGTGGTATCTGGTATGGAATGCGGATTGACTATCAAGAATTTCAGTGATATAAAAGTCGGCGATGTGGTTGAAGCTTATGAAATTGAAGAAGTAAAGCGAACATTATAATATCAAGGTATAAGCTACAGCCTGGAAAGCTTGTATCTTGTTTTCAGGCTGTAGCCGTCACTTAGAAACTTTTGTTAAATACCTTCCGGGTTATATTTAAGTTTTGCCCGGCAAAGTACTTTTGAACTTATGCTTATTACAAAGAAAATTTTCACGGCCTGCTTGTTGTTGTTGTTTGTTGTTGCGTCTGCCCAGGGGCAACCTAAGAAAGTGATAGCAGATAAAATTGCCGGTATTGTCGGCGATAAGATCATTCTTCAATCAGATATTAAAAACTCGCTGGCAGATATTGCCCGTCAGGGAGGCACTGTTCCGGAAAATGGGGAATGTTTACTGATGGAGCAGGCTATCATCTCAAAGGTATTGATGCTGCAGGCTCAAAAAGATTCTTTGCCGGTAACGGATGAAGAGGTAGAGGCAGACCTGGATAACAGAATTCGGACTTATATTAATCAATTAGGCAGCCAGGAAGCCCTGGAAGAAATTGCCGGAAAAACTATTTACCAGATCAAGGATGATGCAAGAGAATCTGTAAAAGAGCAAAAACTGGCGCAGGCCATGCAGCGAAAGATTGTAGAAAATGTAAGGATCACTCCAATTGAAGTAAAAGCCTATTTTGAAAAAATACCCAAAGACAGTCTTCCTTTTTACGAGTCTGAGCTGGAGATAGGCCAGATTATCAGTTATCCCAAAGCCTCCAGGGAACTGGAGCAGTACATTGCCGGGGAGATGAACAATTATAAGAAACAGATTGAAATGAAGGTGACAACTTTTGAGCAATTGGCTAAAAAAGTTTCAGAAGATCCGGGTAGCAGAGATAGGGGTGGTCAGTACCAGATAAACCGGGCGGAAAAAACATGGGATCCTGTTTTTATGTCAACTGCTTTCCGGTTGAAAGAAGGTGAAATATCGTCTCCTGTAAAATCAAAATTTGGTTTTCATATCATTCAGATGGTGCAACGGAATGGTGATGACGCCATTGTTCGTCATATACTCCGTATCCCTCCTGTTACTGAAGAAGAAATAAGCCAGGCAAGAAGAAAATTAGATACCGTTCGTTCCAAAATAATTGCAGGTACCTTAGGTTTCAATGAAGCAGCATCAAAGTATAGTGACGATGAGGCTGCGAAATACACAGGTCCTTTTATCACAGACAGAGAGGGCTCAACGTTTGTTACCATCGATATGCTGGATAAAGATATGGTTGGCATGCTGGGCAAAATGAAAGTGGGAGAGTTCTCCCAACCTACTCCTTTTGAGAGTGAGCAAGGTAAAAAAGGTGTACGTGTCGTTTACCTGAAGTCCCGCTCACAACCACACCGGATGAACCTGCAGGAGGATTACAGCAAAATTTCCAACTTTGCATTGGAAGAAAAGAAAAGCAAGACGATGGAAAAATGGCTTAAATCAAAACTTCCTTCTTATTATGTAATGATAGATCCGGGAACAGTTGAAGATTGTCCGCAATTACAGAAGTTTTCTACCGATACAAAAGGGTTTTAAATCAATTTAAATATAAATTATATAAGTAGAAGCCGTTACAATTGTAGCGGCTTTTCTCTTAATACGGGTAAAATAATTATGGCGGGCCAGTAAATTAACTGCTTCAGCCAATTATTAATATAGTTATTTTTAACGGGTTGATTGCTTTGACAAAGATTAAAACGTAATAATGATTACCACATCATATAAAATGAATAATCTGTCTGAATATTTTAATCGCTCCGGGCAATTCTATTATATCCTATTTGATCTGAAAGGATTTTGTAAGTATGTGAATCCTCTTTTTCAAAAGGAATTCAGTCATATCAGTCCTGATTTTTGTGGTCACAAACTTGCAGATTGTATTGCAGAGGGCGACGATGAAAAATTTAAAACTGTTGTTGAAGAATGCCTGCGGAATCCGGATGAAGTCATTCGTGCAGATGTAAAAATGAAAGCCTCTCCTGATATTTCTGTTTGCTGGGAGATTTCAGCCTGTACAGAAGAAAACGGCATTCCCGCCTGTGTGCAAGCGATAGGGGTTATAAAAAATAACAAACAAGCTCTACCTGGTCAAACTGAAAGATCATTTGGAGAATTACCGGAACGTTACAAGGCCTTTGAGAAAAGCGCTGAGGGCCTGTGGATGTTTGAATCAGCTGAGCCGGTGTCAGTAATAGATTCACCTGATAAGATTATTGAATACTGGAAAAAAAATTCATACCTCGTTGAATGTAACGATAATATGGCACGGATGTATGGATTTAGCAAAGCGGAAGAATTGATAGGCGCTTCCCTGGACCAAATGATGGATTTTTCTGATGCGCAAAAAGTAGACAATCTAAAGCAATTTATCCGCAATGATTTTCAGACTACGACTGTTGAAACCAAAGAGTTTGACAGGAATGGCAAAGCCAAATATTTTCTAAACCAGATGACAGGTATTGTTGAAGATAGAAAGGTGAAGAGAGTTTGGGGAACGCAGCAGGATATTACCGAACAGCGGCTGGCGGAGCAACAGTTAATGGAAAGCGAACTGTTTTATCGAAATCTTTTTGCCAATTCACTGGACGGTGTACTTATTACGGATGCAGATGGAGTTGTTACGTTTGCTTCACCTTCAATTACCCCGATATTGGGCTATGGCACTGATGAAATTTTAGGAAAAAATACTTTTGAATATGTTCACCCCGATGACAGGCAGTTGGCGTATTCGGCATTCATAGAAGAACGGGCTGTCCTTGCTACACAAAAATTTATTTCGGTACGGCTGTTAAAGAATGACGGCAAATGGATATGGTGTATGATAAGAGGGCATAACCTTTTACAAAACCCTTATGTTAAGGGGATGGTTGTATATTTTTATGATGATACCCGGCGGAAGCAAACGGAAGAAGCGCTTATGGAAAGTGAAAAACGTTTCCGCAACCAGGCAATAATCCTCAACAATGTTACAGATGTAATTGTAACAACCGATCTGAACAGGGTTGTCACTTCCTGGAACTATATTATTGAAAAGCTCAGCGGTATTACACTGGAGGAAGCAGTAGGCAGACCATTCAGACAGGTAATCGAAACTGATTACTCACCGTATACACATGACCAGGTGGCCGAAATTGTTTTTTCTCATGGCATCTGGAGAGGGGAAGTGTCATTTACCGGAAGTGACGGGGAGCGGAAACATTTATTGCATACTGTTTCTCTTTTGTATGATGATAATGGAAAGAGCATTGGACTATTAGGGGTGGGAAGGGACGTAACTGAACGAAAGAAGGCAGAGGCAAAGCTCCTGGAAAGTGAGCTTTTTTACCGCAATATGATTACCTATTCCCTGGATGGAATTGTAATGACAGATCCAAATGGGGGTATAAAATATTGCAGCCCTTCCATTGTAAAAATATCGGGATATGAGCCGGCTGATCTTTTAGGCCATAATATTTTTGAATTTGTACATCCGGAAGAAATTCATATTGCCCTGGAAGCTTTTGCGCAGGAGTTTAAAAAGGAATCAGTGCTTAATTATCTTGCTTTACGGCTCCTGCATGCGAATGGAGAATGGGTTTGGTGTACGGTAAGGGGGCATAATTTACTGGATAATCCAACCTTTAATTCTATCGTTATTTATTTTACAAATGATTCAAAAAGAAAAAAAATTGAAGACAAACTCAGGGAAAGTGAAAGAAGATTCAGAAACCTGATTCACAATCTTAAAGTGGGAATATTACTTCAGGATGAACAGGGAAAAATGGTCGTTACCAACCAGGCAGCACTGGATATGCTTGGTTTAACAGAAGACCAGTTGCTTGGCGCTGCACCCATAGATCCCAGATGGAACGTGGTACATGAGGATGGAAGGGATTTCCCCAGGGATACTCATCCGGTACCAGTGGTCCTCAGAACAAAAAAACCAGTTTTGGATGTAGTAATGGGTGTATACCGGCCGCATTCGGATGATAAGGTTTGGCTATTGGTGAATGCAGAACCGGTTTTGGATACTGAAGGCAACATTATTAATGTAATATGTTCTTTTGCAGATATAACCGAACAAAAAAGACTTGCCAGTGAATTAATTGAACAAGAGATCCAAAAGCAAAAACAGATAACGCAGGCAACTATCGACGCACAGGAAAAAGAACGAAGAGAGATCGGTAAAGAATTACACGATAATATCAACCAGCACCTGAATACAACCCGCCTCTACCTGGAAGTGGCAAAAGAGAAGGCTTCCGGTGAAGTGCTGGAAATGATAAGCCTTTCTCATAAGAACCTGGCAGCTATCATTAATGAAATCAGGCAGATATCACAATCACTGGTTCCGCCAACACTTGGAGATCTAGGGTTGATCGAATCTGTACAGGACCTGTGTGATTCATTGAGAAGGGCACATACATTCACAATAGAGTTTCTTTATCGTCATTTTAATGAAGAAAATCTTCCCGGCAATCTCAGGCTCATGTTGTTTCGCATTATCCAGGAGCAGGTAAGCAATATTATACGCCATGCTCATGCTACAGTTATACAGATTAAACTTCAATCTGATGCTGAATATATCAATCTTACTATTACAGATAATGGCAAAGGATTTATCCCGGGTACAGCTAAAAATGGAGGGTTAGGTTTTAGCAATATCAGTACAAGAGCAGCCCTTTTCAATGGGAAAGTGGAAATAACGGCGGCACCCGATAAGGGTTGTTCCCTTTCTGTATTGATCCCACAATTCAGGGAGTAAAGAACCAGCTAATTAGGCATTTTAGTTACTATTTATCGCTTACCTTTGCGGCTTCCATGAGTGACCCGATCAAACACGAATGCGGACTGGCATTCATCCGGTTAAGAAAGCCTTTCTCCTATTACCAGCAGCAGTATGGTACCGTATTGTGGGGGCTCAACAAGCTGTACCTGCTTATGGAAAAGCAGCATAACCGGGGACAGGATGGAGCCGGTGTAGCGGCTGTAAAGCTGAATGTAGAACCCGGGTATCCCTTCATGAACCGCATCCGCAGTAACGCTCCGCAGGCAATTGCCGATATCTTCCAGCAAATTGGAAAGGAAATTGAAGAACTGGAAAAGTATCACCCCAATATTAAGAACCATCCCGGCCTGATGAAAGGGCATGTGGGTTATCTTGGTGAGTTGCTGTTGGGCCATCTGCGCTACGGAACACAGGGTAAAAACAAGTTGGAATATTGCCATCCTTTCATCAACCGTGATACCATACCTTCCCGCAACCTTGCCTTAGCCGGAAATTTTAATATTGTCAATTCCGATGAATTATTTACCCTGATTGGTAAAGAGCCAAATGAGAATGTCCGCTTTAGTGACCTGGCTGCAATGATCGAACTGATGCATACTTTTCTGTGCAAAGAAGATGAAGTTTCACCCGGAAAAATGGATATCAAAAAAGTATTGAAAAAAACGTTGCCCCTTCTTGATGGCGGGTTTCATGTAGGGGGTGTAACAGGGAATGGTATCGGTTTTGTTTTTCGTGACGCTCATGGTATCCGGCCTTCCTATTATTATGTCAATGAAGAAGTGGTAGTTGCTGCATCTGAAAGGGCGGCCCTAAGAACCGCTTTCAATGTTGGAGAAAATGAAGTACAGGAGCTGATGCCCGGACAGGCATTGATTGTAGATGAAAATGGAACTATTGAAATCGCCCAGATACTGGAACCCAAAGAAAGAAAGGCCTGTAGTTTTGAAAGGATCTATTTTTCGAGGGGCAGTGACGAAAAAATTTACAGGGAAAGAAATGCACTTGGATATAATCTGAGTGAGCAGGTGTTAAATGCTATCGATCATGACTTAAAGAATACTATTTTTTCATTTATCCCGAATACAGCGGAAACTGCCTTCTATGGAATGTTGAAGGGGATGGAAGATTATTTGAATAAAGTTAAAATAGAGAGGATACTGAGCTGGGGGAAAGATTATGATGCAGATAAGCTGGGTGAAATGATCAATCGCCGTATCCGTATTGAAAAGATTGCTATTAAAGATGTGAAGATGCGGACATTCATTACGGAAGATACAGGCCGTAACGAAATGGTACAACACGTCTATGATATTACCTATGGAACTGTACGTCCCGGACTGGATACACTGGTGGTAATTGATGATTCTATTGTAAGAGGCACCACACTGAAGGAGAGCATAATTCGTATGCTGGGAAGGTTGATGCCAAAGCGAATAGTCGTTGTTTCCTCTTCGCCACAGATCCGGTATCCTGATTGTTATGGAATTGACATGAGCAAAATGGGTGACTTTATCGCCTTTAATGCTGCAGTTGAGTTAATGAAAGAAAGAGGGAAGCTGGATTTTATGAAAGACATGCTGGAAAAATGCAAGGACCTGCAACGCAATAACCAGCTACATACAGAGAATGTGGTAAAGCAACTCTATAAACAGTTTACTACGGAAGAGATCTCCGATAAGATTGCCCGGTTAATAACTCCATCCGGCCTTGACATACCTGTGCATGTAATATTTCAGAGTATTGAGGACCTTCACAAATCCTGCCCTAATAACCTTGGTGACTGGTATTTTACAGGTAATTATCCAACTCCCGGTGGAAATAAGGTTGTCAATAAAGCTTTCATGAATTATATGGAAGGGAAGAATGTGAGAGGCTATTAGTATATACCAGGCCAGGTCAGGAAGCTGCAAAATTCATTACTTTACAATAAACTTTATTGGATGAAAACATTATTGCTTATTCGTCATGCCAAAAGTGACTGGGCAAATACCGCTTTAGATGATTTTGACAGGCCACTTAATGAGAGAGGAAAAAAAGATGCACCGGTGATGGCAGACCGTTTACAGGATAAAAAGATAAAGATTGATGCATTTATTACCAGTCCAGCAAAAAGGGCAGCTAAAACTGCAAAAGCCTTTGCTGAAAAGTATGATATAAAAAAGGATGATTTAATTATTAAGGAGGAACTCTATCTTCCTGCTCCCGATGTATTCTTTTCTGTTATTGAAAAAACAGATGATGCCTTAGCCAATATTGCTGTCTTTTCTCACAATAATGGAATTACTGATTTTGCAAACATGCTCACGGATACCAGGATTGATAATATTCCGACCTGTGGTGTTTTTGCCTTAAAAATTGATAGTGATAGCTGGAAGAATTTCAGAGAAGCGAAAAAGGAATTTTGGTTTTTTGATTATCCAAAGGCGGGCCGGTAAAATTGTTTACTCTTCTACCACTGGTGGTGTTTTTTGGCTAACCAGGAATACTCCGCCGAAAATCATTATACCAGCCAGCAATTTTTCCCACGTAAATTGTTCGTGTAAGAAAAGTATTGCAATGATAGCTGCAAATACAGGTTGTGTGTAAATATAAGAACCGGTAATTCCGGCGCCTAAATGCTTTATTCCGAAAACATTGAAAGAATAAGCCAAAAAGGTACCACAGCATACAATCATAGAAAGCGAGGCAAGATGTGTCCACTCAAATTGAAACCACTGAATTTCGTTGTACTGTATCCAGCCAAAAGGAAGTATCATGACGAAGCCAAAAGTGAAGACCCACCTTACCACATGCAGGGGCGGGTATTCCTCCATTAATGGTTTTACAAGGATAAAATAAATGGTATAAGCCATGGCATTCAGCACAATGAACATATCGCCGGTCAGTGAGGCTGAACCATTTTTCTCTTTCGACATAATTAATAATACCGCCCCTCCGATACCCAAAGCCAGTCCCAGCGATTTAAGAATTGTAAGCTTTTCTTTTAATATCCAAAAGGCAAAGATGGTTATCAGCAAGGGTGTACAAAGCATCAGTAAGGATGCATGAATAGTGGAAGTCATTGTTAATCCCTTAATAAAGAGCATCTGGTTAATGGCCACACCTGTTAAACCACATAACAGAAAGCGGGGCAGGTGTTTCTGCTGAATGCCTGCCGGTGTTTTGCCAAACAGCCAAACGATCCAGAATAGCAACAGGCTAATGCCAACACGAAGGATATTTAATCCATACGGACCAACCAGTGCCGGTGAAATATGTTTTACCATACTCAGGTTCGTAGCAAAGAACAGATTTGTCAGTAATACAGCTGTATGTGCTTTGGCCCTGGTGTTCAGAATAGAAAGATTTAGAAAGTGTGTAAAGGTAAAAAGGAAAAGATTACTTTAAAGAGGATAAGAATTGCTGTATCACTGTGTGTAATTTTTTACCAGGGTGAATAGCCGGAAGATGATAAGGGAATTGCTTTGCCTTTTTAATTGAATCAACTAAGGAAAAGTCTTTTTGCCCTGCTATATATGCCATATTGTTCTTCCTGTAGTAACGGGCCAGGTATTCTTGTTCAGTTTGTCCGGGTGTAGGGATTAAAATACTTTTCTTTTGCAGGTTCATAATATCCATAACCGTACTATATCCGCTGCGGCTGATGACATATTCTGCCTTCAACATTTCCTCGTTCAGTTTTATTGCAGGCAGATGATTAAATATTTGTATCATATTGGTAGATGGGATCAATGTTGTTGATCCGGGCAATCCCCTTACAATAGTTGCTGTGCCATTATAGTTACTTATTTCTTTAATTATTTTTTCCTCCAGAATTGTTCGTTGTGGTTCCGGTCCTGACAGGATAATAAGTAAATGATTTTGCTGGATTACTGTTTCTTTTTTTTCAAATCTCGACAGTAACCCGATATAATGAACAGGTATTTTCGGTTTTTTATCGGGGTGTGACAATTCACCTGCTAAGCTATTTTCAGTTTCAATATCCGGGACCCAGCACTCAGTAAACCGGTTGATGTATTTGTAATTTATTTTCTGCAGTACTTTTTCTGTCCATTTCCCCGTAAAAGTTTTTATCAGTAACTGGTGTGTGATAAAAACGGAGGGAATGGCGTTATGAAATAAACCAAACCGGTTATCGCTGATAATGGCATCGAAGCTGTATTCGGGGACTACTTTTTTTAGCCACCGATTTTCTGATTGAAAGGCGGCTAATAGTTTGCGGCTTTGCCGGATTATTCTCCATGGCAACCCTTTTTTTGTTTTAGAGTATTGAACATTATAGCCCGGCAAATGGAGAAAAGGCAATTCGGGGAACTCAGTTTTCAGCAACTCTCCCTGTATGCCTTCGCCAGCCAGCCAAACCTCACAATCCTGCGCTAACAGCTCCCGGATTATTGGTATGCACCGGGTAGCATGCCCCAGTCCCCAATCCAGCGGGGCGACCAAAATGCGGGGTTTCTTGTGTTTTTTATACGTAACAGGCTGATTTGGATTAATTTTTGTGGCTTTTTGGCTCAACGGAATACTAATTTGTTTGTAAAATAGTTTTAATTTAGAACATCCAATATATGAAGTCAATCAACAAAATAGCGATAGCCCTGTTATTAGTAATGGTTTTAGCCGCTTGTAACCGGAATTATTATTCTGGTAGCGGCAAAGGTGGAAAGAACTGTGGCTGTCCTAGTACAAAAGGAATGTCAGGATATTAAAACCTGTCAATTAATGAAGAACCTCAACAGAAACCTCTTAGTGTTATTCAAAGATGAGTTCATGACCGAACAGGCTATTGAACGGGAAGTATCCTATCTGAATGAAATTTTATCTGTAACAGATACGCCTGAAAAATTTTGCGCCGCTAATGAACTGGTAGATCGTAACAGTATTACTTCTAATAAAAAGAAAATGCTGAAAGAAGCCAACCATTTCAGGTTAAGGCCTTTCCGGTTTTTTATCAATAAAAATTGATCGGTAAACAAATTTGTTTGCTTTTAAGACAGCCTCTTTTTTTAGGATAGCTTTTGTAAAGCTTCTCTAAGTCTTTCAATCATTTCCTCGATCTCGTTCTTTTTGCAGGTGCCCACACTAAGACGATACCATGCAGAACTTCTGTCAGCACCAAATGCATAGAAGGGAACAACCGCCAAACCTGCTGCATTTAACACATAAGCGGTAACATCAGTTTGTGTCTCCAGAACCTTTCCTTCTGTTGTTTTCTTTCCCGCCAGGTCTATCTTTATGGTAAGGTATATAGCCGCTTCAGGAGTAATGGCATCAACAGGGAGCCCTTCATTTTTCAACCGGGTAAACCCATTATAAATGCGGCGTAATCTTTCTTCAATTTCGCTTTTAAAATTAGCCAGGTATTTTTTAATTCCATCACGGTTGCCCAGGTAATAGGCTACTGCTTTTTGTTCTGCCATGGGTGCCCAGGCACCAATATGAGTTAAGATGGCTTTCATCTTACTGATAACAGGAGCAGGTCCCATACCCCAGCCAACACGGACACCTGTTGCGGCAAACACTTTACTGATTGCATCAATAAAGATGGTATAATCTCTCATTTCATGTCGGAGGGAAACCGGGTTGTAATGTTTAATGCCTGCATATGTTAAATGCCAGTACATCTGGTCATACATTACATACAATTTCTTTTGTCCATCACCACGTCTTTTGTTTTCTTCAATTACCATATCACAGATGGCTTCCAGTTCTTCTTTGCGGAAAGTGGTACCGGTAGGGTTTTGAGGAGAACACAAAGAAATAAGACTGGCCTCTTTCACATAAGGACGAATGTCATCTGCTGAAGGCATGAAGTTATTTTCGGCCTTTGCTTCGATAACAATATGTTCACCTTCTACAAAATGGGTATAATGATTATTGTTCCAGGAAGGAACTGCATAAATAATCTTATCCCCTTTATCGCAAATGGCACGAAAGACTGTATAGATCAATGGCCGGCCGCCTGAGGCAACTAATATTTCATTGATGCCGTAATCAAGCCCTTCTTCATCTTTGATAAAAGAATGAATAGCTTCCCTCAAATCAAGGTTACCTTCAGCCGCCGGATAATTGGTGAAGTGTTTTCTGTAAGCTTCCACGATAGCATCTTCCAGTTCTCTGGGAATAGGGAAAATAGAGGGATCAAAATCGCCGATCGTAAAATTATAAATACGTTCTCCCTGGCGGATCTTTTCCCGTATTTCTCCACCCAGTTTTACAATTTCAGAACCAATCAGCGTTTCAGAAAGATGCGACAGTTTCATAACCCAACCTTTGCGGCAAAAGTAAATGGATTGGTGGAGATGGCAAACCGTTTGACCAGGGTAATTACAAAAGTCTTTCTTTATTCCACCAGGAAAATAATTTTTGTCAGCCAGTTTGCAGTATCTTTTTCAGTGGCAGGATCAGTGATATATTGCTCAATAACCGGGAATTTTTGTTTTAGTTTATTGTCAGCAAGGTATTTATCAATGCTTTTATAAGCATCTTCTGTTTTGTCATAAGCGCCATAATAGTTTACATATACTGCTTTGGAAGCAGTAATATCAGTTAAGCGAATAATGGTATTTTCGAAATCGGTCCCACTGCTTACAGGAATTGCTGCTGCCATATCCGCCTGTTGATTTTTTTCATCCCATACATAATATAAACCTGTGGGTGCTCCCTGTACTGCATTATTTTTTTCCGCTTCCTTATAAAGGATTTGGAAATGCTGTGCAAAAAAGGAGGTAATATCACTCCACTTTACCTGCTGGCGGACAACTGCATAGGTAGTGGCAGGGAAATTCATTGGCATCACATCATAATTTTTTTGGGAAGTTGCAGTAGCAGTTGTTTTTTCGACTATTGTTTTCAAAGCTGCCAACCCTTTTTCAAAATCATTTCCCATTTGCTCATCCATACTGTAAAAAAGATTGAAGATATTCCAGGGCCTGGGTGTATCCATTTCAAAATTCCATATGACGGAGGTTACACCGTTAGATTCATTCAATAGGAAAAACGAACCGGCTTTCCCCTTTTTGGGTTTAATAAAAGTAATAGCATGTACTATTTTTTTACCGGGTTCTATAGATACAATCTCCATCCTCCCATCTCCTGATATTTCCGGGCTTCCGGTCCATGTTGTTACGGCGCCCACTGTTCCGTCAGTTCCGGTAATGGTATGCTTTACGGTGGAATCCTGCTGATTCCATGCAGCCCAGTTATTAAAATTTTCCAATTTCGCCAATTGCTCAAAAACAAGAGCAGCCGGGGCTTTGATAGTAATTGATCTTTCGAGCTTTTGTTTTACTGGCATTACCAGCGAAAGAACAGCTGTGACGGCTACCAGTGACAGCAGGAAAAAGATGAAAAGGCGTATAGATTTCATGGCTGTTAATTAATAATGCTAAAATGCTTTTAATGGCTTTTCTTCTTGTTTAGCAGGCTTCAAAGTCGCTCTTATGTAACTATTCAGGTTGATATACTTCTTCGCTGCATCCTGAATTATTTTTGAACTGAGGTTATCTATCATTTTCTGTTTATTCAGAATATCCGAAGGTTTGGTGCCATAGAAATAGGCATCAAACAAGTTGTTTGACCAGAAGATATTCTGCTTGATATCCACTTCCAGTTTTCTTTTCTGCTGTTCTTTGATTTTCTCAAGGTCTTCGGCACTAACTCCGGTCTTAATTATTTTTCTTAACTCATCAAGGGCTGCAGCTGTTAAAGTATCCGCATTTTCGGGGGCACAGGGAAATGAAATATTGAAAGTTGAACTGCTGTAAGGGATCCTGTTCATGCCGCCGTAAGCACTTACACCATATACTCCACCTTTTTCTTCCCGAAGTTGTTCAACCAGTTTTATATTCATCAGTTCCCCCAGGCTGAGAAGGGCATAAGCCTCATTGTTATTATATACTGCGGGGACTGTAAATACCAGGTTGACCAGGCTCTTTGGATCTTCGCCTTTGGTGATTATCTTATCTACTTTACCTTTTGGAGGACGGATACCCAGGTCCCGGTAGGATTCTTTTTTGGCTATAGCTGGTAAGCTTCCGATATATTTTTCTAATAATGGCTTGATTGAATCCTCATCAAAGGAACCGGTAAAAAGAAAAGTAAAATCACCGGCATTGGAAAATCTTTCTTTATAGATATGAATACTGCGGTCAAGATTTATTTTATCAAAATCGGTTGGTTTAGGCAATGCTCCGGCACGGGGATGGTTCTGGGTCATTATTTTTTGAAATTCTCCGCTAAAATATATCTGGGGATTGGCCGCGATATTCGCATACAGTTGTTTCTG
>JACDJC010001869.1_pt1 | contig 17829 bp, 13 predicted proteins | sample 7454191 | NCBI WGS metagenome assembly JACDJC01 (sample SAMN14253291, study PRJNA609438) | sludge metagenome | isolation source: sludge after 25d culture with pyrite and EDTA | collected 2018-12-20 | reverse complement strand
CTTAAAAGCCCTGCTTTACCTATCGGATCGCTATGATCCACCAGTCGCATTGGCGTAAAGGGGCTAACTCTGGCCGTTTGCCTTAAAAGCAGGGCTTTGTTTCCTCGGTAAAGCCGTGCTTCTGGTCTAAAAAAACCTCCCTCGCCTCTACCCTATTTTAACTCTGTATATCCGTTAAATCTATGATTCTGTGTGCTTTTTTCCGTACGCGCTGCTTTAAACGAACAGGGTGAGTTTCCACTCACCCTGCATGGTTCCAACTACGCGCCCAGTGTCTCTTGAATAACCGGGGTAAATTCCAAACCCTCCGGCCCGACACTGACGTAAATTTCTTCGCCAGGCTTGATATTCCCAGAAAGAACTTCCATCGCCAACGGATCCTGAAGGGCATATTGAATTGCCCGCTTTAAGGGCCGCGCCCCATAGTCAGGATCATAACCAATATCGGCCAGATATTGTTTGGCTTCATCATTAATCTGCACGGTAAATCCACGTTCATATAATAGTTTTTGCATCCGCGCCAGTTGAATATCCACAATCTGCTTCAAATTTTCCTTATCCAAGGGGTGGAAGATGACAATTTCATCGACGCGATTGATAAATTCCGGCTTAAAATGTGTCTGCAATAAGCTATTCACTTCAGCTCTCGAAACATCTTCGTTCGCAGCGCGGTTCATCCAAAGCTGGCTGCCAAGATTACTGGTCATAATGATTACCGTGTTCCGAAAATCGACCGTGCGACCCTGACCATCCGTCAAACGTCCATCATCCAGCAGCTGCAATAGCACATTAAATACCTCGGGGTGCGCTTTTTCAATTTCATCAAATAACACCACATTGTACGGGTGTCGCCGCACCGCCTCGGTTAATTGACCACCTTCATCGTACCCGATGTATCCAGGAGGAGCCCCTACCAAACGGGAGACAGTGTGCTTTTCTTGATACTCGCTCATATCAATCCGCACCATCGCCCGCGCATCATCAAACAAAAACTCAGCCAAGGCACGGGCTAGCTCGGTCTTTCCAACACCGGTCGGCCCTAAAAAGATAAAAGAGCCAATCGGCCGGTCTGGGTCTTGTAATCCAGCTCGTGACCGACGCACGGCATTTGCCACCGCTGTTAATGCTTCTTCCTGACCAACCACACGCTGGCGCAAGCGGGTTTCCATGTTTACCAGTTTTTCCATATCCCCTTCCAGTAGCTTGTTAATCGGGATACCGGTCCAACGCGAAACAATTTGGGCAATTTCCTCCACATCCACTTCTTCTTTTAAAAGGGCGTCCCCGCTTTGGAATTGTTTTATCTGCTGCTCTTCTTCATTCAGCTGGCTTTCTAATTCCCGCAGCGTGCCGTAGCGTAACCGCGCTGCTTCTTCCAGATTAGACTGCCGTTCGGCCTGCTCAATTTGGAGTTTGGTGTCCTCTATCTTTTCTTTGGTGGTCTGCAACTTGGAAATGCTCTCTTTTTCAGACAGCCAGCGGGCATGCAGCTCCGCCGATTTCTCATTTAAATCCGCCAGTTCCTTTTCGAGTCGATCCAATCGCTCTTTGGATGCGGCATCTTTTTCTTTTTTAAGGGCTTCGCGCTCAATTTCCAGTTGCATAATTTCACGATCGACTTCATCCAAAACCTGCGGCTTTGAATCAATTTCGGTGCGCAATCGTGCTGCTGCTTCATCAATCAAATCGATGGCTTTGTCGGGCAATTGCCGGTCCGAAATATAACGGTTGGAAAGGGTAGCGGCTGCAATCGTAGCCGGGTCGGTAATACGCACCCCGTGATGAATTTCATATTTTTCTTTTAATCCCCGCAGGATAGAGATGGTATCTTCAACGCTCGGCTCTTCAATCAGCAAGGGTTGAAAACGCCGTTCTAAGGCCGGGTCTTTCTCAATATATTTGTGGTATTCATTTAAAGTGGTTGCACCGATTAAATGCAGCTCGCCTCGCGCCAGCATGGGTTTTAACATATTCCCAGCATCCATGGACCCTTCTGCTGCGCCTGCCCCCACTACCGTGTGCATCTCATCCACAAACAATAAAATCTCTCCTTCGGATTCGGTGATCTCTTGTAATACCGCTTTGAGACGTTCCTCAAATTCCCCCCGATATTTTGCACCCGCCACCAACGCGCCCATGTCCAATTGGATCAGCCGTTTTCTTTTCAATCCTTCCGGCACATCCCCTTTAATAATGCGCTGTGCCAATCCCTCAGCAATCGCAGTTTTTCCAACGCCAGGCTCACCAATCAAAGCGGGATTATTTTTTGTGCGACGCGATAAAATTTGGATCAATCGTCGGATCTCATCATCGCGGCCAATGACCGGATCCATCTTCCCACGGCGTGCCATTTCTGTCAGATCACGCCCATATTTTCCAAGGGCTTCGTAGGTCGCCTCTGGGTTAGCGGTTGTCACCCGTTGTGATCCCCGCACTTCGGTTAATGCTTTTAAAATCGCATCGCGCGTTAACCCATAGCCTGCCAAGAATTTGCTTTCCGCTGATTCGGCCAGACCTAACAGGATATGCTCGGTCGAAACATAATCATCATTCATGCCCTTCGCAAATTTTTCTGCTGCACTTAATACATTGCTAACTTGCCGAGACAAGCCGACTTGGGTCTGTCCCCCATACACTTTGGGTCTTTTATCCAACTCTTTTTGAATCTCATCTTTTATCCCCAACACACTGCCAGAAACTTTGGTAATAATGGCTGGTACCACCCCATCTTCTTGTTGAATTAATGCCAATAACAAATGATAGATACCAATTTCCTGATGGTTTAATTCCTCTGCAAGTCGCTGTGCAGCGGCCAATGCTTCTTGGGATTTTTGGGTATATTTTTCCATATTCATAACATCACCTCAATACCAAATTTAATCGATTGCTCATTCTTTAACTTTAAGATTTTTATATAGGAACAAGATAAACCTTTTGTAAGATGACTATTAACGCTCTATTTATACGCTACTTCCCCTTTAAAGATTCTGGTTGTATCCAATACAACAATTCGCAAATTGTCAGGTTCTACGAAAAAAGTGCTTGACAACCAAATTTTTCCTCACTATAATTAATTTATCAAAGTGAAAAAATAATTCTCCTTTCCCCTCAATGACAAAATCAAAATATCGCTCCGGCAGTAATGCCAACCTCCTAAAATCACATAATTTAAAGGCTGTCCTTCACAGCTTTTTATATAACCAATATGTTTCCCGTGCCGAATTGGCGCAAAACACATTGCTCTCTTCAACAACCATCACAAACCTGACCGCTGAGATGCTGGAGGAGGGCATTATCGTTGAAGAAAGCATCGAAAACAGTGGAGAAAAACGGCAGGTTGGGCGTCCACGCACCATGTTAAGCTTAAACCCCGAAGCGCGGTATTCGATTGGGGTGCATATCGGCATTGGTACCATCCGCGTCGCATTGACAGATCTGTATGCAAATATTAAGTTCAGTCACCATGATCCCTTTGAAGTCGATGATGATCCCCACGCCGTGATGGAACGAATTGGCAACAGCATCCTCCAACTGATTGAGAACAATACTATTGATCGAAAGCTGCTCATTGGGGTTGGAATTGGCGCATCCGGGCTGGTTAATCACCAACAAGGGGTCAACGTCCTTGCCCCGCGTCTGGGCTGGAAGAACATCCCTATTCAATCTATTCTGGAGAAAAAAGTACAGTTGCCAGTCATCGTGGATAACAACGTCCGTACGATGGCTTTGGGGGAGGCCATGTTTGGTTGTGGGCGCGATGTAGACGTTTTGGCCTTCATTTATGGACGGGTCGGGGTGGGGGCCGGGTTTGTGGTCAAAGGCCAGGTATACCGCGGCAGCGGAGCGGGTGCAGGGGAAATCGGACATACCATCGTCATTCCAAAAGGCGGGGCCGCATGCCGCTGTGGTAATAACGGCTGTTTAGAAACCATCATCTCCGAATCGGTCATTCTTCAAGAAGCCCAGGAGATTGCTGCCGCCCACCCGCACTGTCTTTTGAATTCGCCCTCCTCCATACCAACCCATTTAAAACCCATCGAGCGCGTATTTCGGGCTGCCGATTTGGGAGATCCCTACCTTAGCGCAATGATCAAAGACAAAGCCTGTTATTTTGGGATCGCGCTCGCGAACCTCGTAAATATCCTCAACCCCGAAATCATTATATTGGGCGGCATTTTTGGACACGCCGGAAATTCTTTTCTCCAAGAAACGGAAAAAAACCTCAGATCGCTTACCTTTGCGAACCTCGGAGAAAAAGTAACCCTGCAGCCGACCCAATTTGGCTGGAACGCAAATATTATCGGAGCTTCGGCGTTGGCTCTATCCAATTTTTTTTACAACCCAGTCCATGAATAATTTTCACCCAAAAGGAGGTGCAGCGATCCAATTTTTATGCAGAATCCGGTACTGATATTCAATTAAAAAAATTAGGAGAAGAAAATGAAAAAACTGTTATTGATTGTGATACTGATTTTTGCGGTGATGTTAACCGCCTGCGGCCCCAAAGACACCCCCGTTCCCACAGTGGATGAACCCGCTCCTGTGGAAGAACCGGTCGTCGAAGAACCTGCCACGGCTGTTCCCGAACCAACGGAGGCAACGATGGTGGAAGAGCCAGAGCCCATGGAAGAAGTTGAAATCCGTTTTTCCTACTATGCGGATGGCAACGAAGCCGACGTGATGCAAGGCCTGGTAGATAAATTTATGGAAGCCAACCCCAATATCTCGGTGGTACTGGACGTAGTTCCTTACCAAACGATTGATGAGCAGCTTCCTATTCAAGTAGAAACCGGAGAAGGACCAGATTTAGCACGCATCACCAATTTTGGTGCTTTCAAAGGAAAATTATTGGATGTGCGTCCCTATTTAGAAGACCCGGACTATTTTGAAAACAATTTCCCAGCCCCGGTTTTGGCAGCTATGCGTGCCGATGGCGATACCAGCGCATTAAGTGGTTTCCCGGATGCCTTAACCATCACCGGCCCGTATGTCAACAAAACCTTGTTTGACCAGGCCGGGATCGAAATCCCAGGCGAAGGCACCACCTGGCAGGAATGGACCGACATCACCAAACAGGTAGCCGAAGCAACCGGCGTCCAGTATGCCATTTCTGTAGACCGCACCGGACACCGTTTTGCCGGCCCAGCCATGAGCATGGGCGCGACCTTAATTGATGAAAACGGTGATTTTACGGTCGATACCCCCGGCTTCCGAGCTTATGCGGAATTAATAAATTCCTGGCATGTGGATGGCGTCACGCCGACCGAAGTTTGGCTGGTTGGGGATAGCTTGAATTCCTGTATCGATTTCTTTAAATCCGGCGATTTGGTGATGTGTATGTCCGGTTCATGGCAGGTGAACGGTTTGGTAAAAGACGTCGGCGATGCCTTTGATTGGGTGGTCGTTCCCAATCCCACCGGTGATGGTGGATCGACTGGCGTTGCTGGGGGTTCAGCTGTGGTCGCATTTGCCGATTCAGAACACCCCGAAGCCGTTGCCAAATTAATGGAGTTCTTAATCCAACCCGAAAACTTCAGTGAGTTCTCTGCTCAAACCTTATCCTTACCGGCACAAGAAGAAGTTGCCAGTATGGGGGTCGATTTTAACACCGATCAAAAAGCGGTCTTGGATGCTTTGAAAGCCTTCACCAACGAAGTACCCAAATTACAAGACCAGGCAGTCGCATTAAACGTCCACCCGTATGCCTTTGCCTACTATCGCAACAGCGCAAACCGCATTGCCCAATATTTAACCGGTGAGCTGACCCTGGATGAGACCATGCAACGCTTACAACAAGATATCGACGATGCCATTGCAGAAGCAAATCAATAAAACCTAAGAAAAGCGTAAGGGGTGCGGGATAAACCGCACCCCAATTTTTTTTGATTGGAGAAGCACGCTTATGCCGCTAACCACTACCATTAAACGCAGCCTATCAAAGCTAACAGAAGCAATTGGGCAGTTTTTTATTGATTTATTGGATTTGATCTTCGGTTCATTGCAAAAAATAATTGGCTTAAAAGCCATGCCGTACGTCTTTGTTTTGCCGAACTTATTGATTTTCGGAATTTTTATTCTTTTTCCAATGCTCTTGAATTTTCGGTATGCCTTTACCGGCGGCACCAGTTTTTTTCCGAACCAGCGGGAGTTTGTCGGTTTTGCCAATTTTGAACAATTGTTAACCTGCCAGAATTTTTTAGATCCTAATTCCTGCCGAGAAGATCTTTTTTGGCGTGCTTTATTTAATACCGCCGGATACGTCTTTTTTCAGGTTGGACTGATGGTTGTGATGGCCTTGATTACCGCCCTGGTATTAAACCGCAAGATTCGCGCACGCGGTTTTTTCAGAAGTGTTTATTTTTATCCGGTTTTATTATCCCCAATTGTGGTCGCCTTAATTTGGAAATGGATCTTGCAGGAAAATGGCTTATTTAATGGCCTCTTAACCACCTGGGGATATGAGCGCATTCCCTTTTTAGTAAACGCAGACTGGGCTCAATTTTGGGTCATTATCATCAGCGTATGGGCCTTCATGGGCTTTTACACGTTGATCTTATTGGCCGGACTTCAGTCTATTCCAGCGGATCTATACGAGGCGGCCTCTATGGATGGGGCCAATGAATGGAAATCGTTTTGGAATGTCACCCTGCCACTGCTAATGCCACAAATGGTGGTCGTACTGGTTTTAGCATTGATCAGAGCCGTTCAAATTTTTGATGTTGTGTTTGCCTTTACCGGTGGCGGGCCGGGCACAGCCACCTTATACCTGGTGCAGTATATTTATAGCAAAGGCTTTGCCAGCCCGAGCCGTCAGTTTGGGTTAGCCGCTGCTGCTTCCTTAATTATGGCGGGCATCCTGATTGTCCTCACCATTATTCAACAGATCATACGCAAGGAGGAAGAATAAATGAGCGGGATATTCGATTTTTTAACCCGAACAAGGGGAAAAAACAAACTTCACATCACCGATATGCTGACCTATCTTTACTTGATCTTGGGCATAATCGTCATGTTTGGTCCGGTTGTATGGTTAATTTTATCTTCCTTTAAATCATCCGCTGAGGTGGTCAAGTTTCCTCCCCGCCTGTTGCCCTATCGCCAGGAAACCGTGCAGGTTGCGGGCTTTGATGAGCCCCTTCCTTTATATCGAGTCCAGTTAGAAGACGGCAGCACGCAAACCCTGGCACAAGTGCGCCGCATTGGGCTTGAAGCCCAGATGATCGATCCGGCGCAACCAGATGAAATCATCAAGGTCAACATCAACGCCCGAGAACCGGTTGAAAACGTGTATTTTGGATTGGACAATTTTATTGAAGGGATTGAAAGTTTTAATTTTGCCCGCTATCTCTGGAACAGTGTCATCGTAACGGTTGTCGCCACCGTCACCACCCTGCTGGTAAACAGCATGGCGGCTTTTGCCCTTAGTAAATATCAATTTAAAGGACGTCAAACCATTTTTTTGATCATGATCAGCACCCTTATGATTCCACTTTCCGTGGTGTTGGTGCCCGTATTTTTAGTGATCACCAAAGTGGGCTGGAATAATAATTTATTGGGTGTGATCATCCCGGGCGCTGCCACCCCTACCGGCATGTTTTTATTAAGACAATATATGCTCACCATTCCCGACGAATTAATCGATGCGGCCCGCATTGACGGCGCTAGCGAATGGCGCATCTATGCCCAAATCATTCTTCCGCTGGCGCGGCCGGCCTTGGCCGTTCTCACCATCTTCTCCGTCATGTGGCGCTGGAACGACTTCTTATGGCCGCTGATCGTCTTAAGCCGCAATGAGTTATTTACCTTACAGGTCGGTTTGAACTCTTTCCAAGGAGAATTAAATGTACAGTGGCACTTGATTCTCGCCATGACCGTTCTCACCCTGCTGCCGATCACGGTTGTATTTGCCTTCTTACAAAAGAACATCACCACCGGCATTGCCACCACCGGCTTTAAGTAAAAAGCATAGAGTCCCTACAGTAGCGATCAAATTCTGGCTCCGATTCTAAAGACATTACAAATTTGTGAAAAAAGGGACTTGCTTTTTTTGGTACTTTTCATTATATTAATTAAGTGTCTGACAAGTAAGTTTTATTCATAGCCCCCATATCCTTATCCCTATTTACCCATTAGTGTCTAAATTATTATCGTTTATTACCTCCCCAATAATAATGTTACGTCCCGCATGTGTAAATAATCACCATGCGTTTTTTAATGTCAATCGGCAAATCTGCGGACAGGAGGTGTTAAAAACATAAATCAATCGTATCCACTATTTTTCGTCGAAAATACCCACTATTAAAAAATTTCATAAAGGAGAAGATCCATGAAGCATTTACGTTTTGTTCTCGTCGTTGTCCTGATGCTCACCGTATTTTTAGCAGCCTGTCAACCTGCTGCGACCCCAGCACCCGAAGTTAGCACGGAAGATGAATTGCCGTTGTTCTATGGTGCCTACGCCACCCCCATTGAGGAACCCTGGGATGGTGTCATCCATGCTGCCCTCCAAAAAGCAGCGGATGATGGAAAAATTCGGTATGAATACCAGGATGATATCGGATATGCTGGTGATATGGAACGCATTTTGCGCGAAATCTCTGAAGACAAAAAACCGGATGCAATTTTCGGTGATGCCTTTGGAAACGAAGAAGCTGTTCGCCGCGTTGGCGCAGAATACCCAGATATTGCCTTCGCATTCGGGTCTGGTTTAGGACCGGCGGAACCCAATGTGGCCGTATTTGATAACTGGATTCACGAGCCGGCTTACCTGAGTGGTTTACTGGCAGCGGGCGTGTCCGAGACTGGCATCATTGGTGTGGTCGGTGGACATCCCGTTCCTGAAGTTAATCGCCTCGTGAACGCTTTTATTGATGGTGTCAAAGAAGTGAACCCTGATGCAACCGTTTTAGTAACATTTATTAACAGCTGGTTCGACCCGGCAGCTGCCAAAGAAGCAGCACTCGCCCAGATCGATGCTGGTGCTGATGTTCTGTTTGCAGAACGCTTCGGTGTCATTGAAGCAGCCGTTGACAACGGGATTTACGCCTTCGGTAACATGAGCGACCAAAATGAACTAGGCCCAGAATATGTGATCAGCGGTCCGGTGTGGAATATGGAACCGACTGTTGATTATGTCATCAAGCAGGTGAAAGCTGATTCCTGGACTGCCCAAGACCTGAAAGACTTCAGCATGGTCGGCAAAGGCGGCGCGTACTTGGCCCCCTATCACGGCTTAGATGCCAAAGTCCCAGCTGACATTATGGCTTTGGTCGAACAACGACAACAAGAAATTAAAGACGGTCTCTTCCGCGTCAATATCGCAGAAGAAACCCCGGCCGGCGCACAATAAGATTGTGTTAACTACTGCCAAAGCTTCCCCACATTCATTTGGCAGTTTCCTTATGAACCCAATTTTCTCCTCTCTGAGTCGTTTTTCAGGGAGGAGAATTTCTCGGAGATGGCATGAACATTGTTGAAATGAAAAACATCACCAAACAGTTTGGTGATCTTGCAGCCAATGACAATGTTGACTTTGAACTCCGTAAAGGTGAAATTCACGCATTATTGGGTGAAAACGGCGCAGGCAAAACAACGCTGATGCGCATTCTGTATGGGTTATACCAACAAACCAGCGGCACCATTCTTATTAACGGGCAGGAAGTGGTTATTCACTCCCCCAAAGATGCGATTGCCAATGGAATCGGCATGGTCACGCAACACTTTGCATTGGTACCCCCAATGACCGTCGCTGAAAATGTAATTCTCGGGTATAACGATCGTTTCGTCATCGATAGGGCATCGATTGAAAAAAAAGTGGGCGAAGCGGCAGAACAGTTTGGACTGGACATTAACCCTAAATCCTTGGTCCGTCACCTTTCAGTTGGTCAACGCCAACGTGTTGAGATTTTAAAAGCATTGTACCGTAATGCACGTGTATTAATCCTGGATGAACCGACCGCTGTGTTAATTCCCCAGGAAGTTGATGTTCTATTTGAAACCTTGAAACGGCTGTGTAAAGAAGACCTTTCCGTTATTTTTATCAGCCATAAATTGGATGAAGTTACAAAAATTACCAATCGTGTGACCGTATTACGCGACGGAAAATCATTCGGAACCGTCAATACCGTCGATGTCACCCAAAATCAACTGGCAGCCATGATGGTTGGACGGGAAAATTTCGGTGTCAAACGCGGTTTAAGTACTTCATCTGAGAAAATTTTATTGGAAATTAAGAACCTTTCCGCGCTAGATGATCAGGGCTTGGATTGTGTAAAAAACATTAACCTCACCATTCACGCCGGGGAAATCCTCGGGATTGCTGGTGTGGGGGGGAATGGACAATCCGAGCTGACAGAAGCCTTGTGCGGCGTTCGTCCAACCACTTCAGGAGAGATCATCTTGGATGGTGTCAACCTGGTTGGCAAAAACCCAGCGACTTTTACAAAAGAAGGTATGGGACGCATTCCTGAAGACCGCCACGAAGGTGTCGTTGGCGATCTTTCCGTCTATGAAAACCTCTCGCTGGAATACCTGGATGAATACTCAAATAACGGTATCTTAAATCGGAAAGCCATTCGGGAAAATGCAGCAAATCTGATCAAGCAATTCCAGATCAAAGCAAAACCGAATGACAAAATACGCACCCTATCAGGCGGCAATATGCAAAAAGTGCTGCTGGCAAGGGTCCTATCTCGTGAACCAAAAGTTGTCATCGCACCCCAGCCAACACGCGGTTTAGATGTTGGCGCAACGGATTATGTGCGCGAACAGCTCATCCTTCAAAGTAAACGCGGAGCCGGTGTTATTATGATATCGGAAGATTTAGATGAAATCTTATCGGTATCAGACCGCATCGCTGTCATTTACGAAGGTGAAATTGTAGGTATTTTACCTTCATACGAAGCCACCCCAGAACGCCTCGGTTTATTAATGTCCGGGGCTGTAAAGGAGTATTAACCAAATGACAACGACAAAAAAGAAACTCCGTTTTGTTAAAACAGATACACCACCCTTCTGGGTAAAGCCAGCCATTCCGGTTTTGGCGTTAATTGGTACATTTATCATTACCTCCGGGTTGATCTTGTTAAGTGATGCCAATCCATTCGAGACGTATTACTACTTCCTGTTTGCCCCGCTTGGAAGCCGGGTCTCTGCATTGGAAATATTAGTAAAAGCGACTCCCTTGATGTTGGTCGGTGTTGCCGTCACCTTTGCTTTTGCAACCGGATATTACAATATCGGTGCCGAAGGGCAGTTGTATGCCGGTGCGATCGCTGCCGCCGGGTTTGGGGTCGCCCTACATGGCGTTCCCGCTATCATCTCCCTGCCCATTATGATCATCAGCGGCTTCCTTGCTGGCATGGCCTGGGCTCTTATCCCCGCCCTGCTCAAAGTAAAACTAGCGGTTGATGAAGTTGTAACCACCTTGTTGATGAATTCCATCATGGCGTATGTGGTCAGTGCCTTGTTAAACGGCCCCTGGCGTAACTCCGCTTCGGGGTGGCCGCAATCAGCGGAAATATCGCCAACGGCCATGTTTTTTAAGATTGTCCCCCGCTCGCGATTGAATTTTGGTTTTATCATTGCTGTCGCATCCATTTTGATCTTGTGGATCGTGATGACGCGCACTTCCTTTGGGTTGAAAATGCGCGCGGTTGGTCTGGGAAAACCGGCCGCCAAATTCGCCGGCATCAATGTCAATAAAACCGTCCTGATCGCCGCATTGGTTAGCGGCGGCGTAGCTGGCTTGGCTGGTGTCGCAGAAGTCGCTGGCATCCAATTCCATTTGATTGGGGAACTTTCGCCGGGTTACGGCTATACCGGTGTCATTATCGCCACCTTGGGCTCCCTGAATGCGTTTGGAGTGGCTGCTGCTGCTATTTTCTTTGGATTGGTGGATGCTGGCGCCCAAACCGTCAGCCGCGCTCTCGGTGTTCCTGTTTATTTGGGAGAAATCACCCAGGCGACTATGCTGCTGGTTACGCTAGGCATGTTGTTACTCCAACGCTATCGGATCAGGAGAGTGTGATGGAACTGTTTCTTGTTAATTTAATTGCAGCAACACTGCGCGTCACCACACCGATCCTGTTAGCCGCGATTGGTGAAACGTTTTCAGAACGTGCCGGTATTCTTAACCTTGGAATCGAAGGCATCATGTTTTTTGGTGCTTTTGTCGGCTTTTTTGTAGCCGATGCCTCTGGATCGCTATGGATTGGCTTCATTGCAGCGATCATCAGCGGCATTCTTTCAGGATTATTAATGGGCCTGTTGTCCGTGTCATTGGGGGTAAACCAACATGTTTCCGGTTTAGGGATTACCCTTTTGTTAACAGGGTTATCGCTATATGGCTTTCGCCTGGTTTACGGCGGACTTTCCACGCCGCCTTCCATTGATCCATTTCCACAATTAGCACCCTTCAAAGATGCACCGATTATCGGCCAAATCACACAGCAGTATTTTCTGACCTACGTTACTTTTTTGGTCGTCATTCCTTTAGCCTGGTGGTTGTTATACCACACCCGCTTTGGGTTGAATATCCGGGCAGCGGGTGAAAATCCGGAAGCTGTGGATGCGGCTGGTGTGAATGTGTTCGTCGTGCGCTACATGGCCTTAGGCATTGGCGGCGGCCTGATGGCTGCCGGGGGTGCCTTTTTATCGCTGGCGAGCTTGGGTGCCTTTTCACATGGTATAATTTCAGGACGTGGCTGGGTTGCCATCGCCATCGTCATTTTTGGTAATTGGGACCCAATTCGAGTAATGCTCGGGGCGTTGATCTTTGGCGGAACGAACGCACTCCAGTTACGACTCCAAGCGATGGGGTTACAGCTACCCATCCCCTACGAAACATTTTTAGCCCTGCCCTATATCGTCACGATTATCGCCTTGGTATTGGCAGGCCGCAATGCTTCCTACCCAGCTGCATTGTTAAAACCTTATAAACGAGAGTAAAAATCGTTCCTTTTCTGCAACAAAGGAGTATGGAATGGAATACAAATATATTGGTAAGAGTTATGTTCGTCCGGATGCCGTCAGTAAAGTTACTGGTAAAGCCATTTACCTGGATGATATCCGCCTGCCGGGCATGTTGTACGCAGCCATCAAACGACCTGAGTATGCCCATGCAAAAATCTTAAACATCGACACCAGCGAAGCCGAAAAAATGCCCGGTGTGGTCAAAGTTGTCACCGGAAAAGGCTGTGAATTCCGTTACGGCGATAACATCAAAGATCTGGTACCGATGGCCATTGACCGCGTGCGCTATATTGGTGAACCAGTTGCCGCTGTTGTGGCAGACACACCTTTGAACGCCCAAAATGCGGTCGAAAAAATTAAAGTTGAGTACGAACCCCTGCCGGTTTACATTGATGCCCGCGATGCGGTCAAGGAAGATGCCGTCTTGATCCATGAAGAAAATGGGGACTTCTGGCACCTGCCTACCTTAAAGCCGCTTCCTGGCACTAATATTGCCAATGAATACCACCTCATCAAAGGCAAAGGCGAAGCCGGGTTTGAGGAAGCTGATGTGATCGTAGAAGGTGATTTCTTATACCCGCTTGGATCTTGTGCGGCCATTGAACCGCACGGTTCGATAGCCTGGTTCAAAGAGGATAAAACCATCGAAATCTGGTCATCTTCGATCTGCCCCTTCATTATCCGTCAGGACATGGCGCATTCGTATGGTGTTCCCATCTCTGATGTGCGCGTTCATATCCCGGATATTGGCGGTTGTTTTGGCTACAAATCCGATATCACCGTTGAACAAACAGTGGCCTATGTTGCCAGCTTTGTGCCCGGCTACCCTGTAAAATGGGTTGCCAGCCGGAAAGAAGATTTCACCAGTTCACTGCTAGGACACGGCATCCGCATGATTATGAAAATGGGTGCCAAAAAAGATGGGAAATTAGTGGCGTTGCAGGCCAAAGTTCTGCACACTGCTGGTGCGTATGCCGATACAGCCGTGAACGTTACCATGGCTGCCACGCACAATTGTTCCGGTCCGTATGAATTTGATCACTGTGATTTAGTCGGACATACGGTTTATACCAATACCCCGCCGGTAGGTGCGTATCGCGGATATGGACACCAAGAAGCCCAATTCGCCACCGAACGCCTCATCGAAATCCTTGCTAGAAAGCTCAACATGGACTCGTTTGCCCTGCGTGATATGAATTACCTGTGCGAAGGCAAAGTAAATGCCCTCGGGGAAACCATGTGGAAAACGAATGGCAATATCTTTGAATGTGTTGATCAGATCAAAGAAGCAGTCTACACTCAGGAAAAGCCACCGGAAGATGATCAATATTACTACGGGCGTGGTTTTGCAGCCCTGATGAAATCACCAAAAGGTGCCCCATTCTCCACCAAAGGCTGCTATATGAAAATGAATATTGATGGCAGTGTGTCCGTCAATATGGGCGGTGCTGAAGTGGGCCAGGGCCTGCGCACGATTGTGCAGCAAATCACCGGAGAAGCACTGCAAATCCCGCCAGAAAGAATTCGCGTCTATACCGAAATTGACACCCAATTCTCGCCGTATGAATGGCAAACGATTGGCTCCATGTTTACTGTGCAAGGTGGTCGGGCGATCATTCGTGCTGCTGAAAAGCTGGTCAAAATCTTAAAAGAAACCGCTGCCCAGGTGCTGAAAACGGATGTTGATTATCTGGGATACGATGGAGAATATGTTTTCCTGAATAATGACCCCAGTATTCGTGTGGCCGTCACCGAAATTGCACGCGGCTACATCACCAGTGACGGCATTACAATTGGCGAAGTTGCTCAATCGGTCTCCGATGCACGCCTGCCACGCTACGCCAATCCTGATAAAAACGGACAGGGCAGCCTAGGTGTCACCTATACCTTTGGCGCGACGGCCGCTGACATCCGCATCGAAAAGAAAACCGGCAAAATTTTTGTTGATCATTTTGCCTCTTCGTTTGATGTCGGCCAGGTGATTAATCCCTTGCAGGCACGTGGAACCGTGCTGGGCGGGGTTATGATGGCAATTGGCGCAACGCTTTGGGAAAAGGTAGAAATTGATGAAAATGGCGTTATTACCAATCCCCACTTCTTTAAATACCATCTGCCAACCTACAAGGAAGCCCCCAAACAGACCATCACTTTTGTGGAAAACCCGGGCATGATTGGCCCGTTTGGCGCACGCGGTTTGGGTGAGCATCCGGTGATTGGGCCAGCCCCAGCCATCTTAAATGCTGTTTACGATGCGATAGGCGTTGATTATTTTGAAATCCCCGTTACGCCGGATATCATTAAAAAAGCATTGGCTGAAAAAGCGCAAAAGGAAGAAAACTAATGGTACAAAAATTTCACTTCACAATCAACGGGAAACCCACGTCCGTGGAAGTTGATCCCGACATGATGTTGATCGATGTCATCCGCGATGTATTGAATTTAACCGGCACAAAACGTGGCTGCGATAACGCCACCTGCGGCACGTGTACTGTCGTGCTGAATGGCAAAGCTACCAAAAGCTGTAATACCAAAATCAGCAAGGTGGAAGGGGCCGATATTTTGACGGTGGAAGGGTTGGTTGTTGAGGGGGAACTGCACCCCATCCAAAAATCAATCGCCGAATCCGGTGCCGTGCAATGTGGCTTTTGCACACCTGGCATTGTCATGGAGCTGTACGGTTTACTGGAAAATGATCCAGACGCTTCAGAAAAAGACCTGACCAATGCCTTAAATAAACATTTATGCCGCTGTACCGGTTACGAACCGATCCGCGATGGTGCATTAATGGCCCAAAAACTGGTAAAAGACCGCAAATAGAATACTATCCTGGATACGCTTCGGTGTATCCAGGAATAAAAAACCCATCATCTCATTTTAAAGGAGAGTTTTTACCATGTCTTATGATATTTTAATCAAGAATGCTTTAACGCGCACCAGTCAGGGCAAAACGGTTCAGATCGCTGTCAAAGACGGCAAGGTCGCAAAAATCGCAGAAAGTATCTCTGGGGACGCAGCCCAAACCATCGATGCACAGGGAAACCTGGTCACGGAATCTTTTGTGAATGGTCATTTGCACCTCTGCAAAGTTTACACCCTGCTGCGCATGGACGATGCCGCCATGGAAGATTACACCGATGGCAGCATGGGCGGCGCGATGACCGCCATTGAATTGGCCGCTAAAGTAAAAGAAGAATATGACGAGTCCTGGATCATCGAGAACGTGCGTAAAGCCGTTGATCTGGCCGTAAAATTTGGCAACACCCACATCCGCGCCTTTGCCGATACAGACACCAAAGCCAAACTGGAAGGTGTCAAAGCCCTCATCCGCGCCCGTGAAGAATACAAAGATAAAGTTGAAATTCAAGTGGTCGCATTCCCCCAAGACGGCGTGGTGCGCGATCCCGGTGCAGAAGATTATATCGATCAGGCCATGCAGCTCGGTGCCGATGTGGTCGGCGGTATTCCGTGGATTGAATATACCGATGCTGATGCCCAGGAACATATCGACAAAATGTTCGCCATCGCCAAAAAATATGACAAACCGGTTTCTATGTTAATCGACGATGCCGGCGATGCTGGTCTGCGCACCTTAGAAATGCTGGCCGTTACCACGATTAAAAACGGCTGGGAAGGGCGCGTAACTGCCCAGCATAGCCGCGCGATGGCTCTGTACGCTGAACCCTATTATCGCAAGATTGAATACCTGTTGAAACGCGCCCAAATTGGTGTCGTATCCGACCCACAAACCGGCCCCCTCTACGCCCGCGTAAAAGATCTCTACAAAGCTGGTGTGCGCATTGCACTCGGCCAGGATGACATTGCCGATGCCTATTATCCCTACGGCCGCAACAACATGTTGGAAGTCGCCTTCTTGGCCTCCCACCTGATGTGGATGAACAGCCGCCCCGAAATGGAGATCCTGTACGATTTGATCACCACCAACGCTGCGCAGGCTCTTGACATTCAAGGTCACAAGTTAGAAGAAGGCGGCAACGCTGACCTGGTTGTCTTGAATGCCACCTCGGTCTGGGAAGCCTTATGGTCACACGAGGCCCCACTGCACGTCCTCAAGAATGGCAAAGAAATCACTGCCAAATAATTAACGTCCATTTACACGAAACGGGTGCCTTGGCACCCGTTTTATTTTCTTTTTTTTTGCGTAAATTCGCGAAATTTGCGGTAGCTTTTCGTCTGTGACTCTGTTCATCTGTGTGACTCTCACTCAACAATACGCACGAACCTTCTCTAAACATTCAGGGGTACAATTACAGCCCTAAGCGTACACGCATTACAAGAAAGGCCGCCATGAGCAGATTCGATTGGGTTGAAAAACCCACCTTGATCCTGGATGAGACCGTAGCCCGCCACAATATCAAAACAATGAGTCTGAAAGCCCAAGCGCAAGGCATCCGCTTCCGACCCCATTTTAAAACCCACCAATCCGCTGAAATTGGAACTTGGTTTCGCCAAGTTGGCATCCGGGCTATCACCGTCTCATCTATAGATATGGCGCAGTATTTTTTTGAAAATGGCTGGCAAGATATAACCATTGCCTTCTCCGTTAATCAGCGGCAAATCGGTCATCTCAACCGCTTAGCCGCACAAATCAAGCTCGGCCTACTGGTAGAATCATCAGAAAGTGTGTTGTTCCTACACAATAACCTGCTCCACCCCTGCGACATCTGGATCAAAGTCGATACCGGCGCCCAGCGTACCGGCCTATCCTGGCAAGAACCACAGGCTGTGATCGACATCGCAAAACGCATTCAAAAATCGCAAAACACCAACTTACGCGGTCTGCTCACCCACGCCGGCCAAACCTACCAGGCTCATGGAACAGCGCAAATCTGCCCGATT
>JACDJC010001868.1_pt1 | contig 17833 bp, 16 predicted proteins | sample 7454191 | NCBI WGS metagenome assembly JACDJC01 (sample SAMN14253291, study PRJNA609438) | sludge metagenome | isolation source: sludge after 25d culture with pyrite and EDTA | collected 2018-12-20 | reverse complement strand
TTTGCGGGTGTCGGGGTTGACGACACGGGACAGGGCCGCACGGATGTCCTGGATGGTGGTACTCATGGGGGGTCCGGATGAAAACAGTCGAAACTGCAAGCATAGCGGATTACCCTGGCATTCTGCAGATTGACCCCCATATGGACATCAGATCGCACGCCGTGTTCGACCGCGGCAGACGCGCATGCCGTGCGGGGCAGGCCGCCAGAATCCTCTGGACTGCATTCCACACCGGGCGCACTCAAGCGCGGCCGGTACGCACCATGCAACCTTTTTCGGCCCCAGGAGCCCAACCCTCATGAACATCATCCAGAAAAGCCTGCGCGCCGTCCTGTTTCTCATCCTGGCCTTCTTCGGGCTGGTGATGGCGCTCGTCTTCATGGCCTCCACCGTCCTGGCCATCGGCGTGCTGTACATCGTGGCACGCCTGCAGGGGCGGCCCTTTGGCGTGAAGGCCTATTGGGCCGAACGGCGTCGCCCGCCCAGGGCGCCACGTTCCGGAGGTGGTCCCGCCGGACCCGGGCACAAACAGGACGTGGTCGACATCGAGATGCGTGAAATCCCCTAGAATGAGGGTTTCGCCCATTTCACCTGTCTTCCATGTCGCGCACGATCTTTGTCACCACCGCCCTGCCTTATGCCAATGGATCGTTCCACATCGGCCACATCATGGAATACATCCAGGCCGACACCTGGGTGCGCGCCATGCGCATGGCGGGCCATACGGTGCATTTCGTGGGCGCGGACGATGCCCATGGCGCCCCCATCATGCTCAAGGCGCAGTCCGAGGGCATCACGCCCCAGGCACTGGTGGCACGCTATGCCGCGGAACGGCCAAAATACCTGAACGGCTTTCACATCCGTTTCGACCACTGGCACAGTACCGACACGCCGGAAAATGTCGAGTTGTCCCAGGACATCTATCGCAAACTGAAGGCGGCCGGCTTCATCTACAGTCGCGAAATCGAGCAGTTCTACGATCCGGTCCAGGGCATGTTCCTGCCCGATCGCTACATCAAGGGGGAATGCCCACGCTGTCACGCCAAGGACCAGTACGGTGACTCCTGCGAATCCTGCGGCGCGGTCTACAGCCCCACCGACCTCATCGAGCCCTACTCGGTACTGACCCGCGCGCAGCCGGTGCTGCGTGCATCCGAACACTTCTTCTTTCGCCTGTCCGACCCGCGCTGCGTGGCCTTCCTGCAGGAATGGACCCACGGCATGCGCGCCGACGGCAGCGCGCGGCTGCAGCCCGAGGTCCTGGCCAAGACCCGGGAGTGGCTGGGCACCGCCGAAGGCGCGCAAGCCAATCTGGCTGACTGGGACATTTCCCGCGACGAGCCCTATTTCGGCATCCCCATCCCGGATGCCCCGGGCAAATATTTCTACGTCTGGCTGGATGCGCCCGTGGGTTACCTGGCGTCGCTGAAGGCCTGGAGCAAACTGAGCGGTCTGGATTACGACGCCCTGGTGGACCCGGACGGCACCACGGAACAAGTCCATTTCATCGGCAAGGACATCGTCTATTTCCACGCCCTGTTCTGGCCCGCGATGCTGAAATTTTCCGGTCGCAAGACCCCCGACCTGCTGCACGTGCACGGTTTCATCACCGTCAGCGGCGAAAAGATGTCCAAGAGTCGCGGCACCGGCATCTCACCGCTGCGCTACCTGGACATCGGCATGAACCCCGAATGGCTGCGCTATTACATCGCGGCCAAGCTGAACCCCCACGTGGAAGACCTGGATTTCAATCCGGACGATTTCATTGCGCGCGTCAACAGTGACCTGATCGGCAAGTACGTCAATATCGCCAGTCGGGCAGCCACGTTCATCACGCGCCATTTCGACGGCGCACTGGCTTACGTGGGCAGCACGGACAGCCTGCGCGAGGAACTGCGCACGTGCACCGCGCAGGTCCAGGCCGACTTCGAGGCGCGCGACTATGGCCGCGCCATCCGTCGCGTCATGGCCCAGGCCGATCGCATCAACCAGGCCTTCGATGCCGCTCAGCCCTGGCTGCTCGCCAAAGGCATCGCCCAGGCCGACGCCCATCAGAAAGCCGCGCTGCAAGACATCTGCGCGCGCGCGCTGGCAGGTTTTCAGGCACTGTCGGTGATGCTGGCACCGGTCCTGCCAGCCCTGACGGAACGCGTGGCGCGCGAGCTGTTCGGCCACGACCGGCCTTACGTCTGGGCCGACGCGCACCTGCTGCCCACGCGGGTTGCCGCCTTCAAGCACCTGATCCAGCGCGTCGACGCCGCGCAGCTCGACGCGCTGTTCGAGCCGCCCCAGGCGCCTGCGGCGCAGCCCGGTGGCGAAGCCATTGCCGAACCCATCGACATCAAGGACTTCGGGCGCATCGACCTGCGCATCGCCCGCATCGTGGAATGCACCGAGGTCGAGGGTTCCGACAAGCTCCTGCGCCTGTCGCTGGACGTGGGCGAAGGGCGCTTGCGCCAGGTGTTCTCAGGCATCCGCTCGGCCTATGCACCGGCCGATCTGGCCGGCAAGCTGACGGTGGTGGTGGCCAATCTGGCCCCGCGCAAGATGCGTTTCGGTGTATCCGAAGGCATGGTGCTGGCGGCCAGTCACGCCGATGCGGGCACGGATGCCGGTCTGTACATCCTGGAACCCTGGCCCGGGGCACAGCCCGGCATGCGCATCAGCTGACCGCAGCGCATCAGCTGACCACAGCGCACCAGCGGCTGCCACACGACATCGGGGCAGATGCCACAGCAGGCCGGCACGGGTGCGGCGCATGCCGGCGTGCACTGTGCTCGTATCAGCCCTCGGCCTTTTCGCCAAACAGCAGGCGCGTGATCAGCTTGTCGTCAATCGGCTCGCCGCTCAGGGTACGCGCCAGGATCTCGCTGCCCAGGGACTGCAGCGAGATCACGATGTCGGGATTGACGCGCCGGATTTTGCTCAGGTGCATGGGGGCGTTCACCAAGGCCACGAGCTTCGTCTGCGGGCCGCAGACCTCACGGCACGCCAGCACGATGAAGGCGTTTTCCGAGTCATCCATGCGCAACGCCAGCACATGGCGTGCCTGAGCGGCGCCCGCCTGGCGCAAGACCCCGGCATCCGATGCGTCGCCAAACAGCAGATCCGCGTCGGCCGGATATGGATGGCTCTCGGCCGACGGTGCGATCACGGTCACCTCGTGGCCCCGCTGGCGCAGGGCATCGTAGAGGCTTTGGGCAAGCGGGCTGACCCCCGCAATGATGGTGTGGTCTTTTCGCATGGCGTGTGAGATCTGGCCGCGCATCAGGCGACGGATGTTGCCCCCGACCAGGGGAGCAATGACCGCGCTGATGGACGTGGCAAAGACCGTGATTCCCAGGATGATGATGGAAACGGTGAACAGGCGTGCCGCCCCGGTCTGCGGGCTGATGTCGCCATAACCCACGGTGGACATGGACACGATGGCAAAATACAGGGCCGTGACCGGATCATGGATGGGCGGCGCATATTCTTCGCCCAGATACAGCACCCCGAAGACGGCATACACCAGCAGGAACAGCACGCTGAGCACGGCAAACAGGCTGCCGGCCGTCAGACTGGTGCGATCAAAGCGGCGCCAGTAGCCCACCAGCAGGGCCACCAGGACGATGGTGTAGACGAGCAACCCCAGGTAGCCCTGCCCGAACCCCAGGGAAAATGCCGCCACGACGGCCAGCAACAGAATGCTCATGGCCCACGCGATGCGCGCGCGAACCAGCAGACCGATTGCCATCACCTGCACGCCCAGCCCCAGCATCAGGTGCGCCATGCTGGCAATGCCGCCGGACTGCATCAGGGCCACCACCGTGGCGCCGTCACCAGCCAGCACGGCGTCGATCAGGCCCTGCCCCTGCAGGACGCCCCAGAGCGGTCGCAAGAACAGGTAGCCGTCCACAGCCACCAGCACCGCAAACAGCCAGTGCCACGGGAAACTGTGCAGAAATCGACGCGGCCGGGCCGCAAGCGAGGAAATCCGGATCCGCATCCGCAAGCATTGCCTGTATGTCCGACAGGATTTTCAGTGTACTGCATGCCCTGGGCCACGCCGACCTTATACTGCGGGCATGTCTTCCATCCGTTCGAATGGTTCCGAGTCCCCGGAACGCCAGTTTGCGGCACGACGCAGCACCTGGGTCAGTGTCTGGGTCAATCTGCTGCTGACGGGCGTTCAGTTCGTCGTGGGTGTGTTCGCGCAGTCACAGGCCCTGATCGCTGATGCCATCCATTCCCTGTCCGACCTGGTGTCCGATGGCATCGTGCTGGTGGCCAACAAGCACAGCGCCAAGGCGCCCGATGCCGATCACCCCTATGGACACCTGCGTTTCGAGACCGCTGCCACACTGGGCATCGGCCTGTTGCTGCTGATCGTGGCCGCAGGCATGCTGTGGCGCAGCTTCGAGCGCCTGCAGGCACCCGACCTGATCCCGGTGGTCCACCCCGTCGCCTTCTATGTGGCCCTGCTGGCGCTGCTGGCAAAGGAAATACTGTTTCGCTACCTGCTGCGGGTCGCCCGGCGGGTGCGCTCCACCATGCTGGTGGCCAACGCGTGGCACGCGCGTTCCGACGCCGCCTCGTCCCTGGTGGTGGCACTGGGGATCGGGGCCAACCTGGCAGGGTTGCCCCTGGCCGACCCGCTCGCCGCCCTGATCGTGGGCCTGATGATTGCCCGCATCGGCGGCAAATTTTCCTGGCATGCCTTCAATGACCTGGTGGACCGGGCGGCCGACGACGACACCGAGGCGGCCATTCGCAGCCGCATCCTGAGCACGCCTGGCGTGCGCGGCATCCACGATCTGCGCACGCGCAAGATGGGCGACATGATCTGGGTGGAAGTGGATATCGAGATGGATGGTCTGCTGACCATCGAGGAAGGCCACGCCATCGCCGTGGCGGCGCGCGAGCGCGTCATGGCCGACCTGCCGGTGCTGGACGTGATGACGCATTTCGACCCGGTCTGACGGCCCGGATCGCCCGGCTCGCAGCGCCGGGGCCGCGTCAGCCCAAATGGCTGCCGCGCGCGGGACCATCGCCGGATTGCATGCGTGCCAGCCGCTGCACGATGCCGCAGGCATCGACCGCCTGCTCCTGCAGGCATTGCTGCCGCAGCGCGATCAGCTGTTGCTGCAGATCCCGCAGTTCGCGCAGACGGATGTCGACGTGTGCGATGTGTTCATCCAGCAGGTGATTGATCGGCCCGCAATCGCGCGCGGGATGATCGATCATGCCAAGCAGGGCGCGGATTTCGTCATGCGTCATGTCCAGCCCGCGGCAGTTGCGGATGAAGCGCAGGCGATCCAGATGCTGCGAGCCATACACCCGGAAATTGCCCTGGGTGCGTGCGGGTGCCGGCAGCATGCCGATCTTTTCATAGTAGCGGATGGTTTCCGCCTGACAGCGGGCGGCCTGGGCCAATTCACCGATTTTCATGCTCTGCTCCGGGATGCTTGACTCTGTAGTTACTACAGGGTGTGTACTGCCATCATAGATCGCATCACGGATGATTGCCATGTCGCATGCCATACCTCATCAGTCGACGTCCTGCTGCCACCAGAGCGCCGGCCCAGGCCCCGCAAAGTGCGGCGCAGACGACATCGCGCTCGCACCCGCGGTGGCCGAAGGCGCCGATCGGCGCACCCGGCTGCACATACGGCAGATGGACTGCCCGACGGAAGAAGCGCTGATTCGCCAGGCCCTCGAGCGTCGCACTGACGTCCGGCGTCTGGAGTTCAACCTGGTGCAACGCGTGCTGACGGTCGTCCACACGCCCGCCTCCCTGGACGACATTCTGCAAGCCATCCGCACGCTGGGTTTCACGCCCGAACAGGCCCATGCAGGCGTGGCGCCCCCACCCGAGACGGCGAAACCCTGGTGGCCCCTGGTGGCCGCCGGCGTCGCCGCAGTGGCCGCCGAAGCCGTTCACTGGGTCGACGCGCCCGCAGGCCTTGCGGCCGCGCTGGCCATCCTAGCGGTGCTCGGGTGCGGCCTGGAGACCTACCGCAAGGGCTGGACCGCCCTGCGCCACGGCCAGCTCAACATCAATGCCCTCATGAGCATCGCCGTCACCGGCGCGCTGCTGCTGGGGCAGTGGGCCGAGGCGGCCATGGTCATGGTGCTCTATACGCTGGCCGAGCGCATCGAGGCGCGATCCCTGGACCGCGCACGCAACGCGGTGCAGGGCCTGATGCAGCTGGCGCCCGACCAGGCCACCGTGCTGCAGCCGGATGGCCGGTGGCAGGATCTGCCGGCCGCCGACGTGTCCGCCGGCGCCCTGGTCAGGGTACGGCCGGGCGCGCGCATTGCCCTGGACGGGCAGGTCGAATCCGGCCGGTCGACCGTGGACCAATCCCCCATCACCGGGGAAAGCCTGCCCGTGGACAAGACGGTCGGCGACGCGCTCCATGCCGGTACCATCAATGGCGCCGGCGCCCTGGAATATCGTGTGCGAACGCCAGCCAGCGACTCCACCCTGGCACGCATCATCCGCGCGATCGAATCGGCGCAATCCGCACGCGCACCCACCGAGCGTTTTGTGGACCGCTTTGCCCGCGTCTATACGCCGCTGGTCGTGCTGCTGGCACTGGCCATCGCCGTCCTGCCGCCGGCAGTGGGCCTGGGCGGCTGGCACGAATGGGTGTACAAGGCACTGGTGCTGCTGGTCATAGCCTGCCCCTGCGCGCTGGTCATTTCCACGCCGGTGTCCATCGTCAGCGGTCTGGCGGCTGCCGCCCGTCACGGGGTGCTGATCAAGGGCGGCGTGCACCTGGAACAGGGGCGGCGCCTGCGCTGGATCGCCCTGGACAAAACCGGCACCCTGACCCACGGACGCCCGGAATTGACCGACATCCAGCCGCTGGGCGGGGGTGATGCGGCACGCACGCATGCGCGGGCTGCCGCACTGGCGGCCCGCTCGGATCATCCGGTCTCCCGCGCCGTGGCCCAGGGCCTGGACGCATGGCCTGCCGGCCAGGTCACCGACTTTCAGGCCCTGCCCGGGCGGGGCTCATGCGGGCGCATCGAAGGCAGGCTCTACCACCTGGGCAATCATCGGCTGATTCACGAACGTGGTCTGTGCTCACCCGCACTGGAAGCTCGGCTCGCGGCCCTGGAGCGCGCCGGCAAGACGGTCGTGCTGCTGGCCGACGCACAGCAGGTTCTGGCGCTCTACGCCGTGGCCGATACCGTGCGCCCCGATAGCGCGGCCGCCATCCAGGCCCTGCACGCGCTGGGGGTGCGCACTGCGATGCTGTCGGGCGACAATGCGCACACCGTGGCGGCCATTGCCACGCAGCTTGGCATCGATCACGCTGAAGGCGACTTGCTGCCCGAGGACAAGCTGCAGGCGGTGGATCGGCTTGCAAGCGCCCATCACGCGGTCGGCATGGTGGGTGATGGCATCAATGACGCCCCGGCCCTGGCGCGCGCCGACATTGGCTTTGCCATGGGGGCCATGGGCAGCGATGCGGCCATCGAGACGGCGGACGTGGCGCTGATGGACGACGACCTGCGCAAGATCCCCTGGTTCATCGGCCTGTCGCGCGCCACGCACCACGTCCTGACCCAGAACATCACCCTGGCCCTGGTCATCAAGGCCGTTTTTCTGGTGCTGACCGTGCTGGGGCTGGGCACCATGTGGATGGCCGTGTTTGCCGATGTGGGCGCAAGCCTGCTGGTGGTGGGCAACAGCCTGCGCCTGCTGCATCATCAACGCGCCAGGCCACCCAGGGTCAGCGGCGCATGGCGATTGACGTCCTTGTACAGCAGATAGCGGAAGGGGCCGGGGCCACCCGCATAGCAGGCCTGCGGGCAGAAGGCACGCAGCCACATGAAATCACCCGCCTCGACCTCGACCCAATCCTGGTTCAGGCGATAGACTGCCTTGCCCTCGAGCACGTACAGGCCATGTTCCATGACGTGCGTCTCGGCAAACGGAATGACGCCACCGGGCAGGAAGGTGACGATGTTCACATGCATGTCGTAGCGCATGTCGGCGCTGTCCACGAAGCGGGTCGTGGCCCAGCGGCCTTCCGTGTCCGGCATGGTGCGCGGTTCGATGTCCTGTTCGTTGGTCACGAAGGCATCCGGCAGGGGCAGGCCCTCGACCGCCTGATAACGCTTGCGTATCCAGTGGAAACGGGCCGCCGCGCCACTGCGATTGTGCAGCGTCCAGCGGGCTGCCGGCGGAATGAAGGCATAGCCGCCGGGCTTCAGGGCGTGCACCGCATCGCCCAGGGCCAGTTCGACTTCCCCTTCCACGACAAACAGCACCGCCTCGGCCTGCGCATCCTGCTCGGGGTGATCGCTGCCACCGCCCGGTTCGACTTCCACGATGTACTGCGAGAAGGTCTCGGCAAAGCCTGTCAGCGGCCGCGCCAGCACCCACAGGCGCGTCTTTTCCCAGAATGGCAGGCAACTGGTCACGATGTCGCGCATCACACCCTTCGGTATGACCGCGTAGGCGTCGGTGAACATCGCCCGATCGGTCAGCAGCTCGGTCTGTGCAGGATGGCCGCCATGCGGCGCATAGTAAGTCGTCTTGGTCATGGAAATTCCCGGTCCGGAAAACCGCTACGATATCGGACCCGGCTTCCATTTACAAATCGAATGTTTGCATTCTGCGTATGCAGAATATGCATCTTCCTGGCATGCCTCCGCAGCGGTCACCGCGCCACGTGCCGGTGCAGGTCAGGCAGCCAGCGCCGCGGCATGATGCGCGATGTGATCCCCCAGGAATGTGGCGATGAAGTAGTAACTGTGATCATGGCCGGCATGCCGGCGCAGGGTCAGCGGGTGGCCCGTTTCGGCGCAGACGGCCTCGAGCAGTTCGGGACGCAGCTGGACCGTCAGAAACTCATCGGCTTCGCCCTGATCCACCCACAGCGGCAGGCGCTCTGGCGCATTGCGGATCAGTTCGACCGCATCCCACTGGGCCCAGTCGCTGCGATCGTCTCCCAGATACGCCGTGAACGCCTTCTGCCCCCAGGGAACCTGCGACGGAGCGACGATGGGCGCAAAGGCCGAAACACTGCGATAGCGCCCCGGATGCCGCAAGGCCGTGATCAATGCACCGTGCCCGCCCATGGAATGACCGGCAATGCCGCGGGCGTCGGTGGCCGGAAAATGTGCTTCGATCAGATCCGGCAGTTCGCGTGCCACATAGTCCTGCATGTGGTAATGCCGGGCCCAGGGCGCACGGCTGGCGTTCAGATAAAAGCCTGCCCCCTGGCCCAGGTCATAGGCAGGATCATCGGCCACACCCTCGCCGCGCGGGCTGGTGTCCGGCGCCACCAGGATCAAGCCATGTTGCGCCGCATGCAATTGGGCCCCCGCCATGGTGATGAAATTCTGTTCCGTGCAGGTCAGGCCCGAGAGCCAGTACAGCACCGGGCAGCGCTCGCCACGCAGCGCTACCGCGGGCAGATAGATGCCAAAGCGCATGGTGCAGCCCAGGACGGCTGATTCATGCCGCCAGACCTCCTGGCGCCCGCCGAAGCTGGCGTGCTGCTCGACGCGGGCGAGCCCGGGGGGAGTGCCCGCATCGGGCTGGATGATTTGCTGGGTCATGTTGCAATTCCTGTTCTGAGAGGCTCAAGTTCCGGGAGGCTCAATAATGCAGCACACTGCGGATCGATTGGCCGCTGTGCATCAGATCAAACGCCTCGTTGACCTGGTCGAGCGGCATGGTGTGGGTCACGAAGGGGGCCAGGTCGATGTCGCCGCGCATGGCTTCCTGCACCATGCCGGGCAGCTGCGAACGCCCCTTGACCCCGCCAAAGGCCGTGCCCTTCCAGGTGCGCCCGGTGACGAGCTGGAAAGGCCGCGTGGCAATTTCCTGACCGGCACCGGCCACGCCAATGATGACCGACTGGCCCCAGCCACGGTGCGCGCATTCCAGTGCCGCGCGCATGACATTCACGTTGCCGATGCATTCAAAGCTGTGGTCCACGCCCCAGCCGGTCATGTCGATGATCACCTGCTGGATCGGCTTGTCGTGATCCTTGGGATTCACGCAATCGGTGGCACCAAAGACCTTGGCCAGCGCAAATTTGGCGGGATTCGCATCCACGGCGATGATGCGCCCGGCGCCGGCCTGACGCGCCCCCTGCACGACTGCGAGGCCAATGCCGCCCAGGCCGAATACGGCCACGCTGTCGCCCGGCTGCACCTTCGCCGTATTGCGCACGGCACCAATGCCGGTGGTGACGCCACAGCCCAGCAGACAGACCTGCTCCGGATTGGCCTCGGGGTCGATCTTGGCCAGGGAAACCTCGGCCACCACGGTGTATTCGCTGAAGGTCGAGCAACCCATGTAGTGGTAAATCGGCTGGCCCTGATAGGAAAATCGGCTGGTGCCGTCGGGCATCACCCCGCGGCCCTGGGTGGCGCGCACGGCCACGCACAGATTGGTCTTGCCCGACTTGCAGAACAGACATTCGCCGCACTCGGCCGTGTAGAGCGGGATGACGTGATCGCCCGGCGCCACACTGGTGACGCCTTCCCCGACCTCGACCACCACGCCGGCGCCCTCGTGTCCCAGCACAACCGGGAACAGGCCCTCGGGGTCGTCGCCGCTCAGCGTGAAGGCATCGGTATGACACACGCCCGTGTGGCTGATTTTAACCAGGACCTCTCCCTTGCGGGGCGGTTCGACGTCGATTTCGACGATCTGCAGGGGCGCTCCGGCCTGGAAGGCGACAGCGGCACGTGATTTCATGGATAGTCCTCCGATCTGGTCAGCCCCGGGGCCAGGAATGGCCGGACATCGGGCTGAACACAGAAGAATAACAAACACGGGCGAAGCGAACCCGACCACCGGCGAAGAAAACCCGAAGGCCTGCGCATCCCGGACCCCTGTCGGAACGTCCCCAAGACCTCCCTGGCGACGCAGTTATCGCTGAATATTTCAAGGTTCAAGAGTACAAAGGGTCCATCCGCCAAGTGAACGGCGGTCGGGAAGCCAGGAGCAAGCATGTCACAAACCGCGGATCACGATCAGTCTTCAGAAGCGTGGCCATCGATGGCCACCGCAGCCTTGCGCGTGGCTTTCGGCATCATCTGGGTGGCAAACGCGGCCTTTACGTGGACACCGCAGTTTGCCGTGCACTACGTCGGCTACCTGCACAATGCCGCCCAAGGCCAGCCGGACTGGTCGGCCTGGTGGTTCAATCTGTGGATTGCCGTCGTGACGCCCAATGCCGGGCTGTTCATCTGGCTGACCCGCCTCATCGAGACGATTCTTGCGCTGGCGCTGGTGCTGGGAATCGCGCGCAAGACCATGTATGTCGCCGGTGCGCTGTTCAGCCTGCTCATCTGGAGCACGGCCGAGGGTTTCGCCGGCCCGTACGCCGTGGGTGCCACGAACATGGGTACCGGCATCAGCTATGTGCTGATCTTCCTGGCCCTGCTGGCCATCAACTTCCGGGCCGGGTCCAGCCCCTACAGCCTGGACTACTATCTGGAACAGCGCTGGTCGGGTTGGCGCCGGATCGCCGAATGGCGCGCGGATGTGCCGCCGACCATGCCGCAGCCCGTGTCCTGGCGCATCCAGGTGCCGGTCCTCGGCGGGATCGTGCTGCTGCTGTTTTTCCTGATCGCCGGGCTGCAGAGCAGCCTGAACGTGAAGGCCCCCTCGCCGGCCGCGGCTGCGGCTGCCGTATCGCCGTTGTCGCTGGCCTCCAGCGAGCCCATCGCCAAAGCCCGCGACGCACGCCTGCCGCCGGCGCAGACCAGCGATGACGTCACCCTGCACATCGACGCCACCGACAAATCGGTGGCCATCGCCAGCGGCGTCGAATACCAGGCCTGGACGTTCGGTGACACGGTGCCCGGCCCGGTCATCCATGTGCGCCAGGGCCAGACGGTCAACGTGGTCTTCACCAACCACGGCATGATGCAGCACTCGATCGACTTCCATGCGGCACTCACCCCGCCCAACCTGCATTTCGTGGACATCCGCCCGGGCGAGACGATCCGGTTTTCCTTTGTCGCCAAGGTCCCGGGGGCGTTCGTCTACCATTGCGGCACGCCGCCCGTCCTGCTGCACATCGCCAATGGCATGTATGGCGCCATCATCGTGGACCCGGTGGACACCCCGCTGCCGCCTGCCGACAAGGAATACGTACTGGTCCAGGGCGAGTGGTACACGCAACAGGTCTCCGGCAAGCTGATGGGCGGCGACTTCGAAAAAATGCAGAAGGAACAGCCCGACGAGGTGGTCTTCAACGGCGTCGCGTTCCAGTACCGTGACCATCCGCTGCCGGCCAGGCCGGGCGAGCGGGTGCGCCTGTACATGGTGAACGCGGGCCCGAATCTCTGGAGTTCCTTCCATGTGATCGGCGCGATCTTCGACAAGATCTACCCCGATGGCGACCCGGCGCACGCCCTGAGCGGGGTCTCCACCTATACGCTGGGCCCCGGGGCCGGTGCCGTGTTCGACCTGATCTTCCAGGAGCCGGGCAAGTACGCCTTCGTCGACCATGACATGGCGCACGAAATCATGGGGGCCCAGGGCTTCATCGAGGTCGAGGCCCCGGCGGGGACCGCCGCCGCGAAACCGCCGGTCCAGAAGGCTGCGGGCGTGGTTGCAGCAGCCGCTCCGGCAGAGCCGGCCGGACCCTATACCTTCGACGCGGCGCGCGGCACGGCACTGTACACGGCCCACTGCGCCGCCTGCCACCAGGCCACCGGTGCCGGCCTGCCAGGCGCCTTCCCACCGCTCAAGGACGACCCGGTCGTGATGGACCCGGATCCCGCGAAACACATCCATGTCGTGCTGCACGGCCTGCAGGGCGAGGCGATCGCCGGGACCATGTACCCGAGCCTGATGCCGGGCTTTGCAAGCAGCCTGAACGATCACCAGATTGCCGACATCATCAATCATGAACGGACTTCATGGGGCAACCAGGCCAGGCCGGTCACAGTGGACGAGGTGAAGGCCGAACGGGCCGGATCCGCGCAATGAGCTGCCTGTTCAACACCTGAGGGGCGCAAGCGCCCTGCTTTCAAAGGAGATGCAAAATGAAATCAGCCACCTTCCTGCGGACTGCCTCATCGGTTGCGGCGTGCGCGGTGATGTTTGCGATGGCGGGAGCGGCCGCTGCGGCAGAAAACTATGCCGCACGGCTCATCCCCATGAACACGCAGATCACCCGCTCGGACACCACCGGGGTCGCGCACCTTTCCGTCGATGGCGATCGCCTCACCATCGACATCCGCGTGAAAAACGCACCCGGCAACATGGTCCACTGGCAGCATTTTCACGGCATGAAGACAGGCGGTGAAGCCAGCTGTCCAGGCCTGGGCGCAGATGCCAACAACGACCAGATCGTCGACCTGATCGAGACCGGGCCCGCCGCCGGCACCACGATGGTTCCGTTCGACACAAACCCGGCTGCGATGGACGTGGCCCACGGCCACTATCCCAAGGCAGTGGCCGACGGCAGTTACCACTACCATCAGGTGGTATCGCTGGCAGCCTTGTCCTCTGCCTTTGCCAAGGCCTTCGATGGCCAGCAGCTGGATCTGGACAAGCGTGTGATATTCATTCACGGCGTGCCGGACACGACCCCGCTGCCCGCCTCGGTCCAGTCGCTGGGGCCCATCCCGGCCGCCGTCACGCTGCCGATTGCCTGCGGCAAGATCGAACGTACGCAATGATGAGATTGAATCGCCCCGGAACGTCAGTTGCAGCAGGATGGGCCGCAGCAGTTGCGCGGCGCCAAACTGGCTGATGCAGTTGGGGCGGGTTGCGGTGTGGACGCGGAGGTAACAGGCTTGGTGGCCCGTATGAAACCGCTGACGAACTTGCCGTCCACCTGCTGGGCCAGTTGCTGCAGGTCTTGGGTCTGGCCTGACAAAAAATCTCGTGCGTCGTCGACAGAGTAGACCCGTGTCACCTCGATGTCGGGGTTCTCGAAGCCCGCGGCGGTGAGCTTGGCCAAGTAGTCCTGGTCAGAGAGGGCACCTGCGACGCAGCCGACCCAAAGCTCCATGCTCTTGCGCAGCGCCGCCGGCACTTCGCCACGGACCACCACATCGGAGACCGCGAAACGGCCACCAGGCTTGAGCACCCTGAAGGCTTCCTTGAGAACCTGGTCCTTGTCGCCAGAGAGATTGATGACGCAGTTGGAAATGACCACGTCGACCGAGTTGGCGGGTAGCGGGATGGCCTCGATCTCGCCCTTGAGGAAGTGGACGTTGGCAAGTCCACTCTTGCGTTTGTTCTCTTCAGCCAGGACCAGCATCTGGTCGGTCATGTCGAGGCCAAAAGCCATGCCGGTCGGGCCGACGCGCTTGGCGGACAGCAGCACATCAATGCCGCCGCCCGAGCCCAAGTCCAGCACGGTCTCGCCGGCCTTGAGTTCGGCCAGCGCGGTGGGGTTGCCACAACCCAGGGAGGCCAGCAGCGCCTTCTCTGGCACTTCGCCGGACTGCAGGGCGTTGTACAGGTTCGAGGTGATGGGGTCGGTCCCACCAAAGCTCGCGGATGCGCTGCCACAGCAGGACCGGGTGGTGCCTTGGGTGACACGGCTCGCGGCTTCGCCGTAGCGAGCCTTGACGATTTCCTTCACATCGCTCGTGGTGCTCATGATCAACTCCTTGGGGTGGTTAACTGCAGCAGACGATGGCCTGCGGTTCAATGGCGCGGTTGCGGGTGCAGCACTCGGCGTACAAAAAGCTCAACAGCTCCTGCAAGGAATCCGTGTTGGCCGAGTACCAGAGGAAGGTGCCCTCGCGACGGACCTTGATCAGTTGCTCGTTCTTGAGCTTCTCAAGGTGGTGCGACAGCGTGGAGCCGGAAATCTCCAACTCACTGGCGATGTCGCTGACGATGAGGCCATCAGGATGGGCGCTCAGCAGCAGGCGGATGATCCGCAGCCTGGGCTCGGTCCCCATCGCGGACAGCATGTCGGCGAACTTCACCACCTCGTCGGTGTCGTCGGGCTTGGGCATGAAGGCTCCTTGTTTCTGTATTTCTACAATGATCGAAATATACCAGAACATCGACTAAAAGTCGAGCAGATGGCCGATGCCCTGTTCGACGTCTATGCCGGTTCATCGAGCTGGTGCTCGGGAGGACGCTGGCGCGCGCCTCGTCACGCAGGGCGCGTGCCTCACGAAGGGACACCTCGGGACAGGTGCCCAGCGACATGCGCCTGGGCTCCTTCATCCAGTAGTAACGGAAGTGCCAGCTCTTGCTCCCCGTGGCCGTCACGGCCAGGGAGAGACCATCGACGTCTGGAAGGGTGTAGGCCTTGCCGGTGGCCTTGGCTTGGCGGACCGCCAAGTCTGGGTAGTGCCATGCTCCAGCTCCTGGACATGAGTCAGGAACCAGATGCTTGACCCATCGACCTCAGCACCCTGGCAACAATCCGGAAGCCGCCGTGCCCACAAAAATGGACATGAACGTCGCGGCTTCAGGTGGATTTCCGTGGAACCCGCTGGAACATCGAAGTGTCGAAAACTCAACCAGAATCAACGAATTACGATGCTTCTTGGACTTCGTCAGAATTCCCTGGAACGAAGCCGTGGAGCGGGTGATGGGAATCGAACCCACGCTTGAGGCTTGGGAAGCCGCCGTTCTGCCATTGAACTACACCCGCGTCGATGCCTGATGCAATCGATTGATGTTCAAGGATTTTTGGTAAAATCAGGGTTCACCGCCACCCTTGAAGCCCCATAGTTTACTGCATTTTGAATCTGCTCAAGCCTCCGTCACCTGCCATCACGGCCCGCAACCCATCGGGTCGCACGCACATTCGCAGCTTCGTCCATCGTCGCGCCCACATCACGCCCAGCCAGCAACAGGCTCTGGCGCAATGGCTGCCGCAATGGTCCATCGACTACCAGGACACGCCCATCGATCTGGCGGCCGCGTTTGGCCGCAGTGCACCGGTCATTCTGGAAATCGGCTTTGGCATGGGGGAAACCACCCAGCGGATCGCCCAGGCCCGTCCGGAGCACAATTTCCTGGGAGTGGAAGTCTTCCATGCCGGCGTGGGGGCCCTGCTCAAGCGCATCCATGAAAACGGCTTGAGCAACATCCGCATCATCCAGCACGACGCCGTGGAGGTGCTGCGCGACATGATCGCCCCGGAATCCCTGGCCGGTGCGCATATTTTCTTCCCGGATCCCTGGCCCAAGAAGCGCCACCACAAGCGCCGCCTGATCCAGCCTGCCTTCATCAGCTTGCTGGCCAGCCGCCTGGCGCCCGGTGCGTATCTGCACTGCGCCACAGACTGGGAAGACTATGCCGGGCAGATGCTGGAAGTGCTGGCGGCCGAACCCGCCCTGCAGAACACCTGCACGGATTTCGCGCCACGCCCCGATTACCGCCCTCTGACCAAATTTGAACACCGTGGCCTGCGCCTGGGCCACGGCGTCAGGGATCTGATCTTCACCCGGAGCGCCCCGGCGAACGCCCCACAACCCACAGAGGCCCACTGATGTATCCGGAGATCTCACCCTATGCCCAGGGTTTCATGGACGCCGGCCACGGCCACCGGGTCTATTGGGAACTGTGCGGCAATCCCGAAGGCCGGCCGGTCGTGTTCCTGCACGGTGGCCCGGGCGCCGGCTGCTCTGCCGAACATCGGCGGCTCTTCGATCCGAGCCGCTATCACATTCTGCTGTTCGATCAGCGCGGCTGCGGCCGGTCCACGCCCCCGGCCTGCATCGAGCACAACAGCACCTGGGATCTGGTGGCCGACATCGAGCGCCTGCGCGTCGAAGTCCTGCATGCCGAGCAGATGGTGGTCTTTGGCGGTTCCTGGGGATCCACGCTGGCGCTGGCCTATGCCGAAACCCATCCGCAGCGGGTACATGCCCTGATCCTGCGCGGAATCTTTCTGTTGCGTGCAGCCGAGTTGCGCTGGTTCTACCAGGAGGGGGCCTCATGGCTGTTCCCGGACCTGTGGGAATCCTATCTGGCCCCGATCCCGCAGGACGAGCGTGATGACCTGATGGCTGCCTACCGCCGTCGGCTGACCGGCCCCGACCCCCAGATTCAGCTGCAGGCGGCCCATGCCTGGACCCAATGGGAAAGTCACACCATCAGCCTGCTGCCCAATCCGGCGCACCAGCAGGCCTACGCAGGTGACCAGGCGGCACTGGCCTTTGCACGCATCGAAAACCACTATTTTGTCAACGGCGGCTTCATGGAAGAAGGCCGCCTGCTGCGCGACGCGCACAAGCTGGCGAACATCCCCGGCGTGATCGTCCAGGGTCGCTATGATGTCTGCACTCCGGCCCGGTCCGCGTGGGACTTGCATCGTGCCTGGCCGCAGGCAGAATTCCAGTTGATCCCCGACGCCGGCCACGCCTTCGACGAGCCCGGCATCCTGGCACAGCTGCTGGCAGCCACCGATCGTTTCGCCAGCGCCTGAGAAAGGTCACATCATGACATTGAACATTTCGCTGAACGGCACCCCGACTGCGCTGGAAGACGTCCACACCGTACAGGACCTGGTGGTGCATCTGGGCTACCGGGGCAAGCGCATCGCGGTGGAACGAAACGGCCACATCGTGCCGAAAAGCCAGCACGCCCAGGCGGCGCTCGCCGAGGGCGACCAGATCGAGATCGTGGTTGCCGTCGGCGGCGGGTGATCAGCGAAAACCGCCGCGCCCCAACCCGCCCAGACCCTTCAGGCCGCCCATGGTGCGCATCATTTTCGCCATGCCGCCCTTTTTCATCTGCTTCATCATGCCCTGCATCTGTTCGAACTGCTTGAGCATGCGGTTGACTTCCTGGACCGGCACGCCGGAGCCGGCCGCAATGCGGCGTTTGCGCGAGGCCTTGAGGAGCTCGGGCCGGGCACGCTCCTGGGGCGTCATC
>JACDJC010001867.1_pt1 | contig 17843 bp, 32 predicted proteins | sample 7454191 | NCBI WGS metagenome assembly JACDJC01 (sample SAMN14253291, study PRJNA609438) | sludge metagenome | isolation source: sludge after 25d culture with pyrite and EDTA | collected 2018-12-20 | reverse complement strand
CCCCCATACATTATAGGCACCTTCCCCAAAAAAGTTGATCGTGTTTTTCATCACGTATTTGGCCTAAAATTTGCTATTGATTTCGTTGCAAATAATCAACACAGAATTTATTTACGAAAAGCCCTAAATTTTTCTTGACAAAGGGCGATAAAGAAAATAGGATGGGAACTGGTGAGTTAATTTATTGTTGATGTTTTGATGAAATGGAATAACATGAACAGAACGGGAAGGATTGTTATATCTTTTATTTGGTGCATGCTAACCGTTGTGGCTTTCTGGCGTGAAGGTGTCAGCCAATCATTTTGGTCGCTGTTGTTTATTTGGCAAATGTGGGGAGTTAATATTCCACCGAAAGGGGAATAAAATGCAAAACAAAATCTGGATTGAACTGGACAAACCAAAGGATAAACTTCACGCTACTGAACAATGCCGCCTTGCAAATCTAATGCTTGCCCGGCTTGGCGTAAAGTACGGCGAATTTTTCGCATCAGAACGCGGTTATTGTTTCGGTTCTAATACTGGCTACCTTGACCTTCCTGATCGCGGTCACTGGTTCAGCCTTGATTTTCTATCCGGTCAACTTGGGGAAAAATAATGCATACATCTATCATCATAACTCCCGCCGTTTCAATCATCATCGGGGTTTTCATTCTCGCCGCTGTCGGACTGAGCATTTACCACGACAAGCTTAAAAAGCGCCTTGAAAAATATTATGAGGATGATCGCCGTATCCTGTCTGAACTGGTCAAGGTTTTGCGTGACAACTCTGAAATGTATCGTGAAAACCTTAGCGCCGCTGACAAGGCGTTTTTGCTGTCTCAGGCCGAGGATGCGGCTAGGTGGCGCGTGTTACGATATTACGGCCCCGAGCATCCTATATGGGAAGAATGGGCAAAAGCGAAAGACGAATATGTCCGTGATTCTTTGGTGGACTTTTACCGCAATGATTAATCTAAAAAATGTTCACATTCTCCGGCCTGAAATTCGACCCTGTTTCACTTGCGTCAATTGGCGCTATGTAGGCGGCTCTCAATATTGCTTTCGCCTACGCCGGCAAAACAATCTTGAAATGATGCAAAAATGTCAACATGCCCGGAATCCGGACGGGCTGTGTCAGCCGCAAGCGCGGTTTTTTCGTGGAAAGTAATATGGAAAACTATCAAACATATTATTTCAGTTTTGAATGTCGAGTTCGCGGTGGCAGTCATCGCCTTGCCGTTGTCTGGAAACGTGACGCGCATAATATTTCAGAGGCTTTCGGGCTTGCCAAAAACGCGGCCCGCAGGTCTGTTATTTGTGCCAAGTGTAGCCGTGACCCCACTGTTTCTGTCATTACGGCGCTCGAATACAGACAAAAATCGGGGTTTGAATGAAAACAATGCGGGACACAATAAAAGTAGAATTTTTGAAACGGCGGGCAAGGAATTATTATAATGCCTATCAATATGAACTTGACCAGATGAGTTGTGGCCGGGCGCTGGGCGAGCATATGGATCCCCGTTTATTTGAAGCGAAGCAGGCGTTTAACCGGACGATGGACGAATTAGCGCAAATTGGCCCCGGATGTCCGACTGGGCGGCTTTAGGCATTCTTGACCTTTCCCTTCACCCGCCTATAATGCTCATTCAGGGGGTAAATCTGGCACAATGGCATTCGACTGGAAAGCCGAAAAGGCGCGTCTTGAGCGATTCAAGACAGCGGACTATAACCGGCTTCTACAAATTCTCGAAAACGTCTCCACTGACCGCGAAGCCGCGCGACTGCTCGGGGTATCTCCCCGCACGATCTATCGCTGGAAAACGCACGGCCTTGGCCCCATCAGCGCCCGGAAACATCATGCCGACATCGTTCAGGCCCGTGCCAAGGTTATCAGACGGGCGCGGCGGGAGCAGCAAAGGGCTTATCTTGAAGATCAGCCCCCACCTGTCCGGCCAGTCATTTCACAGCGTCACGGTGGGGACAGCGTTCACGTTTACATGCCCGGCGCGAGTCTTGAGCAGCTATTTGAGATCATCAAGGATTTTCGCAAGCGCACCAGACCGCGTTATGCTTCGTTTTATATCACAACCCGGTTTGACCCAAAATTTAGCGGGTGGTGGGACGGCGATAAAACAACTCAAATAGACATGGGCATTCAGTACCGCGTAGAAAAAAGCGGACATTTAGGGGGAACAATGAATACGACATATATAGCATTAAATCGAAGTCTGCAAAGTCTCTATTCAATTTTGCTTGAGCATTACGACATTCAAGACGGTCATATAGAAAAGTTGGTTTTCCAGCGTTTAAACCAACGTAAATAATGCTTACCCGTCCACAGCGGGTTAACCGCATTGCCGCATCACTGGCAAAACGGGAAGAGCGAAAGCAAGCAAAACTAGAGGCGCAAAAACAAAAGCGCCGTCAAGCGTTCCGGTTAAAGCCCCGCTCCCGTGCCAAATTAAAACCGATCATTGCTTATGATCTGGAAACAACTTCCTTTGCCCTCAAAGGGAAGAAAAGCCTTACCCCCAAGCCGCTTTATATAACTGCGTTTTCAGAGGACTTGGGAATACAATATTCTCTCGAAATAAAATCGCTTGAACATTTATTGCATATTCTTCAAACTCGTTTTCTGATTGAAGAATTTAACCATTGCCGTTTCGTTGGCTGGAATGCAAATAATTACGATGTTTATTTTATTTGCGCGGCCCTGCTTAATTCTGACGAATATATCATCCGGCCTTATCTCACTAAAAACAAGAAAGTTCGGGGCGTCAAAATCCTGCTCAAGTCTGATGAAAAACAGAATTGGGAATTTCTCGACGGCATGAGCATGACCGGGATTCAGCGCAATCTAAAAACCTTCCTCAAAGTTTTCGCTCCCGATTATCACAAACTCGAATCGCCCGATTTTGAACACGAAGAATTTAACCCAAAAAACCAAGCGCATGTTGACTATGCTTTACGCGATTCTGTCGGACTTTGGCACGGGCTACAAAAAGCCGAATCAATCACGGTTGAAAATTTCAACATCGGATTACAGCCCACTGTCGGCAATATGGGGATAAAAATTTTTCAGGCAAATATGCCTCAAGATGTAACGATCTGGCCGCTACCTTTTGACGTTATGAATATTGTGCGCGATTTTGTCATGCGCGGCGGCTTCTGTTTTTGTGTCGGAAAATATTATGGCCCGGTCTGGAAATACGACATTAACCAAGCTTACGCGGCGGCTATGCGTGATTGCTGGCTTCCCGCTGGGCATTGCGTGTCAACTGACAGTTTCCACAAATATGCCAAGGCCGGAATTTATCAGATTAATGCCACGGCCCCGCGCTCAAATATCGTGCCGTTTTATTGGCGTGATGAACACGGCAAAGCGCAGTTTGATTATTCTACTCTAAAAAATTGCTGGGTAACTCAAGCAGAATTTCAACAGCTTGAGAAAGAGGGATGGAAAATTAAAATTTTGCAGGGCTATTTCTGGAACGATCATTTTCGTATGAAACAGTACGTTGACCGGCTTGAGGACTTGCGTATCAACGGCCCCGGCGGGCCTAAAGGCGCTCAGGGTGAAATGGTCAAGGCCATAGGCAATAATTCCTATGGCAAGACCGTGGAGCAGCTTGACGGGCTTGAAATCGTCATGTCGAAAGACTGCCCGGACGGCTTTTCCCGTTATCAGGACGAAGAAGATTTATTCCAACATCTTTGGTTTAAATTCGGGGAGCCGGGCGTTCGCGCTTATCATCAGCCGCAAATTGGCGCATTCATTACTGCTCATGTTCGCATGGTGCTACGGCGGGCAATTTTAAAGGCTCCGGATGCGTGGCTTTATGCGGACACGGACGGCGTAATGTTTTCCCGGCCCGTTGATCTTGATCTTTCCGCCACCCGTTACGGCGCTTGGAAACAAGAGTCGGACGGCGAAGTATTCCGTATCATTGCCAAAAAAGTATATGCAAATGATGACGCTAGCGAGAAACATGCCAAGGGCATGAATATCAGCCGATTAAGCAATGATGATTTTGTCAAGTGGTTTGAAGGCAACCCGCCTGAACAAACTCAAGCGCACAGGGCAAACCTGATAAATGTAATGACAGGGCACGACATGTTTCACGAGCATAAAAAAGTCGGTCAAAAAATTCAAAAAACTGCTTGACAAATATAATCCCGGTTTCTACAATTGTTTTGCGGGCTTGAATACCGCATTTAATTAACCTGTCTTGAAAGGAAAGCAAAATGGCAGCTAACATCGTTTCAAAAATCACCATCAAAAATGTCTATGGCAAGATCGACATTGAAAAACTGCTCAAGGAAAAAAACAAGCAAATCGAACTCATGGATGTTTTCGGGCTGGTTCGCAAGTCTGTTCCCGGTTCATCCGATTATGGCGATTACGTCAAGTTTCGTGGCTCATTCAAGGCCGTCAATCTGGAAACCGGCGAATCCGTGCAATCCGGCGCTCTGATTCTGCCCCGCATTGCTGAGGAAGTTTTGCAGGGCGCAATGTCGGATGACGTGAATGAAGTTCAATTCGGTTTCCGCATTGTCGCAAAATACGATGCCGACGCGGTGACGAAATACACTTTCCAGATCATTCCGCTGATGAATCCTGCCGAAAATGACCCGCTGGTTTTGCTGGAAAGCAAGATCGCTGAGGACTTCAAAAAGCTGGCCGCTCCGAAAGCTGACAAGAAAGCCGCCTAAAATTTCGCGGCCAATTGGTCTATTAAATAAATTATGAAAGGATTATCATGGAATCAATTGCCGAATCTGTGAACGGTGCTGTTCAGGTGTGCCATTTAGCTGCTGCTAAAAATGGCTGGTGGAATGATCTGAAAACAGGCGAAGATTTATGCGGCTCCCGCAATGTTGGGGAAATGCTTTGTCTTGTTCATTCGGAAATTTCCGAGGCTATGGAAGGGCATAGACGCGGTTTGTCGGACGATAAGCTTCCTCATCGCACCATGTTTGAAGTTGAACTAGCTGACGCCGTTATTCGCATTTTTGATATTGCTGGCGCTCACGGTCTCGACCTTGGCGGCGCGATTGATGAAAAACTGGAATATAACGCAAGCCGCGCCGATCACAAGCGGGAAAACCGCTTGCTTTCTGATGGCAAAAAATACTGAAAGGATAACCATGAACCATGTCGAATGTCGTTACTGCCGCTGGTGGACACTGCCCTTTGAGGCTACCCGAAATCTATTAAAGGATACAGAGCAGGCTCCTTGCATGTTCAATCCGCCTGTTGCCACTCTTATCCCCTCACGGGATGCGCTGGGTCAGCCGTCATTGCAGAATGTCACGATCTGGCCCACCCCAGCGGCAAATTCGCGTTGCCATAATTTTGAACCAGTTAGTCAAGCCTGAACCAACCATTTCCAACAAGCTTGAACTTTCTTTCAACCTGTTTTATATTGATAGCGCCCGGTTTGGGCGCTTTCTTTTGGAGAAAATCATGGGATTTTGGGACATTTTCAAACCCGAAAAGAAAAAGCGAATTGAGACGCCGGGGGTTACGCTCTCAGTTTTGCTTGATAGCACTCAAGCCCCTAACGGGGTGATTCGTCGCCGCGTTTGGGTTCCCGGTGACGTGATTCATTTTTTCAGGGCGGAAAGCGGGGTTTTCTTTTTTAATAAAACCCCTGACGGTTTCAAGCCTTATATTCCGCCACTGCTTGACCATACCGGCGAGGATTGGGAAATCGTTTCACTTGCTGACCCCGTAAGGCCGGGCGATTTTGACGCCGAAAAAATTAATATGGAAGAACTTTAATTATGACACGCGAAACCGTAGTATCCCCCCTTGAAAATTCCGAAGCCGTTTCTGTTCCCACATTTTTTGACGAAGATGAAACCCCGGAAGATATTGCGCTGCAAAATGTAATTTCCGAGTTTGGAGCGGACGGCGCAAACGGCAAGGTGAACGTTTACCGGACTTCGCCCGGAAAACCGCTTGCTTTTGTCAAATCGTATTCCCCGATGGAATTTTCACTGGAAACATTGCAAGCGGAATACGGCCCCGGCGATTATCAGGTGCGCGTATATGGCCCCGGCGGCTTGAAAGCGCGTAAAAATATCGTCATTGACAAGCCGCTAAATTCTCCGCAATTTCCTGTTGCGGTACAGGCGCAACAAAATGATCGCCTGATTGAAGTAATGAATCAGGGGTTCACTCGTATGGCCGAAATGTTTGCCGGTGCCATGTCGAAATTTGCGGATAATCAGCCCAAGCCCAAAACCGCGATGGAGACATTGCAGGAATTGCAGATGATGAAGGAAATCATGGGCGTGAACAATAATCCCGCCCCATCAGTTGACCCCTTGCAGATGATTGAAACCGCGCTTGCTTTGGCGGACAAAATCAACCCCCGGCCCGCTGGTGAAAATGATCTGTTGCTTGAGGGGCTAAAAGCGTTTGCGCCTTTGGCAACTGCGGCCCTGCAACATGCTCCGGCGCAAACTTCTCCGTCAACTGGCGCTATCAGTTCGCCGCAAGTTTTAGCCGCTCCGGCTCCCGCACAATCCGCCGCGCCTGCTGCCTTGCAGGTGGCGCAACCTGAAAACAAGGAAAGCGAAATGCTTAAATATTATGTTTGGTTGTTGGTTCAAAATGCGGCACAGGATAACGACCCCGTTACCTACGCAAACTTGTTTATTGACACGGCTGGGACAGAAGGTGCTAAAACTTTCTGCGAATCGCCCGATTGGTTTGAACGCATTTGTGCCTTACAGCCTGACGCGGCAAAATATCGTGAGTGGTTTGAAGAAATGCGGGCAGATGTTTTGGAGTTGACAAAACCGGATAGCCCTGATAATAGTGGCGATATTACTTCGGAAACACCGCCGCAAAATGCACCTTTGGACAAGCCGGCAGCCTGATAAATCAACCCTTGGGTTCATCCCGGACGGAAAAGACGGGATTGTAGAAACCCTGAAAATAATGCGCGGTCTTGTGCGTGAGTACAAGACCGCGCTTTTTATTCGGAATCTCGCCACGGAAATAACCGCGCGTGTCGCTTCAAAAGATTATCGCGGAGAAGTTGAGGCAATCCAGCAATGGGTGAAAAACAACATCCGATATGTACGGGATATTCGGGACGTTGAAACCCTGCACACGCCCGATGTTTTATTAAACGTCCGGGCGGGGGATTGCGACGATCAATCGGTTTTGGTGGCGGCGCTGCTCGAATCAATCGGTCACTCTACCGGCTTTCTTGCGCTGGGGTTTGTTCCCGGCGAGTTCGATCACGTTTATGCTATAACGAGAATTGGGCAAAAATGGTATTCTGTTGAGACGACTGAAAACGTCCCGGTGGGATGGCGTCCTGCTGGAATTGCGGACACTTTGGTAATTTTTAATTGAGGCAAATATGCAAATTGATCGCGCAGTAAATTATCGGCGTTGCTGCCCGTCTCAAGGGCTGGGCTTTATTGACTCCCTGCTTTCAACGGCTGGCGCTCTTTTTGGCGGCTCGGGCGGTTCTGGCGGCGGTTCTGGCGGGCAAATGCCTGTCACGGTTTCGCCGCAAATTTCAACCCAAATTTCGCCGTCAATTTCCCCCGTTTTTCAGCAACAATTTCAGCCGACAAATTCCGCCGCGACTGCGGGAACGGCCTCTGCTCCGGCATTTGGCGCTCCGGGTGCCGATGGCGGCTATGCGCCGGTTCCGGTCTCGCCGCAAGTTCCCGGAATGCTGCCCGTATCGGCAAACGGGCAACCGCTTGTTTCCGCGCCGGGACAATTGCCGAAATGGTTGCCGCTGGCGATTTTGGGCGCGGGTGTCGGCGCTTATTTTCTGCTTAGGAAACGCTGATGCAATTGGGCGGAAACGGTACGACTATCACAGTCCGCAATAATCGGGAATGCACGGACGCGGGCGGTATTCCGTCCGGGACAGTCTGCGGCGGCGCTGCTCCGACAACCGGATTAACCAGTGGCTCTACTCGCACATCCTGCATGGTGAACTGTTTCATACCGGCCCCCGCGCCTGTCGCTCCCGCCCCCGCGCCTGCTCCGGTCATTACGGTGTCCCCCACCATTCAGACTCAAGTTAGCCCCGCAATTAGCCCGACTTTTCAGCAACAATTTCAGCCTAGCGGTTCGCCCATGACAGCCGGAACAAGCGCGGCCCCATCAATGGCTCCGGCTCCTGCTCCGGTTTATGCGGCCCCGGCCCCTGCTCCGGTTTATGTGCCGGAACAGATCATTCCCGCAGGCGGTGGCGCGGGCGTTCCCGCTTTCACGCCGGAAGCGCCAGCCTTGGCCCCGGCCCCGCCTGTCGGTTATCCGTCTCCAACTTACGCCCCCGCAGGCGGGGCGGAAATGTCTCCGGCTCCGGCCCCGGTTGAAAAATCGCCTGACAAGTCTATGATGTGGGCATTATTGGCGGCGGCGGGTGTCGGCCTGCTATTTTTGACGCAAAGGAAACGAGCATGAATTTAGGCGAAACTTCATTCAGTGATATTTTTGGCAAATTTGTTGAACAATTGCCGAATCTTGCAACGGGCTATGCAACTTACAAGCTGACAAGTGAACAGCTAAAGGCACAGCGATCACAGGCTCAGCTTCCGGGACTTTCTTATTCGCCCACGATGCCCTATTCATATAACCCAGCCTATTCGCCTGCTTATGGCGGGCAAATTCCGGCTTATTATTCCCAGCCGAAAAGCGACAACACTTTGCTTTATCTTGCAATTGGCGGCGCGGCTTTGCTGTTGATTATTGGCATGAAGAAAGGACGCTGAAATGATGCGCGTAAATCTTAAAAATTTTCTGGACTACGCTGCCCGGCAAAACCCGCAGGCAGTTATGCGGGCGCTTCAAACAACCGCAAAACGGCGCGGGCTTTCCGGCTTGGGCGAAAGTGACAGCCCGTTTTTGTTTGACATGTCAACAAGTTTTGGCACGGTTGATTTCGGCACCCCGCCAGAAAATGTGGATATTGTCGTAAAGCCGCAAGGCGGGGCGGCGCTGGTTGATAACAGCAATTCCGGCTTGTCGATTGGCGATGCCATTGTGGACGTGTTCCGCAACCTGACAAATTCGGCCCCGGAATTGTTGACGGCATACACGGCCAACAAGCAGCTTGACGCCTGCTCGAAAACCAACGTTGCGCGGCTTTCTGCCGGGCTTGCGCCGATTGATTGTTCCGCGTTTGCGCCTCAGGTTCAAGTCGGCGTGTCGCGCCCCACCATGCAGGGAATCGGCACAATCGCCCTGATCGGCGGCGGTCTGCTTCTGGTCTGGCTGTTGACAAGGAAATAAACATGGCTGGCTCAATTGATTATCTGCTTCCGGGGTTCAGTGACGCAACGGATTATTTCATGCGTAAATGGGACGAGTTTTCCGTTGCGTACAATAATTTCGTTTCCGTTCAATCCCAATTTGATAGCGAAGATTGGGCATTAAAACAAGCTGCCGATATTGCTGCCGGAACAGCGCAAGGAATACGCAATGGAATTGACACGGTTAAATCGTGGGCCGATTCTTATGGGCTTAACGGGCTTGGTTTTATTCAGGCTATTCCGGCAATCGTTTCGGTGGGTGCGATTACGGCGGCGGCGGCTTCGCTGGCGTATCTCATTCCAAAAATGCAGGATGCGTATTACCGTTATTCGCTGGTGCAATCCGGCCAGCTACCCGCTGAACAGGGTTTTCCTTATCAGCCCGGCGTCATGGAATCGACTGGAAACATTGTCAAGTGGGTAGTAATTGGCGCGGCAATTTATTTTCTTGCGCCGGTGCTGACAAAGCAACTGAAAAAGTAACGAGGGTTAAAACATGGCCGGAAATTCCGAGATTTTCAAACGTGCAAACGCGCTGATGAAACAGGGGCATGATCGCAAACAGGCTTTTGCGATTGCTTACGCGGAACGCGATAAAGACTTGGCACATTTATTCGGTACTGACAAGCCGAAACACAAAGCGGCGCGGGCGAAGAAAAACCCCGCTCAGAAAAAACATGACCCCACTTATTGGGTAATAGTTACCCATCCGGCGGGATATTTAAGTTTCCGTTCAGACTCCGGTTATACGGGCTCTCAACCTTATTCGAGTTTGCCGGGAAATACTGTCAAGCAAAAAGTTTCCGCATTTATTAAACAACTTGGCATCAAGCGCGGACAGTATGAAGTCATTGCCGAAAACCCCGCTCCCAAACGCAAGACTCGCGCCGTCACGCAAAAAGCGGCGGTTTCCTATGTGAATCGGCCTTCACAAATCACGAAGAAATCCCCGACAAAACGCTTGCGGGTTCGCCGCACAAAAAACTTGCGGGTTCCGGTGGGGGTGTTTCCGAATCCGTCAAAATCGCGCAATGAAATTGTGTATGTTATCCATGTTTTAACGGGCGGAAAAATTTTAGGTTTTTTAACTCAATCGGGAAAAGTGACAACTGAGTTAGCGGAAGCGTGGCAATTCCCGACAAAAAGTGACGCCGAGTTTTACGCTAAAAAAGCGTTTAAAAAAGGCTACGAGTTCAAGGTTTACTCAATTACGCTTTTTCACAGGAATCCTATTGCCGAAAAAACAACCAAGCGCGAAAAGCGCGGGTTGTTTGAACAGCCGGAATTTCCTTTCCGGGTGGAATCCAGTACGGACGGAAATAAATGGCGGGCTGAGGGCAGTTTCCGCACTGAAATGATTGCGCGGGAATATGCTCGGGCGCTTGATCGAAAAAGCGGCGGGCGGGTTTGGATTCGGGTGACTGAATGAAACGTGCAAGAAAAAACCCCGTGCCTGAATCCCGCCGTTCAAAGATCAATAAAGCCGCGCGACTTTATGAGGATTTTACGGGGCATGACGCTGAGGAATTGGGCTACGTTGATTTTCATAACCCGGAAGTTGCGCTGGCGATTGGCGATGTTCTAGGCATCATTTACGAGACGGTGAGGGACGGCGTAAAAGAGCGTTATATCCATCAGTTCAAAGTCAAGGCGCGGCCCCTGTTCGCCGTTTCCTATGACGGAAAGCAGCTTTATCTGCTGAACGGTGAGTTCGATTTTACCGAGCGCGGAATTGTTGATCGCTGACACTTGACAAACCGGAATTTGTTTCCTACTCTGCAATCTGCTTTATCAATTTGTTTCCCGCCCCGGCATCCATTGGCGGAATTTCCTAAGACTCTACACGGGAATGAGTCGTTTGAATGGAGATTCTCAAAATGGGACAACTGATGTTGATTAACCCCCGCAAGCGCAAGGCCCGCAAGGCTTCCCCGAAACGGCGCGTTCGCCGCAATCCTGTCGCGGTTGCTGCCCCGGCAAAACGGCGCGTTCGCCGCAACCCGATTTCAGCCCGTCAAATGCGGAAAGTTCGCCGCGCCCGGCGCAACCCCATCGGCGGCGGAATCATGCCTCAGATCATGGGCGCAATGGTGGGCGGCGCGGGTGCCGTGGCTGTTGACGTGATTTCCGGCTTCCTGCCCCTGCCCGCAACCATGCGCACCGGCATGATGCGTCATGTCACAATGGGCGGCTTGGGCCTTGCCTTGGGCATGTTTGCCAAGCCCCTGCTTGGTCGCGCTGCCGCGCAAATGGGTACGGGCGCAATGACCGTTGCGGCTTACGGTCTGTTGAAAGACATGACTGCCGGAATGCTTCCCGGTTCTGTCTCCGTAGTCCCGGCGTCCGCCGTTGCTGGCCTTGGCTATGCCAACCCGACCCCCGTGCTCGGTGAGTACATCACCGGCTCGGGTTCCCGTGGCATGGGCGAGTTTGTTACCGGCGCGGGCGCTGCCCAATCCGGCTTTGCCTACCAGTAAATACTGACCTTTATTTCCCGCTTCCCATCGAAAGGAAAACAACATGCGAAACTTCAACCTTACCCAACTGCCAACCGCTGACCAGTTGAAACCCTATGCGGTCAACCGTCCCGGCCAACTTACCGGACTGCGCTGGGAGTTTTACGACTTCCAGACCTATGCCGCTGCTGGCGCGACTCAAATTGACTTTTTCCAAGTGCCGCAAGGCCAAGGCGGCAAGACGCTGGCGGACACCAATATGGAATCCGCCGGTTCCCTGCCGAATCCGAAGTCTTTCCTTGTGACCGACATTCAGGTGTTTTTCACGCCCACGGGTGACATTGCCAGTGCTGCCGGTATCGCGGAAGGCGCAAACGATGTACGGGATTTCTATCTCGGCGCGGCCTATCTGGAATTTTTCATCGGCTCGACCTATTATGTCCAGCAAGGCCCGCTGGTACGTTTCCCGCCCCGCAACGGTCTGATTCTGCAAGGCGACAACGGCGGCGGCGCGTTCAAAGCCGTGTACGCGAATGCGGGCGGAGCGCCTTACCTGATGACGCCCGAAGTTTTGATCGAAGCAACGCAAAACTTCAAAGTGTCGTTGAAGTGGCCTACCGCCGTGCCAACCGCCGCAACTGCCCGCGTGGGTATCGTGCTCGGCGGCTACATGTACCGCTTGAGCCAGTAAACCGGGACAGATTCAAGCCCGTATGAAATGGGGCGGGCATTTGTCCGCCCCTTTTTAATCCTTGTGCCAGAAAGGAAAATGCAATGCAAAACTCACAACAAAATGCCGGACGTTATCCGGCTGTTCCCCAGCAAGACCCGTATTTCGCAAAAGATTACTTCACTTATGAAGTGGATTTTACTGCGGCTATTGCGGCGGGCGGAAACGCTGTCGGGAATTTCACGATTCAGGCCGATTCAGATTTTCTATGGACAAAAGCGGCTTTCATTCAGACAGGGACAGGCGTTCCGGCAATTTTGATTCAGGATACCGGCTCGGGCCGTAACCTGATGAATCAGGCCGTTCCCGTGGCCTCAATGTTTGGTACTGGCCAGCTACCTTTCATCCTGCCCCGGCAACGGATTTTTGTGGCCCGTGCAGTGGTAAATATCACCATCACAAACCTTGACGCGGTGAACGCTATCAGCACCTTGCGCTTGTCATTCATCGGCGAAAAAGGCTTCCGGAGTTAATCATGCAAGGGCGATTCTTTCAGGTGCCAACAAGGCAGCGCGGTTTGGGAGAATTGCCCGAAACCGCTTTACAGGAACGCGGGGAGTTTGGTATCTCCCCGCCCTACGGTTTGCCGCCACAAGCAAGCGAGGGCGTCCCCACCGGCCCCGGCGAAGCCCCGAATGCTTTTGCGGGCGAAAACCAGTCCAATTGGCAAAGCATTCCGTTTACGGTGGGAACGGAAATAATTGTCCTGCAAAGTTTTCTGATTCGGAAATTCCTGCTATTTCAGAACATCGACCCAGCCGGAACTTTGTACTTTGGTTTTGGCTGGGGGCCAAGCCCGAATAACGCGCTTGTTTTGCCGCCCGGAACAGGCTACGAGCCTTACCGTTATCCCACTAACGAAATTTTTGTCGTTGCATCGGTGGCCGGAACAACGGGCTTTTTGATCTACGGGACTTGAGGGTAAATCATGCCGTTTTTTGGTGGCGGAACATCTGACTACAAGATAGTCGGCACAAACATCAAGGGTAGCCCCACGTCAATGCCTGCCGTTGTGGGCGGGAACAATGCCGCGCTGGGCGTGGGCGCTTTGCCGCTACTGGTTGGCGGGACATTCAATATCGCAATAGGAAACAGCACAGGGCCAAATTTAATTGACAGCAATGCCAATATTTTAATTGGGTATAGTGCTGGAAATAATTTGGATGAAACCAGCAATGGGAATGTGTTGCTGAGTTCTTTTGGAAATGGCATCCTTTCACCGATTAGCGATTCGATAGCAATTAAAGGCAGTGTTTCGGGCGATAACGCGATTTCGATGGGCCGTTCTGCCGTTGCTGGCGCTTTGGCCGTGGCAATCGGTCAGGGATCAAACGCTCCGGATAATACTGTTTGTATTGGGAATAGCGCAAATTCCAGCGCAAATTATTCCGTCCTGATCGGTGACAGTTTAGTGGACGGTGGCGTGGTCTCAGTTTTGATCGGGGATATTACGGCAAGAAATGTAAGGGTTGGGGCGTTTGATTTTAGCGCGAATCCACCGTTACAGGTAATTGAACAGTCAAGTGTCCCGGTTACGCTTCCTAATGACACGCTGGAAAATACCATTTTAACTGTTGATGTTAATCCGGGTTTAATGCGAGAAAATAGCGCATTGTTTATTGACGCGATTTTTCAAACGGTAAGCGCAACCGGAAGTTTGACGCTCAAACTAAAAGCGGACGGTGTTACTATCTGGACTTCAACGGCAATATTCGGAACCGCCGCAAAGGGATTTAGATCAAAAATTATTAATAAAAACGATCTGGCATTAAACAAGCTAATCACGGAACAATTAAATTCTACTTATGCATTTAATGTTAGCCCGCTAGCCGATTTAACGCTTGATTTTAACAACCTGATTACGTTCACGGTCACGGCACAAAAATCCGCCGCCGCTGACAATATAAATTTGGCTTTTTCAAACTTCTCGGTTAATCAAGTGTAATAGAGCTAACATGAAAACAGTTACCAGTCTTGAGGAAGCAAAACAGATAAAAAGCGCTATTCATTTTCAAATGATTTCGGAAAAGGAAATCAACGTATATGAAAAAGACGATGTTTTGCCGCCCGAATTGAGCGTTAAACCTGTTGTAGAGCGTATCGTTTCTGTAAGCGATTTTCGATCAAGATTTGATTTCACAGAAACGGACGCAATTCTTGATATGGCGTATGGCGGCGATAAAATAGCGCGTCATGTACTGCTGAAATTGCAGACCGCGGACGCGGGCGTTAATCTTGATTCGGCTGATGTTGTTAATGGGCTTGATTATTTGGTTGCAAAAAATATTTTGTCACCAAAAAGAAAGGAAGCGATTTTAAAGTGAACCGCGTCTGGTTGCTGCAAGTCCTAATCGCTTTTGACCAGTTTTTGAATGCTGTTCTTTTTGGCTGGGCTGATGAAACGTTTTCAGCGCGTTGTTATCGGCGCGGGACTTTGCAGGAAAATAAGTATTTCAGAACGGCGCAATTTTTTATTGACGGCCTGTTTTTCTGGACTACTGACCACTGTAAAAAATCGTGGGTTTCCGAGGTCGAGCGCGAACAGCTTCCGCGAAGCATGAGACTCGACAGAAACAGCACCGAAATATCCGGCCATGCAAAAAATTAACCTTGCTTTTCTTGCTGGCGGGCTGGGAATTGTCTTGATGTTGTTGTCAAGAAAAACTGAATCGGCGGCGGTTGAATATTCCGGTGAAAGTTTCATGCCGGAACCGGAAAACGATTTTTTAGGGGTTTTTATGGGTAAGGGTAATTCGGCAATGCGAGACGTTGATCTGAATCTGATTAACCATCCGCAAATTCAAGCGTTTTTGCGGGTGATTCGGCGCGGCGAAGGAACAGCGGATTCTGGTGGATATAATCGGCTATTTGGCGGCGGCTCATTTTCTGATCTTTCTTGGCATCCGGGAATTTACGTAAAAGCAAGCGGCTATACTTCAAGCGCGGCGGGAGCATATCAATTCCTCAAGTCAACATGGGATGAAACTGCCCGTCTGATGGGCTTGACGGATTTCAGCCCTTTGTCGCAAGACTTGGGGGCGCTCGGGCGAATTGCCTATCGTGGCGCAATTCAAAACGTGCTGGACGGTGATTTTAACGAGGCTTTGAAAAAGACAAGCAGGGAATGGGCGTCACTGCCGTATTCGCCATACGGCCAGCCGACTATCAGCTTGCAAACGGCATTGAACACGTTTACGATGAATGGTGGAACTGTAGCAGGATAGTGAGGGCTATTATGACGAAAAAAGACCAGATTTCCTTGATCTTGGGCGCGGGGCTAGGCTTCCTAGCGTGGTATCTGATGCGCGGAAATGCTCCCGCCCTGAACTGGACTGTCAACCGGGAAACCGGACTGTTACAGCCCGCGCCGGTTAATAGGTGGGACGCTGCTTTGCTGCCGTATGAAACTTCCATCACCCCTGTCGGAAATTCGCCTTACGTGACCGAAATCAGCCGTGCCGGGCCTGCTCCGGCTCCTTACGCAAGCTGGGAAGCGTATGATCGCGCTCGCATTATTTCCGGGCGCTCAGGCGGTGCCAGCGGGGCTTTTTAAATCGAAACGAGAAACAAATGGTTGACCCTATAAAAGATTTTTTCGACGTAAATTTGGCGCAGCTTTTGCAGGCATTCCTGTTGGGACTTACCGGAATGACCATAGGAGTAGCCAATTTGTTACGTTCATCTGACTCCAAAACATTTGGAAAAATTGTCGGTCACGCGATTATCGCCGGGGGCATCGGCATGACTGCCGGAGCGGTTCTGCTTTGGTTTCCTAATACCCCGCTAGTGGCCCAATTGGGCATTGCGGCGGGATTAAGTAATTTGGGGCTTGAAGGTGTCAAGCTGATGATTGCCCGCACAACGAAATAGCTCAATGATTTCCGTGCCACAAATTTTACGATTTTTACCAAAGGGTTTTAATCCTATGTTGTGGGCTGTCGTGTTTTTGATTTCGGTCGTGATAATTCTAACGCTGGCGCTAACTTGGCAGGTGTGGCGCGTAAATTTGTGCGAAGCAGAAAAGAAGATTTTGGAAAGCAAGCTTGACACGCAAAATTTAGGCATTGACCTTTTGAGCGAGAAAAACCGCACAATTGAGGAAATCAGAAAGCAGTTACAGGAAATTACGCGAGACAGGCGTAGAAAGTTTGACGAAAAAGGGCAGGTGATTAAATCGACGGCTATCACGGGTAACGAATGCGCTGATCTAACCGCTATCGTTGACTCGGCAAGAGAAGATGAAACGCGACTGTGAAAATTATCTGTCAATTGGGCATATTCTTGATGCTGTTAAGCGGGTGCGCCGCATCGCCAAAGCTGGTGAAAATACCTGTCAGAATGCCCTGCGAAATCGAAGTCCCCAAGGCTCCAGACAATTGCCACTTGCATTTGAAAGAGTCAGTAAAGGAAAGCCGGGCGGCATGGCTCAAGTGTGAGTTGGCTATGGCCGCTGAATTACGCGGCTATGTTCTGGAATTGGAAACGGCTCTGAATTACTGTCGAAAATAATGCTTGACGGCCGGTTTTAAGAGTTTATACTTCGCTGTGTGATTGCCAGATCACATTCTCCCCTGAAGTGTGTTGATGATGCACACATTTAAACCCCGGCCTTGTGCCGGGGTTGTTTTTTGTGTGCCTGATCTATGAGATTGCCGGGACTATAAACGGCCTGACTGTTTGCGCCGTTGCCAGTAAGAGCCTAGCAAACGGATTCCTTCACGCTGAACATGCTCTTGCCAGATCGGGCATTCTGCCGGGCTTTCCTGATCTTGATCGACTTCGCAATGATCGCCGTGATTCATCATGCAGTCAGCACATGCGCCCGTGCCAAAGTTTTCGGACCATGCTTGGTAAACAATGCTGTTACCCCATCCATGACGTCTGCAAGAGCGCGCAATAGTTCTTTGGTTTTTTCTGCCGTCCCATCGTTATGTTTATATTCTTTCATGTCACGACTTTCAAGAGACAGTAAATCTTTTCCTTTTAGCGGGAGAATTTTTACGCTTACGCAACTGCTTATTTTGTTGTCAAATACAACATTATAAAAGCAACCGTCAGGCGTATCAATTACGGCTATTATTCTCCCGACCATTATCCCAAATGATGGCTCTAACCACATAACGCGCTGCCCGAGTGAAAATAATTCGTTGCCCATCACATTCCCTTTCATCATCAACAATCAATTAATCATCAACAATAATTAACTCATCAGTTCCCACCCTATTTTTAATATCGTCTTTTGTCAAGAAAAGTTTAGGGTAATTCGTAAGTATTTTTTGACGTTGAATATTTGCAACAAATAGCATAGCAAATTTTAGGCCAAATACGTGATGAAAAACACGATCAACTTTTTTGGGGAAGGTGCCTATAATGTATGGGGG
>JACDJC010001865.1_pt1 | contig 17868 bp, 14 predicted proteins | sample 7454191 | NCBI WGS metagenome assembly JACDJC01 (sample SAMN14253291, study PRJNA609438) | sludge metagenome | isolation source: sludge after 25d culture with pyrite and EDTA | collected 2018-12-20 | reverse complement strand
CCGACAGGGGTGGCCGTGAGGCCACCCCGCGGATCGGGCCCCGAGAGCGACGCGTCGGCCATGGCCACCCCGCGGATCGGGCCCCGAGAGCGACGCGTCGGCCACGGCCACCCCCCGGAGCGGACGCAACGGGGTGGGCTCACGCCCACCCCTGGCCCTCACAGAGGCAACTTCTCGGCGGGTGGCCGTGCGACGGTGCGGTTCCGGCGCTCCGAAATTGCGTTCCCACCAGCAGGGGTGGCCGTGAGGCCACCCCGCGGATCGGGCCCCGAGAGCGACGCGTCGGCCATGGCCACCCCGCGGATCGGGCCCCGAGAGCGACGCGTCGGCCATGGCCACCCCGCGGATCGGACGATGCGCCCCTACAGCGCCGGCGAGAAGCTGAACAGCCACCGGAAGCCGACCTGCTCCGTCGGGTCCGTGTCCTGTGCCCGCGACGGCGTGCTCACGAAGAGCGGCATGTCGAACCGCGTCACGAAGTTGGTCGTGCCGATCCGGTGCGAGGCGCTGACACCCACGCCGACGTCCGCGAAGCCGCGGAGCGCGCCGTACGCCTCCGCGCCCGACGGCGGGTCCGCGAAAGCGACGTCTCCCCAGAGACTGAGGCCCACCGTGCTGAAGAACCGGGCGCCCTTGCGAGTCACGAGGGTGCGCTCGATCTGGGCGTTGAGCCCGTACGCCTGCCGCGAACTGGTGTGCGGGTCGAAGCCGCGCAGGTTGGCCCCGCCCGGCGCCTGGTAATAGACCCCGGGGCGCACGAGCAGCGCGCCCTCGGAACGCAGAAACGGATTGTAGAGCTGTTCATAGGGGTCGGCGCCGGCCAGGTACATCTGCCGCTGCTTGACCACCGGGTCCTCGGCGAGCGCCGCACCGGCAAATCCCCGGAACGCCACGGTGGTCACCGTGCCGAGCGAGCGCCGGGCGGTGGCCACCATGAATCCACGGAAATAGCCCTGCGCGTCGTAGCGGTTCTCGGTGCTGAGGCCGGGCCCCTCGTTGCCGTACATCACGCCGCCGCCCAGGGAGGCGTTGACGCCCAGGGTCCAGGCGCCGGATCGGTTGCCCACGCCGCCGTAGATGGTCGCCTCGGCGGTACCGGCGTCGTCGTAATAGCCGGGATCGAGGAACGCCGTGTCGGTGGTCGTCACCCAGCGGAGCGAGACGCCTCGCGTGACCGTCGGGCCGGAGTTGAAGTGCGCGCGGCGCTTCTTCTCGACGGCGACCGTCGCGCCGGCGCGGCCTTCCATGCTGTACCCCTCGAACACCTGGCTCACGTTCGGCGACCGGAGCCAGGTCGGGTTCTTGATCCGCGCAAACACATCGAGGTTCGTGACCGGATCGTCCGCCCCCCACCCGGTGCCGCCGGTGATGGAGAGGATGTTCTGGTCGAAGCGGCCCAGGTAGTCGCTCCTGCTGCGGAGGCCGACGGTCACCCCGCCGGCGTCGTTGTACCAGACCTCGGGCGCCAGGCCGAGCGTCATGTGGTCGCGGGCCGTCTTCGTCGAGAAGTAGGTGTCGAGATACGGTTCGACTCGGCCGGGGTTCGGGAAGAGCCCGAACGACTTGTGGTTGTCGAGGAAGTTCCAGTCGCCGGTCTGCACCCGGGGGTCGAGGGTGACGCCGCGCGGCTCGGCGGCGGTCCGCACCTCGACCCACTCCCGCTCCGCCGTCCCGCCGGCACGCACCGTCACGGTGTCGCGCTCGGTCGCCACCTGCACCTCCACCGGCACCTGCCTCGGCGCCTTGCGCACGACTTCCACGCGGGTGACCCAGCCACCGTCGGGGTTCTGCTTCCGGCTGGTGCGGCCGACCGCGTAGTCGGTCAGGTCCACCCCGTGCAGCTGCTGGGCGAAGAACGGTCCGAGGTCCTGCTTCGAGGTCTCCTCGACCACGGCGCGGAACCGGTCCTCGTTCACGTGCTTCAGCTTCCACTGATCGTAGTAGTTGCGGATCGCGGCCCGCATGGTGGAGTCGCCGACCACGTACTGCAGTCGGTGCAGGAACAGCTCACCACCCGAATAGATGCTGACGCCGTAGGTGACGAAGTCGCGGTACTGGTTGCTGATCATGCTGTAGGGCTCGGCGTAATTGTCGAGCTGCATGCCGAGCAGGAACCGCTCAGTGCCAGCCACTCCGGCGTTCCCGCCGTGGGCCTCGGCGTAGAGGGACTCCTGGTACGACGTGAACCCCTCGTCGAGCCATCCTTCGCGCCACTCGTTGTTGGCCAGGATGCCCATCACGTAGTTGTGCCCGAGCTCGTGGACGATCAGCCCTTCGGACGCCGAGCCGTCCATGATCATCATGGGAAACTCGGTGCCGCCCCCCTCGATCCGGTGGACGTTGGTGATCTGCGGCCACGGAAAGGTGCCGAACGTCTGGTCGAGCCAGGCGAGCGCCTTCTCGGTGCGCTGGACCGCGACGCCGCCGCCCCAGCTCTTCTCGTCGCCCGGCTGGTAGAGCACGTGGACGGCCACGCCGCCCCAGCGCCCCGCCTCGTAGCGGTAATCGGGATTGAGGGACATGGCGAAGTGGTGGACGTCGGCGGCGTACCAGGTCACGAACTTCCGACCGACAGCTGCCGCCGTGGATGGGCAACCGAAGCGCGATGGGTCACCGTAATAGTCCCGGCGGTACTCGATCGGGCGGCCGGGCTGGCGGGTGGCGCGGGCCCAGCCGGGGTCGCCGCAGACGGGGACGCCGGTGGCGCCGATGACCTGGTCCTCCGCCACGTTCAGCCGGACCAGGAAGGTGCCGAACTCGCCGTAGAACTCGCCGGCGGGGTAGAGCGCGTGCTCCTCCCAGCCGAACTGGTCGTACACCACCACCCGCGGGTACCATTGGGCGAAGTCGAACGCGCGGCCCCGGCGGCCCTGTCGGCGGGGCGGGATGGAGGGTCGGGCGTCCCAGTCCATGTCGGCCACGAGCGAGTCGCCGGGCGCGAGCGGGCGGGGGAGCATGAAACGCACGATGGTGCTGTCCGGCGCGAACGGATAGATGGCCTCGACCGTCTGCCCCATGATCCGCACGTTCCGGACGTGATTGAAGCCGAAATTCGGGTCCTTCAGGTCGTTGAACCGGCGGTTCTTCTCCACCGAATCGGCGTCGGCCCAGCGGCTCCCGGGGCGGAAGGCGTTCAGGTAGAGGTGAAAGCTCAGTTGCCGCAGCGTATCGGGGGAGTTGTTCCGGTAGACCAAGTGTTGGCGACCGGACAGCACGCCGCTCGGCTCGTCCAGCGAGGCGTCGATCTCGTAGGCCACGGACTGCTGCCAGTACCGCGTGGGGCCGGCGCCGGGGGTGGCCTGCTGTTGCGCGAGTGCCAGGGCAAGAAGCGGGAGGAGCATCGTGGGGTCCGGGAGTCGGGGACGCGAGGGGTGACTGGAAAGTTACTAGGGCATCGGGGGTGGAGTCGATGGGGTGGAAGGAACCACGGGGTGCGCATCACCACGGGATGGGTGTGACGACGGGGTAGGCGTGACGATGCGGTGGGTTCGGGGTGGGCTTACGCCCACCCCTTTCGGGGGCGGACGCAACTTCGAGGTGGGGATTTCTAGCCCATGTCGCGGTCGAAAAGATGACGAAGGTCAGGAAGATGCCGGTGAGCTTCCCCTCAGGGAGGCCTTGGGATGCGCTCGACATGTCGCGTGGGTGTGCACCTCGTCTGGGCCACAAAGCACCGCACGCCTTGGCTCTCGGATCACGTGCGGCCAACGGTGTTCGACATCCTTCGGCGAATCGCCCACCGGAAGCATTGCGAACCGATGGCGGTCGGCGGATGGGTGGACCACGTTCACATCTACGTGGTTCTCTCCCCCCAGCTTTCCGTGATCGGCCTGGTGAAGGCCCTCAAGGCCAACTCGACCGCGTGGATTCGGGAAAACCTTCCCCACCTCGGCACCTTCGAGTGGCAACGTGGCTACGGAGCGTGGGGCGTTGACCCCAGGGACGACCGGGCGCTGCGGACCTACATCCAGCACCAGGACACCATCCACCGCATCCGGCAATCGGGTACCAACCCGGCCCACCCAACCGAAATTGCGTCCCCCCTGCGTGAGGGGTGGGCGTGAGCCCACCCCGGCATACGCCCACCCCGGCATACGCCCACCCCGGCATACGCCCACCCCGGGAAACGCCCACCCCGGACGCAAAACGGGCCCATCCTTTCGGATGAGCCCGAGATTGCTTCGGCCGCTTCGCGGCCCCGCAATGCCAGAACCGCCTACATCTCCCCCTCTCCCGGAGGGAGAGGGGCGGGGGTGAGGGGTGATCGCTATCGGTTCAGCAACTGCCGGCGCAGCATGATGAGCTTGCGGCGGATCGAGCCGTCGTGCACCCGGTCGCCGATCCGCACCACCGAGCCGCCCAGGACGGCCGGGTCGGCGGCGAAGCGCACCAGGGCGTCCTTCCCGAGGGCCTTGGTCAGCGACTCGGTGATCTGCTTCCGGAGTGCCGCGTCGGCCTCGTGCGCCAGCGTGACCCCCACCCGCACCCGGTTGAGCTTGGCGTCCACCAGGCCGGTGTACACCTGCGACACCTCGTCCAGCAGCCCCTGGCGGTTGCGCTTGACCAGCGCCTGCAGGAAGAGCACGAACGGCTTCGGCGCCGCGGGCAGCGCGTCCGCCAGGAGCTGCGCCTTGGCGCGCTTCGACACCCGGGGCGACATCAGCACCGCCAGCACCGCCGGCGAGTCGGACACCGCGGCCGCGAGCGCCTCGAGGAGCGTGCCGTACCGCGCGCTCTCCCCCTGCTCCTCACCGAGGGCGAAGAGCGCCTCGGCGTAGTTCCGTGCCACCGCTTCGTGCATCAATGGGACTTCTCCAGGCTCGCCAGGTAGTCGAGCACGATCTTCTTGTCGGCGTCGGCGCTGAGCCGCTCACCGATGAGCTTCGACGCGGCGGCCAGCGACAGGTCCACCGCCTCGCGGCGGAGCTCCTGCCGGGCCTTCTCCCCTTCCGCCGCGATTTCGCGGCGGGCGCGGGCCAGGAGCTGGTCCTGTTCCTCGCGCGTTTTCTGCACCGCCACCGCCCGTTCCTTCTCGGCGGCGGACTTGGCCTCGGCCATGATGGCCTGGGCCTGGGTGCGCGACTCGCCGAGCAGCTTCTGCTGTTCGGCGAGCAGCGCCTGGGCCTTGGCGTGCGCCTCTTCCGCCTCACCGAGGTGGCGGCGGATGGTCTCCTCGCGCTGCTCGGTCATGCTCAGGATGGCGGGCCAGGCATACTTCTTCAGCAGCAGGAAGAGCATGCCGAACACGATCCAGGTCCAGAAGAAGAGCCCGAAGTTCACCTCGAAGGGTGACATCGGGGCCCCGGCGGCGCCCTCCGAGGAGGCGAGCAACGCGAGATACATGAGACCGCCTTACGCGATGAGCTTGAACAGCAGGGCGAACACCAGCGCGATGATCGTGGCGCCCTCGAGGAGCACGGCGATCAGGAGCGCGGCGCCGCGGATTTCGCCGGCGGCTTCGGGCTGGCGGGCGATCGCCTCGGCGGCCTGGCCACCGATGCGGCCGAGGCCGAGGCCGGCGCCGATGATGGCGAGGCCGATGCCGATGGCGGCGCCGAAGAGGGCGTAGGTGTTCTTGGCGGCGGCGACCATGTCGGCGCCGGTCGGGGCCGCGTCCTGCACGAGATTGAGGAGGAACATTTGTCGGTCCTGTTCAAAGAGTGGAGATGTCAGGTCGTTGCGCCACCCGGTCCGGCGCCGCGTCTCCAGCGCGGCCCTTCCCGGCGGCCCGCCATCGGCTCCCCGAGGGAGCCAGCGGGCGCATCGTCCGCCGTTCGGCGGACTACCTCATCAACCCGGCGGCGGCAGCGCGCGGCGCCGGGGTCCTGCTTCCTGCTAGTGCTCGTGCTGCATCATCCCGATGAACACGGCGGACAAGAGCGCAAAGACGTACGCCTGCAGGAACGCCACGATCAGCTCGAGCATCATCACGCCGACCACCAGCACGGCGGTCAGGCCGCCGATGGCCCAGTTCCAGCCCTGGATGTCGCCGAAGAGGAAGATGATGCCGAAGAGCGACAGGATCACGAAGTGGCCCGCCGTCATGTTGCCGAAGAGACGGACCGCGAGGGCGAACGGCTTGACCAGCTTGCCCAGGATCTCGACCGGCGCCATGAACAGCGAGAAGGCCACCGCCCCGGGGCCGTGCATGCCCGGCACGTGCGGGAAGATCGTCCCCAGGTAGCCCTTGGTGCCGAGCTGGATCATCCCGCCGATTTCCACCGTCAGGAAGGTGAGGATGGCCAGCGAGGCGGTCACGGCCAGGTTGCCGGTTGGCGACGCGCCCCAGGGCAGGAGGCCGAGCAGGTTCGAGTACAGGATGAAGAAGAAGAGCGACATCACGAACGGGGCGAACTTGGCGCCGTTCTCGCCGATGTTGGCGATGGCAATGTCGTTCCGGACGAAGAGGACCATCCCCTCGATGGCCGCCGCGAACCCCTTCGGCGACTTCTCCCCCGCCCGCTGCCGGCGGAGCGAGCGCCCGGCCAGCCACATCGTCAGGAAGACGAGCAGGGCCGCCAGCGCCAGGTACACCACGTGCTTGGTGGGCGACAGGTTGAGCGTGAGGGTCCCGACGTGCACGTCGGCCCAGCGCGGCAGGTGGATGGCGCCGATCGGGTACAGATCGATCGTCCACGCGTCCGCCGTGTGGTGGAGCACCATCTCGCCGATGTCGGGGGCCTGGCCTTCAATCATCGTACCGTCCGTATGTCCGAGAACATCAGGGGAATCAGGACCCCCACGTACGCCAGCGCCGTCGGGAGCGGCGGGAACAGCACCCGGTCGGCCAGGACGGCGCCGAGGAACAGGAACATCCCGAGCACCCGGAGGCCCATCCCCACGCCCCACGCCTTGAGAAGCTGCTCGAAGGGCTTCCCCACCGCTCGCCGGAGTGCCACCCCCGCCACGAACTGGATCAGGGTGGCGAGCCCGCCGAACACCAGCCCCGGCATCAGCGCCGGGGGCCCGAAGCCCCAGACCAGGAGGGCCGTCACCACCGCCGTCAGGACCACGCCGGGGGCGACGAGCCTCACTGTCCCCCCTCCCGCTTCTTCGCCTGGCGGGCGGCGTCGTGCTCGTCGTCGTACTTCCGTTCGTCCGCCTGGAGCTTCCAGTAGATGTTCAGGAAGCTCATCACCGCCCCGAACAGCGTCCCGGCGACCGTCAGGACCGGCATCCAGCCGAGCCAGCGGTCGAGCAGGAAGCCCACCCCCATGAAGAGGATGATCCCGCCGGCAAAGGTGAGCCCGAGGGAGACGTACTTGTACCCCTCCCCAAGCTCCCGGGAGGACCCCGATGGCTCCTTCATCGGGCGGGAAAATAGCGGCTTGTGAAATAATGCGCAAGCAACTTTCCCCCCGGCACGGCACGCTCCAAGACCCGCCAAACGTCCCCGCCTCCCCGCCTTCTCGCCGCCGTCCTGCCCCCCTGCCCCACCTCCACTTATATTGCCCCTGCCGTCCCACGGAACCGCCTGCTTCCCCGCACGAGGCACCCATGCTCCGGTCCCTTCGCAACGCCCTCATCCTCCTGATCGCCGCGCTCCCGCTGCAGGCGCAGTCCGACGCCGCCGTCAGCAAAGGCATCCACGACCGGGAGGTGCAGTGGCGCACCGCCATTTCGCTGGGGAACTGGTCGGCGGTGGAGAGCTTCCTGGCGCCGGACTTCGTGATCACCAGCGCCGACGGGACCCGGCTCGACCGCGGCCAGTACCTGAAGGAGCTCGAGCGCGGCACCACGACCTTTGCCCCGGTGCCCGACCCGGCGTACAAGGTCCTCGTCTACGGCCAGACCGCCGTCCACCTGGGCGAGGCAAACCGGATGTCCACCGGTTCCGACGGTGGCAGCATCCTGGTCCACGTGGTCTGGACCGACACCTGGGTGCGCACGGCGGATGGCCGCTGGGTGCTCCTGGCGGCGCAGGTGGCGGTGGCGGCCGCCAAGTAGCCCTGCAACTTTCCCGGCCGCCCGCCCGTAGCGGCACCAGACCCTGATCGCGAGTGGAAATGACCGTCACCCGTTCCGCCCCGTCCGACGTCGAACAACTCGAGCAGCTGGCGGCCGCCGCCGAGCGCCTCCGCGCGCAGGTGGCGCGCCGCATCGTCGGGCAGGAGGAGGCCGTCGAGGGCATCCTTGCCGCCATCCTGGCCGGCGGACACGCCCTGCTGATCGGCGTGCCCGGCCTGGCCAAGACGATGATGGTCCACACCGTGGCCGAGGCGCTGGCGCTCTCCTTCCAGCGGGTGCAGTTCACCCCGGACCTCATGCCGAGCGACATCACCGGCACCGAGATCATCGAGGAGGACCTGAGCACCGGCAAGCGCGCGTTCCGGTTCGTGAAAGGGCCGGTGTTCGCCAACGTGGTGCTGGCCGACGAGATCAACCGCACGCCGCCCAAGACCCAGGCGGCGCTGCTGCAGGCCATGCAGGAGCACCAGGTGACGGTGGCGGGCCAGACATACTCGCTCCCCGAGCCCTTCTTCGTGCTGGCCACCCAGAACCCCATCGAGCAGGAAGGCACCTATCCGCTGCCGGAGGCGCAGCTCGACCGCTTCATGTTCGAGCTGCGGGTGGGGTATCCGAGCCAGTCGGAGGAGGAGGCCATCGTCGAGCAGACCACGGGGAGCCGCTCCGGGGCGCTGGAGGCGGTGCTGGACGCCCAGCAGCTGCTGGCCATGCAGGGGCTGGTGCGCCGGATCCCGGTGTCGAAGCAGCTGATCCGCTCGGCGGTCACGCTCGCGCGGATGACGCGGCCCACCGAGGCGGGGGCGCCGGCGCTCATTCGAGAGTACGTGGAGTGGGGGGCGGGACCGCGGGCGAGTCAGTACCTGGTGCTGGGGGCCAAGGCGAGGGCGGCGCTGGCGGGCCGGCCGATGGCGGACCTGGACGATGTCCGGTCGGTGGCGATGACGGTGCTGCGGCACCGGGTGGTCACGAACTTCGCCGCGGAGGCCGCGGACCGGACCAGCGAGGATGTGGTCAGGGAACTGATCGACGCAAAGGCCTGGATTACGGGGTAAGCGGGGAAGCGGGGAAGCGGGGAAGAATATGCAAAGCCCGGCAGGGGGATTCCCCTGCCGGGCTTCGTTACATCCGTGTGGACGTCAGTCGGCGATGAAGGTGGTGGTGTGCACGCCGCAGGCGGTCCAGGTGGTCTGCACCTCTCCGCCGTTTCCGGTGGCCTGGAGCACGCCGCCGACGAAGCCGCCGCAGGCGTCGTCGTACACCAGAGGCTGGAGCGTGGCCAGCACCAGCTGGTACCGCTCCCGGCTGGACGCGACCAGCCAGTCGCCGGCGATGGTGAGTGTTCCGTCGGGGAGCGGTGCGCCCCACGCGATGGGGCCGCCGGTGGCGTCGAAGGTCACGCCGAGGTCGTTGGCGAGCGTCACCCGCTCGTCCTGGACCGTCAGCGCGAAGTCGTAGGCCTGGTCGAGGAGGAGCGACTCGCTGGTGCCGCGGAGCGCCCAGTCGCCGTCCAGGACGAGCTGCAGGAGCGGCGCGGTCTCGCCGTTCTGGTAGTAGGAGCCGGTCAGGTCGTTCAGGTGCAGGTCGTAGCCGGCGGTCAGGCCCGGGTCGCTGACCACAACGGTGCCGATCACGACGCGGCTGTTGCCCTCGATGTCGGTCTCGGTGCAGTTCGCGGCGGAAAAGGTCCAGGTGGCGTTGTCGGGCACGCCGTCGCCGTCGGTGTCGGTCTGGTCGCTGGCGGCGGGGCAGTCGGGAATGACGCCGGGGGGTGAGAAGGTCAGGCCCCCGGCGATGGACCGGCCGTTGGCGAAGAAGAGGGGGAAGCCGCCGGCAAAGTTGGGCACGGCGGGCTGGATGGCGGCCAGGGCCAGGTCGGCGGTGCTGGCGGCGGCGGCGCCGACCGACTGGGCGTTCCGGGCGGTGAGGGGGTCATTGCTGGGGCCCGACGAATCGCTGCAGGCGCCGAGGCCGGCGGCGGCCAGGAGCAGGCCGGCGGCGAGGAGGCGCGGAGTATTTCGCATGGGAGGTCTCCTATTGAGGCGCTTGGGGGAGGCGCCGCGTCCTTGTTCCGGGAAATCTACCAGACCGGCGGAAAACCCCGCAACAAGGGGACCGACCATCAAGGTGCAACATATTGCACCGCAACGTGTTCCGGTTCACCGACGGCGATCTGGACAAGGAACGTCAGACGGGAACATTACAAACAATCAACGACGGGGTCTCTCTGAGTTGACGATTGGTTGAGGGCTCGGCCCCATCCTTTGACCATCACGATACCGGAGCATCATGATGGGTGTCCCTGCCTCACTCCGCTGCCTCGGCCGCCCCGCCCTGCTCGACGCGAGCGGCACGCCGGTCCGGCTCAAGTCACAGAAGCAGCTGGCGCTCCTGATCTACCTGACAATCGAGGGCCGCGCCCCGATCCGTCGGGACCGCCTCGCCGACCTCTTGTGGTCCGCCTCGGGGATCAACGAGGCGCGCCACTCGATGGGCACCGCCATCTGGGGCCTCCGGCACCGCGTGGATCCAAAGGGGTTTCCTGGGGACCACCAGACCATCCGGACCACCGTCGAACTCGAGTGCGATCTCGACCGCCTTGCGCGAGGAGACGTGCTCCCGACGGAGTTCGTTCCCGCGCTGGAGCTCGACGGCTTCCTTGAGGATTTCGAGATCCCCGACGCGCCGGGCTTCAATCACTGGCGCGACCAGCAGCGCGCCAGGCTCTGGCCCGCCATCGAGGCCGGGCTCGTCCGCCAGATGGACCATTGCCGCCGCACCGGCGACTTCACCGCCATCGAGCCGCTGGCGGATCGCACTCTCCGCAATAACCCGCTGAGCGAGGCGGCGGTCCGCGCACGGATCGAGGCGCGGGCATTCGCAGGCGATCGCATCGGCGCGCTGCAGGCTTTCGAGACGTGGAAGCATTCGCTCCACGTGGAGCTCCACGCCGAGCCCTCCGAGCAACTCGAGGCGATGGCGCGCCGGCTCCGGCGCGGAACCCTCGAGGGCGGCGGCGACGGCAACCGCCCCCGGGTGCCGACCGAGCAATGGCGGGACCGGACCTTCGTCGGGCGCACCGTGGAATACCGCACACTCTACGAAGCGTGGGAGCGGACCACGCGCGGCGAGCCGACGCACGCGCTGGTGCTGGGGGAGTCGGGCATCGGGAAAAGCACCCTGATCCAGCGCCTGCTCACCGCCTCCAGCCTGGAGGGCGCGGTCACCAGCCGGGTCCAGTGCTACGAGCTCGAGCGCGAAATCCCGTACGCCGCCCTCGGAGCGCTGGTGCGCGGCCTTCTCGAGCGGCCGGAGGCCAAGGCCACCGCCGCCCAGTCGCTCGCCGACCTGGCGCAGGCCGTCCCGGCCGTCCACGAGTGGTTCCCGCACCTGCCGCCGTCGCTGCAGCTCCAGGGCGAGTCGTTCCGGATCCGGATCACCGACGCGATGGAGGCGCTGCTCCGTACCATCGCCGAGGAGACCCCAGTCCTCCTCGTCGTGGACGACTTTCACCTGGCCGACGACGCCAGCGTGGCGGTGGTGCATCTCCTCGTCCGCCGGTTCGAGCAGGAACGGATCATGGTGGCGCTGGCGGCCCGGCCCACGAGCGCCAACGAATCGCCGAACATCGCCAAGCTGAGGGAGAGCCACCGGCGGCTCGGCTTCGTGTCGCTCGAGGTGCCTCCGATGACCCGTGACGAATCCGCCGAGATGCTCGACAGCCTGACGGCTGATGGGCGGACGCCGGGGCGGACGGTGCGCGACGCCATGCTACGGGCGGCCGGCGGCTACCCGATGGCGCTCGAGCTCTTCGTGAGCGAGTGGCTCGGCAGCGGGGAGGGCAGCCTCGCGCTGGCGGTGCCGGCGATGCGGGAGGAGGTGGGGCAGCACATCCCGCCGGTTGACGCCTACCGCATGGCCCTGGACCGGATCTGCGAGGGGCTCGATGCGAGCTCGCGCCTGGTGCTGCAACTGGCGGCGGTGCTTGGCCCGCGGCTCAACCAGTTCGCCATGTACCAGATCGTGGACCTCGGCCTCGGTGCCACGGGACAGGCCATGGGCGCCCTCCGCTCGGCACGCCTCCTCCGCGAAACGGAGGAGCGGCTGGAGTTCGTGAACGAGCTGACCCGCGGACATGCATACCTGGGGATTCCGAGCCCGATGCGGACAGCCCTCCACGGCGAGGTGGTGAGCCGGTTGCTGGCGGAGGAGGCTAGGGGTATCAACCCTCCCGGGCTCGAAGTCGCGTGGCACCTCATCAGGGCGGGACGCGGAGGAGAGGCGACCCCCTACCTGTTGAGGGGAGCGCGGGAGTCGATGCGGGGCGGAGCGCCGCACGAGGCGGAGCGTGGCCTCTCGACGGCGATGGATCGACTCAACGAGCCAGACAAGAGCGAAGGGTTGCTCTTGTTGGGGGAATCGCTCCAAGAACAAGGACGGATGCAAGAATCGATTGAATTCCTTGATGCGGTAAGCGACACATCGCGCCGCCCGTTGCTCTCCAGAAGAAATGTATTGCGACTCTACGCGCACCGATACGCTGACGACTTGAGCCCCCATACGAGCCGCGATGTGGCGCTGCAACTCATTGTGGAAGCAAAGAACGCGGAAGAGTCGAACACACGCCTTCGCGCGTTGTGGGTGGCAGCACACACTTACCGCGACCACCTAGATCTCGAAATACTCAACCGAGTGTGGGATCAACTGCGAGATGAGAACGCAGGCGAGCTGTCGCTCGAGGATCAGGGCGAATACGCGCTTGGCATCGCGACCTGTCAATACCTGGCTGGTGACAAGCATGGAAGCCTGAAGACCGTGGAGGGGATCGTAGGGAAGCTGGAAGAACAGGGGATCTTGAACTCAATCTATCTCTCGTTAGTTGTAGGTCTCGGTGCGATCCGAACGGGGCTTGGAGAATATGATGCCGCGGTCGCTATAGGGGAGAAGGGCGTGCACATCGCACGCAAAGTGGGGGATGAGCGCCGGATTCGAATGTTGGCCGGCAACTTGGCGCTAAGCCACTGCAGGCTTGGCAATGTGGACGCCCAGCTTCAGTGGGCGGATCGAGCAGCCGCAATTCCTGCGTCGTACACCGGCATCTTTGAGCAGCAGCAGATTCAATTCTCCCGCGCACGCGCCTTTGCTGTCCAAGGAAAGGAAAGCGACGCTCTCGCAGCATTGGCATTGGGAAGGAGTTTCGGTGCGCGCCCTGTTCCAGTTCACCTTCAACAGGCCTGGCACCTTCGGACCGCAGATGTCCTTTCCCTGCTTGGTCGCCATTCCAAGGCTCTTCGGGCGGCGCTTGCTGGGGTCACGGGCTCAATGAGTAGCCTCGGCTCAGACGCCTTCGCGGGACCGTTCGCCCGCTGGTCCGCAAGAGCTGCTGTGGCGAAGCTGGCGGAATTGGAAACAACTCGGATGAGGATCGCAGAACTATTGGAGCGGGAGCAGCGGCTGGATCACATCGACAGAGTCGAAGTCTTGAATTCAAAAGTCTGGCTGGATAGCAAGACAGGTAGGATTGATGACGAGGAGCACACGAAGATGTGGGCGATGGTGGGCACTCTCCCGCCCGGGGCCACCCGCGAGCTCAGGTCACTTGGAATGTTGGATATCTAGTCTGAAGTCCAACGCTCAGCCGGTGCGACCCTTCCAGAAGGACTTCTTGGCCCAGCCAGCCCGGCCGGCTCCCGGATCTGATACGACCATCGTGGCCGGCATCGGAGAGGTCTCGACCCCGACAGTGATGAGCCGACGCACCGCCACCGAGGCCACCACGTGTTCCACGACTTCAGGGTCGAACTGACTCCCCGCGCACTTCTTCAGTTCGGCGATGACCACCTCGAGCGGAAGCCGCTTCCGGTACGGGCGGTCGGTCGTCATGGCGTCGATAGTATCGGCCACAAGGATGACCCGTGAGGCGAGCGGAATCTCGTGGCCTGAGAGGCCATTCGGATAGCCCTTGCCGTCCCACCGCTCATGATGGTGGCGTACCGAGTCCTGAATGAACCCCCGGAATTTGGAGATGATCCCCACCAGCTCGGCGCTCCGCGCAGAGTGGGTCTGCATCAGCGCCGTCTCGTCGGGCGTCAGGCGGTCTTCCTTCCGGAGCAGCGGCGCGAACTCCTCGTGGATCTTCCCGACGTCGTGCAGGAGCGCCGCGGTGTGCACCTGCTCGACGTCCCGGATCTGGAGCCCCATCTCGAGGGCGATGAGCCTGGAGAGCTGACTCACGCGCAGGGAGTGGCCCGAGGTGTACGGGTCGCGGGCCTCGATGGCCTTGACCATGACCTGGAGAAGCTCCTGCCCGCTCTCTTGCAGTTGATGATAGAGCCCGTAGACGTGGCGAACCGCTACGATAGGGATCACGACCAAGACGAGCCCGATCGATCCGAGTTCCCAAGTAGCCTGGAACCAGGTGTAGAGCCAGGCTAAGAGGAGGGCGATGGCGCTGGCACCGAGGTCGTATGCGATCACGCCCCGAGTGTTGAGATTCCAGATATCCCTGAAGGAACGCTCGGTATTGAGCGCTACCACAGCACTCACTGCGATTGAATTGATGGTGAAATAGACTGCAGCATAGGCAAAGAAGAGAAAGAAGTCCCGCTGGAGTGCGGAGGACTCGACAGTGCCGACCACCTGCATATATGCGGGGGGGAGTCCACCTCCGAGAAGGTGGTACACCAACACCGCGAACATGACCGAAGCGGACCTCTGGGAGACGTTGAAGATCAGCTTCGACGGCTCTTTCCCGATTGCCAATTGTCCCAGAGCAGTGGAACACGCTGCAATCACACCACCCCAGAGTCCTCCAAACAACAACCCGGAAGACATGTGCATCACGAAAGAAGTTGAACCGCGAGCTGAAACCTTTAGGTCGGTTGAACTCTGGTCGACCAGGAAGGCTACGAAGACGAAGCTCAGGAGTGGCCAGATACCGGGAGAGGGCTGATGAAACTGCCATGAGATCACACCCAACACCAACGCAGTGAGGGCGGTGAACATCACGAAGAGATTTGTCTTGGTAGGGATTTTCATACGGATAGGTGAGCTCAGCGGGGGGATCGGGGCGTCAGGAACTACTTAGTTCCAGTCCTGGCCTTCGGCCAAGAACAGATTCGCCACGAACTTCACAGCGGCGGCAAGCCAAGTAATCTGCAACATGAGCGTCACCTCCCTTCGAGTATCTCAGAACTCGGGAAGTGGTTGGCCTCGCTATGGCCTCCCAGACGCTCCGCTCTCTTGTCCGCTAGTCTCCGCTGTCCTTCTTGAAGACCCGGTCCCCCTGCCTCGCTTTGCTCCCTCCGCTCGGGTTGGTACGAATCGCCACCGCGGCTAGCGCGGCCGGCGCAATTCCGTCCATCGGTTGGTCGCGTCGAGCACCGCGAACACCGCGGCGCGCTCGGCGCTCTCCTTGATCTGCGCGCTGCCGGTCAGCACGAGCGACTCGCGCCCGCCCAACCCCTGCACCGCCACGAACACGAACTCCCGGTCGAAGGCGGGCACGATCTTGGCCCCCTCCAGCGCCACCGACGAGTCGTCCAGCAACCGGTCGAGCACCGTGACCGTGGCCCGGGCCGCCGCCTCCACACGGCTCCGCGGCGTGTCACTGCTCTCCTCCTCCGCCGTCTCCGTCCGCCCCAGGAAGCTCAGGCTGACGCTCAGGGTAATCCTGTGCGAGCGCTTGCCGGGCGCCACCGAGAGGTCCTCGAACAGGATGGCCCGGTGGAGCGCCTGGCTCCGCACCGCCTCCTTCTCGAGCGCCTCGATCGGCTTGACGTCGGCCGTCTGCGCGATGCTGATCTTGCGGTGGTCCACCCGGAGGCCGAGCTGCGCCAGGAGCGCCGATTCGATATTACGCACCAGCTGCTTCGGCGCCAGCCCGGACTGCGCCAGGATGTGCACCTCGCTCACCTCGCCGAGCGGCGTGGTGACGACCCGCGCGGAGAGGATCCCCTCCAGCGTGGTCAGGAGATTTTCCGCCCGGCGCACGCCCCAGGGATCGGGGGCTTCCCCGCCGGGGCCGCCACTCGGCGTGGTGCGCCCCGACTGGAAGCCGGCATCGGACTGCTTCGCGGAATTGAACGCCATCTCGGTGTCCTGTCGCTGAGTGCCTGTGGGGGCCTGGCCGCCCTCAGGCGGCCCCTTCGTTGGCCACGGCGTTCCGGCCCGTGGACTTTGCCTGGTACAGCGCGCGGTCGGCGGTGACCAGCAGGTCGCCCTCGACCGGGTTGTTCGGGTCGAACTCCGCCAACCCGATGCTGACCGTCACCACGCCGACGTCGTATCCCAGCCGGCGCCCGACTCCTTCGATCCCCGCCCGGAGCGCCTCGGCCACCCGGCGGGCGCCGTGCAGGTCGGTCCGGGTCAGGATGACGACGAACTCGTCGCCGCCGTAGCGGGCGGCCAGGTCCGAGGCGCGCACCGCGCTCCGGATTTCCGCCGCCACCGCCTTCAATACCTCGTTGCCGGCCTCGTGCCCGAACCGGTCGTTCAGCTGCTTGAAGCGGTCGAGGTCGATGAACATGACCGCGAACCCTTCCGCGCTGCGCTTGCTCCGTTCGACTTCGTGGCCCAGCCGGTCGCGCAGCACCCGGAAGGTGGCGAGCCCGGTGAGCAGGTCCACCGCCGCCTCGCGCGAGGCCTCCTCCGCCCGGCGCTCCTGGTACGGCGGGCACTGCCGCAGCGTGGCCCGGCCGAGCACCGCCGCCGAGGCGAACCGCGCGCAGGTGGTGAAGCCGCAGGCGCCGCAGTCCCAGGGCCGCCCGTTGGGGCCCGGACCGATCGCATCGAGCAGCGCCGCCACCGCCGTCGGGTCCGACGCCAGCCGCCGGGGCCGGATGTCGAAGGTGGCGCCGACGCTGCTGGCCACCAGCCGACCGTCCACCACCGGCTCGGGGCTCCGCGGCGGCTCCGCGCTCGCCAGGAGCGCGCGCCGCCAGTAGAGCTGGTCCCGCGGACCGAGGAGCGGGTGGTCGAGGCTCCCCTCGAAGGAGAGCAAGTCCACGAACCCCAGGTCCAGCCGGTCCACCGCCACCGCCTGCGCGAGCGCCGGCAGGTGCCGGAGCCCGCGGATGGTGCGGAAGCGGCGGCTCGCGTGCCGCGCCTCCTCCAGCATCGTGAGCGGCAGGCCGCCCGCGGCGCTCAGGTGGCGGCGCCGTTCCTCCGGTATCCGCGCGAAGAAATCGGGCTGCGCGAGCACCGACACGCCGCGGAGCTGGAAGATCCGCTCCAGGTCCTCGAAGGTGACGGCGGCGTCGAGCTCCGGCGTGTTCCGCGGAGCCGCGACGCCCGCGTACACGATGCGAAGCTCCTGCCCCTGCTGCGCGCGCAGGTACCGCGCCTCCGCCACCGCCGGAATCGTGACAGGCGCCATGTACGGCACCAGCTCGGGATAATCGATCCGCACCGTCTCGACCACCACCGGGTCGGTGGAGCGGATCAGGGTGCCCCAGCCCTTGTCACGCCAGAGACTCAGGTACTCCGCCGCCACCAGTTCGTCGCCGATGACGCCGCGATGCACCGTGCGGAACCCGGCCGCGTAGCAGGCGTTGACCACCTGCTCCGGCGTGGCCGGATAAAAATGCGCCGTCGCTTCCGGGCTCAGGATGAGAATGCCATCCCCCCGCGCCGCGACCGTCAGCGCCCTGCCGATCTCCCCGCTCGCGTGGATGGCCTGGTGCGGGCAGGCGGGCAGGCACTCCCCGCACGAGATGCACGCCTCATCCACGATCTGGACCTGGCTGCCATCCACCGCGACTGCCTCGGTGGGGCAGACGCGAACGCAGGCCAGACACGCCACGCAGGCTTCTGGATCGATCGAGAAGATCACGCGCCCGCCCACCCTCGGGGAGCACGCGTCACCGTCAATATTGGCGCGGACCTGAGAACTGTCAAGAGGTG
>JACDJC010001864.1_pt1 | contig 17869 bp, 11 predicted proteins | sample 7454191 | NCBI WGS metagenome assembly JACDJC01 (sample SAMN14253291, study PRJNA609438) | sludge metagenome | isolation source: sludge after 25d culture with pyrite and EDTA | collected 2018-12-20 | reverse complement strand
TGAAACTTTCGACGGCGAATATGCCAGTCTGCACGGAGTCAGAGCAAAATACACCCTGCTGCTGTTCTATGAGCCCAACTGTTCCTATTGCCGGGTTTATGTGCCGGCAATTTATGACGAAATTTACCAGACCTACAGAGAAAAGGGGCTGGAAGTTTATGCCGTCTATTCTGCAATGAAAAAGGAGGAGTGGCAGGATTTCCTGATTGAGCACGGGCTTTTCGGCTGGGTGAATGTGTGGGATGAACACCACGATTCCCGTTTCCGGATTTTGTATGATGTTCGCACATCACCCGCTCTTTTTCTGTTAGACGAAAACAAGGCAATTTTGGGAAAAAAACTGACTGTTCAGCAGATAAAGGATTTCATGGAGGTTCATTTAAACTGAGTACCCTTTCTCTTTTTTGAAGACACATGCTTTTTTGCATATTCCAATGCATCATCAAAAACCGGAAAAACTGAGTCTTTACCGATCAGCTTATAAATATTGAAATTTTCCAGGTCGGCAGCCACATTTTCATTCACTCCCGAAAGGATAACCCGTATGTCGGAATGAATCAAAATCTTCAGCGCTTCTTTCAGATTGGTTAATCCTGTGGAGTCCACAAACGGAACGTGGCGCATCCGGATAATCATAATTTTGCTTTTCAATCCGGCGGATTTTATCACTTCGCTATAGTGTTTGGCAGAACCAAAAAAGAGCGGTCCGCTGATTTCATAAATCCCGATTTGGCGGGGCAATTCCGAATAATCTTCAATTACATCCGTATCAACAACAGCAGGAATTGTTTTACTGATATCACCCATTCTTTTCATAAACAGCAGGGCGGAAAGCACCACGCCAACCTGAATGGCAACGGTTAAATCCACCAGCACCGTGAGAATAAAGGTGTTCAGCAGCACAATAATATCAAAAAAGGAGCCTCTAAAAATGGAGACAAACGAGCGCCATTCGCTCATATTATAGGCAACAACAATCAATATTCCGGCAAGACACGACATGGGAATCAGCTTCACCCATTTTCCGAAAAAGAGCATTATCAGCAGTAAAGTAATCGCATGAATTATTCCTGCCACCGGCGTCCTTCCTCCGTTTTTCACATTGGTTGCCGTGCGTGCTATTGCTCCGGTTGCAGGAATTCCGCCAAACAAGGGCGTAACAATATTTGCTATTCCCTGCGCAATCAGCTCCGTGTTTGAGCGGTGGTGTCCGCCAATCATCCCGTCGGAAACAACAGCCGAAAGCAGAGATTCAATCCCTCCCAGAAGGGCGATAGTCATCGCCGGCTGCACGTATGAACCCAGTTCACCCCAGTTAATTTTCGGCATATTCACCTGAATGGTGTTTGGTATTTCGCCAAAAAAGGATTCAATGGTGAGCACGGGAAGGTTGAAAATTTGCACTAAAAAGGTAGTAAGCAGGATGGCAATGAGCGACCCGGGAATTTTCCGGGTCATCTTTTTTGGCAGCAAAACGAAAAATATGGATATCAGCGTGATTCCCAACGCATAAAAATTCACCGTTCCTGCATATTTAAAATAGACCGCCCATTTATCCAGAAAATCTGCCGGGACACTCTGTATATCAAGACCGAAGGCATCTCTGATTTGAGTGGAAAAAATAACAACGGCTATACCGCTTGTAAAACCCACAATTAACGGATGTGGAAAATACTTTAAAAGAGAGCCCAACTTCAGCACCCCGAAAACCACCAGAAGTCCGCCTGCCATTATGGTAGAAATGAGCAGTCCGTCAACGCCATACTTGGCAACAATGCTGTAAACAATCACAATGAAAGCGCCCGTAGGCCCGCCAATCTGCACTCTGCTGCCACCTAAAACTGAAATGATAAGCCCGGCAACAACCGCCGTAACCAGTCCCCTGTCGGGCGAAACGCCCGATGCAACGGCAAATGCAATGGCAAGCGGAAGGGCAATAACCCCCACCACAATCCCGGCAAGCAGGTCAGAAGATAGCTGTCTGACTCTGTAACCATCTTTTAATACGCTGAATAACTTAGGCTTAAATAATTTGTCCATTTTCATATAATTTGGAATTATTCAAAATTAAGAGATTTTAGAATAGAACTGAATGAAAACTCAAAAACCCGGTTTGGATTGCATATTATTTAAGAAATGGATATTTTTTGAATAATTCTTTGGTAAATTTGCCCGGAAAAAAATAAGTATTACTTTTGCACCGCCTTTGAGAAAACAAAGGAAATGAAGGATGACTCAGTAGCTCAGCAGGCAGAGCACATCCCTTTTAAGGATGGGGTCCTGGGTTCGAATCCCAGCTGGGTCACCCAATAAAAAAAACGCTGCAAAAATTTTGCAGCGTTTTTTTTTGAGCGAAATGTCTTTCCTGATGGACTTGTTTAATTGATTTACACAATATTAGAGCGATGTTATTTTCCAAATTTATATATGAGGGAAATAAAGTTTACATTTGTTTTGGAAAGCGTAATGTTCAATTTGCGTTTTAAAATAGCCATGGGGCTTGTGAGCATTAGCAAAGTCTCCTTTTCGAGGACTACCCTGTTTGATTTAATAACCGGGTATTTGAATATGAGCTGCAAACAGAAATAAATTTACGATAATGCATTCAATAAAAATTAATTTACTGGCAATCCTAATTTGCTTTTCCGGTTTGGTTTCGGGCAGTAAAAAGGAAAAAACAGATCTACAGCAAAAACCAAACATCATTTTTATTTTAACCGACGACCAGCGATGGGATGCGTTGGGTTATGCCGGAAATAAAATCATTCAAACACCCGAAATGGATAAACTTGCTGAGGCGGGGGCTTATTTTAGCCGTGGCATCGTAACCACGCCTATATGTTCGGCCAGCCGCGCCAGCATTTTTAGCGGGTTGCACGAGCGAACCCATAAATACACCTTCCAAACCGGCGAAATCCGCTCTGAATTTATGGAAACAGCTTATCCAATGTTGTTAAAAGAAGCGGGTTACCATACCGGGTTCTTTGGAAAATTCGGAGTGAGTTTTAGTGGAAAAGAGGCGATGTTTGATGTTATCGACGATTACGATCGGAACGGGCAATTTCCCGATCGCCGCGGATATTATTACAAAACCCTAGGTAAAGATACCGTTCACCTTACCCGTTATACCGGTCAGCAAGGCTTGGATTTTATTGAAAACGCTCCGGGCAACCAACCTTTTTGTTTGTCGTTGAGTTTTAGCGCCCCGCATGCCCACGACAATGCACCCCTGCAATATTTTTGGCAGGAAGTGCCGGATAAACTCTATCAAAATATGGAAATGCCGGGGCCCGAACTGGCTAACGATAAATATTTTCTGGAACAACCGTTGCCTGTGCGCGAAGGATTTAACCGTTTGCGCTGGACATGGCGCTACGATACGCCCGAAAAATACCAGCACAGCGTGAAAGGCTACTACCGGATGATTTATGGCATTGACCTTGAGATTGCCAAAATCCGAAAAAAATTGGCCGAAACCGGGAAAGATAAAAATACAGTCATTATTTTCATGGGCGACAACGGTTATTTTTTGGGCGAACGTCAACTTGCCGGGAAATGGCTGATGTACGATAACTCCATTCGGGTGCCGCTAATTGTTTACGACCCGCGGGTAAAAAAGCAGAGGGATATTGCTGATATGGCACTGAATATCGACGTTCCGGCAACCATTCTCGATATTGCCGGAGTGGAAATACCACAAACTTATCAGGGGAAAAGTTTGTTGCCCATTGCTTCTGGAAAAGAAAATTCTATCGGGCGCGATACTGTGTTAATTGAACATCTTTGGGAATTTGAAAACATTCCGCCAAGTGAAGGTGTGCGTACTTCGGAATGGAAATATTTCAGGTATGTAAACGACAAGTCATCGGAAGAATTATACAACCTGAAAAACGATCCGAAAGAAACCAATAACCTCGTTTCGAAACTGGAATTTGCCGACGTGGTGAATAAACTTCGGAATAAATTAAACAGGCTGACCGAAGAATTCGCCGACCCATATTCCGGTGTTCCAACCGGATTGACCGTTGAATACATTCGCGATCCGCGTTTCACAAAAATTATCGACAGCAAACCCGAGTTTAGCTGGGTGGTGCCCAGAGAAGCGGTCACTCAAAAAGGGTATCAAATCCTTGTTTCTTCAACCAGGGAAAATATCGGCAACAACATTGGCGATGTTTGGGACAGTGGAAACGTGCGGAGCATGCAATCTACCGACATTGAATTTGGCGGTGAACCTTTGCAGGAGAACAAAACTTATTTCTGGAAAGTACGCATTTTTGATAAAGACAACCGAATTTCCGAATACTCAGAACCACAGCAATTTACAACCGGTGAGTTTGGCGAAAAACTCACTTCGCACAACTGGTTTCAAATCGAAAAAATTAAACCTGTAGATTTCAAAAGACAGACAGACGGAACATACTTTGCCGATTTTGGAAAGGATGCCTTTGCCACTTTAAATGTTTCTTATTCAACAAAAAAGAGCGAGACCTTAACTATTCGTTTGGGTGAAAAATTACTGAATGGAAAAATCGACCAAAAACCCGGAGGAACCATCCGGTTTGCCCAGGTGGAACTGGAAGTGTCGCCCGACAGAACTGATTATCAGATTGAACTGGTTCCTGACACACGCAACACCAATGAAATGGCAGTGGCATTGCCCGATTCGTTTCCGGTAATTATGCCGTTCCGTTATGTGGAAATTGAAGGGACAAATAATTTGAAAGGTGACGATTTAACCCAGGAGGCATATTTCAATTATTTTGAGGAAAACAGCAGTTCATTTTCAAGTTCCAACGATATTTTGAACCAGGTTTGGGAGATGTGTAAATATTCGCAAAAAGCCACCTCATTTGCAGGTTATTATGTGGATGGCGACCGCGAACGGATTCCCTACGAAGCCGATGCTTACCTGAATCAATTGAGCCACTATTCGGTAGATAACGAATACTCCATTGCCCGGAAAACCATCGAGTATTTTATGGATTATCCTACCTGGCCCACCGAGTGGCAATTGCATGTGGCGCTGATGTTTTACCAGGATTACATGTACACCGGAAATACCGAACTGATAGAAAAATATTACGAACCATTAAAGCATAAAACGTTAATGGAACTGGAGTACAAACACGGTTTAATCAGCACGAAATCGCCAAATCATACCGGAGAGTTTATGGCGAAACTGGGATTTGCTGATACTACGCAGCGGATTCGCGACATTGTGGACTGGCCGCCTGCCCAAAAAGATACCGGCTGGAAGTTGCCAAAAGACTGGCCTCAAGGCGAACGCGATGGGTTTGTGTTCACGCCAATCAGCACGGTTATCAATAGTTTCTACTATATGAACATGAAAATTATGGCTGAATTTGCTGGCGTATTGAATAAGCCGGAAGAACAACTCGATTTTGAAATGCGCGCTGCAAAAGTGAAAAAGTCGATGAATGAATACCTCTTTAATAAAGAAGGCGGTTATTACAAAGATGGTATAGAGACCGACCATGGCGCCATTCATTCAAACATGCTGCCGCTGGCTTTTGGGGTTGTTCCTGATGCTTACAAAAAACAGGTGGCAGATTATGTAAGAACCCGCGGAATGGGATGCAGTGTTTATGGAGCTCAGTTTTTAATGGAAGGACTTTATAACGCGGGAGCTGCCGATTACGCCCTTGAATTGATGACTGCCACCCACGACCGCAGTTGGTACAACATGATAAAAGTGGGTTCCACTATTTCGATGGAAGCCTGGGACATGAGATACAAACCCAACTCCGACTGGAATCACGCCTGGGGTGCGGCTCCTGCCAATATTATTCCAAGGTATTTGTGGGGCATTCAGCCCAAAACACCCGGATTTGGAGTAGTTGCAATTAAGCCACAAATGAGCAGTCTGAAAAACAGCTCAATTGTTGTTCCTACCATTAAAGGGCAAATAAAAGGCGAATACAAAAAAGTAAATAACCGTTTAACGCAATATTCAATTGAATTGCCTGCCAACATGGTAGGCGAGTTTAAAGTTGACTTATCCCCGCAAGATGTGGTGTCGGTGAATGGAGAGACCGTTAACCTTGCTTTTGGAACAATCCGCCTGAATCCGGGAGTAAGTGAAATTGAAGTGCGAGTAAACTCCTTTTAAACAATATGAGGAGTTTTTATTTATCTTCGGTATTTTAACATATTGCTTAAAACATTGTTAAATGAGATATCTGAAATTTTTATCTATAATATTATTAATCAGTGCAATGTCGGCCATTGCTAATGCAGAAACAGAAGTTGTTAAACTGGTAACCGAGTACCACAGAAATCCAATTGGTATTGATGTGGAGAAGCCCCGTTTCAGTTGGCAATTGGTATCTGATGCGCAAAATGTAATGCAAAACGCTTATGAAATCCGAGTAGCCGATTTACCGAAAAACCTGGGTAGAATGAGTGCGCAAATTTGGACTTCAGGGAAAATAGAGAGTGACCAGTCAGTAAACATTGAATATAAGGGTCCGGCATTGGAGTCGATGCAGCGTGCCTACTGGCAGGTTCGTGTTTGGGACAATAGCGGAAAGGCAAGCGATTGGAGCGAACCCGCGTTTTGGGAAATGGGGATTTTAGAACCTGAAAGCTGGTCGGCATCATGGATTACCCTCCCGAATGAAGCGAAAACCAAAAGCTCAAAACCTGCACACTACTATCGCAATGAGTTTTCGCTCAACAAGAAAGTTTCAAAGGCGAGGGTTTACGTTACTTCACTCGGTGTGTACGAACTCTATTTGAATGGTGAAAAAGTGGGTGATGAATTATTTACCCCGGGCTGGACCACCTACAACAAACGTCTTCAATACCAAACCTATGATGTCACTTCGATGTTGCAAAAGAAAAATGCTATCGGTGCAATGGTGGGCGACGGATGGTTTAGAGGTTCAATAGCACGAGATCTTTGTTATGGCGATAAATTGGCTTTGCTGCTTCAGTTGCAAGTATTTTATGCTGACGGAACCTCGGAAACCATAACCACCGACAAAAGCTGGAAAGTAAACGTGGGTGCAATTCGGGAATCTGATATTTTTAATGGTGAAATCTACGATGCTCGTTTGGAAATGGAGGGTTGGTCAAATACAGATTTCAATGAAGAAAAATGGAAAAATGTTACAGTTTTAAATCATCCAAAAGATATTTTAGTTGCTCCAAGCGGAGTTTCTGTAAAAGCCATTGAAGAAATTAAACCTATCGAAATAATTACCACACCAAAGGGTGAAACTGTTTTAGACATGGGGCAGAACATGGTTGGTTGGGTTCGCTTTAAAGTGAATGGGGAAAAAGGAGATAGTATAACTTTGAAATTTGCCGAAGTATTGGATAAAGAGGGCAATTTTTACATGGAAAATCTCAGGTCGGCAAAATGCACAGATATCTACATTCTAAAAGGCGAAGGCGAAGAGATTTGGGAACCAAAATTTACATTTCACGGATTTAGGTTTGTGAAAGTTGAAGGTTTAACAGAAGTGCCGAAACCTGATCAAATAACAGGTGTGGTAATTCATTCCGACATGAATCCCACCGGATCATTCTCTTGTTCCGAACCATTGATTAACCAGTTGCAACATAATATTCAATGGGGTCAAAAAGGGAACTTTTTGGATGTGCCCACCGATTGCCCGCAACGCGATGAACGGCTCGGTTGGACAGGCGATGCGCAAGTATTTGCGCCCACGGCAGCTTTTAATTTTGATGTTGCTGCTTTCTATAGAAAGTGGTTGAAAGATTTGGCTGCCGATCAGCTTCCCGATGGGAAAGTTCCTGATGTAGTACCGGATGTCCGTGATGGGCGTGGCGGTTCAACAGCATGGGCAGATGCTGCGTTAATTGTTCCGTGGACAAACTATTTGGTTTACAGGGATAAGCGTATTTTGGAAGAACAGTACCCCAGCATGGTTGCATGGGTAGGTTATATGCAAAAGCAAGCCGGAGAAAGCAATTTATGGACAGGTGGCAAGCATTATGGCGACTGGCTTGCCTTCGCCTCAGACCGATCTGATTATACCGGAGCTACTACCGAAAAAGATTTAATAGCCACTGCGTATTACAAATATTCCAGCGGATTGCTGGCAAAAATAGCGGCAATTTTAGGCAAAGATGCCGATTCAAAAAAGTATGCTGCGCTTTCAGAAAACATCAAAAAAGCATTTATCAATGAATTTGTAACTCCTGCCGGCAGGCTGGTATCGCATACGCAAACCGCTTATTCACTGGCATTGGCGTTCGATTTGTTGCCTGAGAACCTGGTTTCTTCTGCAGCAGATTATTTAGCCGAAGATGTAGAAAAAATGGGACACCTCACCACCGGCTTTGTGGGAACCCCGTTGCTTTGCAAAACCTTGTCGGCACACGGTTACGAAGATTTGGCCTTTATGCTGTTGACCCGCAAAGAATACCCGTCGTGGTTGTACCCCGTTACGCAAGGCGCAACAACCATTTGGGAACGTTGGGACGGTCAAAAACCCGATGGTACTTTCCAAACTCCGGGAATGAACAGCTTTAATCACTATGCTTATGGTGCAATTGGCGAGTGGCTTTACACTTATGTTTCCGGAATTAAAATAGATGAGGAAAATCCGGGGTACAAACATTTTTATGTTGAACCGCATCCTGGTGGAGGCTTAACAAATGCCACTGCCGGGTTTGATTCGATATACGGGAAAATAAAATCATCGTGGAAGATTGAAGGCAACAGTGTGACTTACAACATTGAAATTCCGGCAAATACAACTGCAACCGTTTTGTTGCCGAATTCGGCAAAAAAGGAATTGGGATCGGGAAAATACAGTTTTACGGTTCGGCTGTAAAATGAAATTTTAAAAGAAAATGTGTGGCATAACTATGGCGTAAGGGAAGGAGAGATTTGCTTATAACCGCGAACTGATTAACGAGTTTAAAGCCGACACCAATGCCCGCTGGAGCGCCACTATGAACTGCTGGTATATTCCAAAAAATATGTTTGTGTTGGGAGAATTCTTTACTTCCATGAAACCGGTGGCATGGATCGATTACTCGGCGGTGAAAAATAATTCGGAACTTTCGGACAACGCTAAACAATCCTACCCAAAAAAATAAACCGGAATAAAAACATCATCCTTCCAACAGGCTATCTTGAAAAGTTGGAACAGGAACGATACAGCGAAAATACCATTAAAATATACACCCATTATTTTAAATATTTTGTAGCTGAATTTTTGAACAGTGAATTTATATATGTTACACCCAGGAATGGATGGGGCATGAAAGCATTAAAACCACTCAACTTTGCACCCACGTTGCCGGAAACAACTTCAATTTTTAAATTTGTCATAATAAGATAATTAAATGCCTCAAAATCGTGTTCACCAATAAGCCAATAAGGTTATGTTGAGTCGGTGATATCCAGGCTAATAAGGTTGAATTAATCGCGAATTTGCGCCTGCCCAGAAATCAATCCCCCTGAATCCCCCTTCGCCAAGGGGGGCGAGCGCTGATGTGCCCTACAGAATCAAAAACGCGAATTTACGAATTTACGAATTTACAAATCTACCCTAAAAGCGCAATTAGTTTCAGCCCAAAGGCAACACCTTGGTTTATAACCATAAACTGAATGACGTCCCGAAAAGGTAGGTTATTTACCCCACCGGTTGCGCACATCAAAAGCATGCCCCGGGGCATAATATGGATAACATTTCAGGAATTAAGGCACAGTTGAGCCCTAAAAAAGAGGCAGTGGGATGAATTGCGCACTGTCTCTCTTTATGTCATGCACGGTGGATTGCCGAAGCTCTATTGTTTTCCCTGCTTATTCACGGCGTGACTTAAAGGCACACCGTGAATGATTCAATGCGCCCCTTGTTTTTCCGACGAATGTGCAATCGGTATTATCTTCATTTTTTACGAAAAATCATCTTTAATTCATTGGCGATTTTTAACTTTACGCTAAAATAGTTGATATGACAGGGAAAAAACTTCGTATAGTTTTTATGGGAACGCCTGATTTTGCTGTGCCCAGTTTAGAGATGCTGGTTGAAAATGGATATAACGTTGTGGGGGTAATCACTGCGCCTGACAAGCCGGCAGGACGGGGAAAAAAACTCACGGAATCGGCAGTTAAAAAATTTGCAATAAAAAATAATCTTAAAATATTGCAGCCTGAAAAACTCAGAAATCCTGAGTTTATTGAGGAGCTCAAATCACTTAATGCCGATTTGCAGATTGTTGTTGCCTTTCGAATGCTTCCCGAAGTGGTGTGGAACATGCCCCGGCTTGGCACATTTAACCTGCATGCCTCGCTATTGCCTCAATACAGGGGAGCGGCACCGCTCAACTGGGCAATTATCAACGGGGAAACAAAAACCGGAGTTACCACATTTCTGTTGTCTCACGAAATTGACACAGGGAAAATTCTGTTTAGGCAAGAAACTAAAATTGGTGAAAATGATACGGTTGGCGACATCCATGACCGCCTGAAGATAACCGGCGCCGGGCTGGTTCTCAAAACGGTGGAAGCTCTTGCTCAGGGAAATGTGGAGCCTGTTGATCAGGAAGACCTTACACAGAATAAGATACTAAAACCGGCGCCCAAAATCTTTAAGGAAGACATTAAAATAGACTGGAACAAGAAAGCACAAACTATCCGCAACCTTATCCGCGGTCTATCTCCTTATCCGGCAGCATGGGCAAACCTTGTACACAATGAAACCGGGCGCAGCTTCACCTGTAAAATCTTTTTTGCACAACCTGTCATTTCAGAAGAAACTTTTCGTCCCGGCACCATCGATTCTGACGGTGAAACCTGGCTGAATGTGGCATGTGCAGATGGATGGCTATCAATTACCGACATTCAGCTTTCAGGCAAAAAGCGAATGGGCGTTGCAGACTTTCTCCGGGGTTTCCGCGATATTGTAAAATATCGTTTTGAATAAACGCAGTCAGATTCATCTGCTTTGCCTGCCACCCTGTCAGAAGAGCATGAAATATTCATGCAGCTTAGTATCAGCACATTACAACAAATGACAAAAGTACAGCCGGACTTTCAAGTGCTATTTTGTCTTTTTGTGTCTGAAAAACATGCGGTATTTTCATTTGGTATAAAATATGCTAAACCATAGTTCGATTTTTAAATTAAATATTTAACAACTAAAAATTAAAAAGTAGAGATAATGGCAAAGCTTAAAGGTAAAATTTTGGCCGGAAAAATTTTGGTGCAACCCCATGAGGCCGAGGAAAAAACTCAAAGCGGGATAATCATTCCCGATTCAGCAAAAGAAAAACCACAGCAAGGAACAGTAGTTCTGACAGGCGGTGACAAAAAAGATGAACCCATGGAGATAAAAGTGGGTGATGTAGTAGTTTACGGAAAATATTCCGGCACCGAACTTCAGATAGACGGTGAAGATTATTTACTGATGTCACAATCAGACATATTGTACATTGCATAAATTAACAATTTCAAAAAATAAATAAAATGGCGAAAGAAATTAAATTCAACATTGATGCGCGTGACAAGCTAAAATCAGGTGTTAATCAATTAGCTGATGCAGTTAAAATTACATTAGGTCCCAAAGGGCGTAATGTTGTAATTGAGAAAAAGTTTGGCGCACCCCAAATCACAAAAGACGGTGTAACAGTAGCAAAAGAGATTGATCTTCCCGATGCATTTGAAAATCTGGGCGCCCAGATACTTAAGGAAGTTGCCTCCAAAACCGGTGATGATGCCGGTGACGGAACAACCACGGCAACTGTTCTGGCACAGTCAATCATTGCAGTAGGTTTAAAAAATGTTACTGCCGGTGCAAATCCGATGGATTTGAAACGCGGTATTGACAAAGCTGTTATTGAAATAGTTAACAGCCTTGCAGAGCAGGCACAGACCATTGGCGACGATTACAAAAAAATTGAATCCGTAGCTAAAATATCTGCAAACAATGATGAAACTATCGGCGCTTTAATTGCTGAGGCAATGCAAAAAGTACAAAAAGAGGGTGTTATCACAATTGAAGAGTCAAAGGGTACTGATACTTACGTTGATGTGGTTGAAGGTATGCAGTTTGACCGTGGATACATCTCTCCCTACTTTGTTACCGATGCAGAAAAAATGGCAGCTGAACTGGAAGATCCATATATCCTGATTCACGACAAAAAAATCAGCACCATGAAAGATCTGCTTCCAATTCTGGAACAGTCTGCACAAACAGGTCGTCCGCTGATGATTATTTCAGAAGACGTTGACGGAGAAGCTCTTGCCACACTTGTTGTTAACCGTTTACGCGGTTCTCTGAAAGTTTGTGCCGTGAAAGCTCCCGGCTTTGGCGATCGCCGCAAGGAGATGCTTGAGGACATTGCTATTTTGACCGGCGGAACAGTAATTACCGAAGAAAAAGGGATGAAACTTGAGCAGGCAACTTTAGAAATGCTTGGCGAAGCTGAAAAAATTACTGTTGACAAGGAAAACACCACAATTGTTAACGGCGCAGGCGAGCATGATTCAATCAAAGCACGCGTCGGACAGATTAAAAAACAAATTGAAACCACGACATCTGACTATGATCGTGAAAAACTTCAGGAACGTTTGGCCAAGCTTGCCGGTGGTGTTGCCGTAATCTATGTTGGTGCTGCATCCGAAGTTGAAATGAAAGAGAAAAAAGACCGTGTTGACGACGCATTGAGTGCCACTCGTGCCGCTGTTGAAGAGGGTATTGTTCCAGGTGGCGGAGTCGCCTATCTGCGTGCTATTCCGGCTTTAGATAAGCTGAAAGGCGAAAACGACGACGAGCAAACCGGTATCGAAATCGTAAAACGTGCTCTTGAAGAACCGCTTCGTCAGATTGTTGAAAATGCAGGAAAAGAGGGTGCCGTAATATCGCAGAAAATTCGCGAAGGTAAAGACGATTACGGATATAATGCACGTACCGATAAATTTGAAAATCTTTATGAAACCGGAGTTATCGATCCGGCAAAAGTTGCAAGAATTGCATTGGAGAACGCAGCCTCAATTGCAGGTATGCTGCTCACAACAGAGACTGTGATTGTTGAAGAAAAAGAAGAAAAGTCTGCAATGCCTGCCGGCGGACCAGGAATGGGCGGAATGGGCGGTATGATGTAATTCTATTACAATATAAAACACATTTATTTGAAAGCTTTCCCAAAAAAGGGAAAGCTTTCTTTTTTACATAAAACAGCCATTAATTGTGTTGAATTAAAAGATTTAACTTCAATTAAGTTTCAAACCATTAGTTATAAAAAAATTAATATTTATCTCAATTTATCATCATCTGAATATATTTTAATTTACTTATCTAAATTTGCTCGAAAATATTTTTAATTATAGACAAACATGACAGCATCGATGAACGAATTTCTTGCAAATTTAAAGCAAAACACACCCGGCGAAAACGAGTTTCATCAGGCAGTAAAAGAAGTGGTTGAATCCATTTGGGAATATTACCTGCAAAAACCGCAATACCGGAGCGCCAAAATTCTTGAAAGAATGGTAGAGCCTGAACGCACTATTATTTTTCGTGTGCCCTGGATTGACGACAAAGGAGAAATACAGATAAACCGTGGGTATCGTATTCAAATGAACTCTGCCATAGGTCCATACAAAGGAGGCTTGCGCTTCCATCCATCAGTAAATTTGAGTATTCTTAAGTTTTTAGCTTTTGAACAGGTTCTAAAAAACAGCTTGACTGGTTTGCCAATGGGAGGGGCAAAAGGTGGTTCGGATTTTAATCCAAAAGAAAAATCTGATAATGAAGTGATGCGTTTTTGTCAAAGTTTTATGACTGAGTTAAGTCGTCATATAGGGCATAATGTGGATGTTCCTGGTGGTGATATTGGTGTTGGAAAGAGAGAAATTGGTTATTTATTTGGTCAATACAAGCGTATTCGTAACGAATTTACAGGTGTTTTGACAGGAAAAGGATTAGAATGGAGTGGAAGTAAAATTCGTCCGGAAGCAACTGGCTATGGATTAATTTATTTTATTCAAGAAATTCTTAAAACTCAAAAAGATACTTTAGAAAGAAAAATTATTACCATGTCCGGGTCAGGCAATGTGGCACAATATGCAGTTGAAAAAAGCATTCAAAACGGCGCTAAAGTAGTTACGCTTTCAGATTCTGATGGTTTTATTTATGATGAAAGTGGGATTACAGCCGAAAAATTAGCCTGGATAATAGAATTAAAGGAGGTGAAACGCGGGCGTATTAAAGAATATGTTAATCAGTTTCCGGAGGCGAAGTTTTTTGCAACTGGACGACCATGGAAAATAAAATGTGACATTGCATTACCTTGCGCTACCGAAAATGAAATAGATGGCGATGATGCCAAACAATTAATTGCCAATGGTTGCAAGTATGTATGCGAAGGCGCAAATATGCCTAGTACATCGGAGGCTGTACAAACCTTTAATGAGAGCAAAATTTTCTACGTTCCGGGAAAAGCAGCTAATGCAGGCGGCGTGGCTGTTTCGGGTCTTGAAATGACCCAAAACTCCTTGCGCTATTCTTGGACTAAAGAAAAAGTAAATGACCGCTTATATTTGATTATTAAAGACATACATGATACTTGTGTGAAATACGGAATAGAGAAAGACGGACATATTAATTATGAAAAAGGGGCTAACATTGGCGGCTTTGTAAAAGTAGCTGATGCAATGCTCGAACAAGGTCTCGTCTGATTTAGTTATCGCAACATTATGTTTTGTAAAATATTCTAATCTCATTAAAAATCTTTTGTTTAGACTAAAAAAATCAAATTAAAATATTTCTTTAATTTTACTTAATTTTCAGGTTTTTAAAATGCTGATTGATACACATGCGCCCATCTGTTTTGAAAAGTATTTATACAAAAAAGACAAACTACTTCAGCTGACAGATGACGATACAAGAAAAATTATTTCCCCCAATCTGGACTCATCAACAGTCAAGCGCTTTCTTGATTTATCAGCAAATGAAGTTACCCGCAAAACCATCGGAAATGCACGAACATTATTCAAAATTTAAAAAATAAGCAAATATGACAGAATCTTTAAACGAGTTACTTTCAAATTTAGAACAAAACACTCCCTGTGAAACAGAGTTTCATCAGGCTGTAAAAAATTTTGTTGAAGCTGTTTGGGAATATTACTTGCAAAGACCGCAATTCCAGCGTGCAAAAATTCTTGAAAGAATGGTAGAACCTGAGCGCACCATTATATTCAGAGTTCCCTGGATTGATGACAAGGGGGAAATTCAGATAAACCGCGGCTACCGGATTCAATTTAATTCCGCTATCGGACCCTATAAAGGAGGAATACGTTTTCACAAAAGTGTTAACTTAAGTATTTTGAAGTTCCTTGGGTTTGAACAAACCTTTAAAAACAGTCTGACTTCACTGCCGATGGGCGGAGGAAAAGGCGGTTCCGATTTTAGTCCGAAAGGAAAGTCGGACGGCGAGATTATGCGTTTTTGCCAGTCATTCATGAATGAGCTATTCAGGCACATTGGGCACAACAACGATGTTCCGGCAGGTGACATAGGCGTTGGGAAACGTGAAATCGGCTACCTTTATGGTCAGTATAAAAGACTTAGCAATGAATTTACCGGAGTTTTCACCGGGAAAGGACTTGGATGGGGAGGCAGCCTCCTGCGTCCGGAAGCCACCGGCTATGGAGCAGGCTATTTTGTGCAGCACATGCTAAAACGTATAGGAAAAGATATTGAAGGACTCACTTTTGGTGTTTCCGGATTTGGAAATGTAGCCTGGGGAACGGTGGAAAAAATCAATGAAATGGGAGGCAAAGTAGTTACGATTTCAGGACCTGACGGATATATTTACGACCCAGAAGGAGTAAAAGGTGAAAAAGCTGACTACATGCTTGAACTGCGAGCATCCAACGACGACGTGGTTGAACCCTACGCCCAAAGGTTTGGAGCCAAATTCGTTCCCGGGAGAAAACCATGGGAAGTTCCGCTCAACGTGGCAATGCCCTGTGCAACCGAAAACGAACTGAATATTGACGACGCCAGACAATTGATAAAAAACAACTGCTTCATGGTGGCTGAGGTTTCCAACATGGGAACAACTGCCAAGGCAGCAGAATATCTTTCAGAAAATATTGTTTTTGCCCCTGGGAAAGCTGTTAATGCAGGCGGCGTTTCAGTTTCCGGACTTGAAATGTCACAAAACAATATGCGGATTAACTGGACGAGCGAAGAGGTGGACGAGCGCCTAAAAGTCATTATGGAAAATATTCATGACACTTGTGTTAACTATGGGGTAACATCAAATCAAAAAAATAAAGTTAATTATATCAAAGGTGCAAACATCGGCGGTTTTGTAAAAGTAGCTGATGCCATGCTTGATCAGGGGGTCGTGTAAATTGGCTGTTGCAACTTTATGTTTGTCAAGGGTTTTAATCTGATTATTTAATCTTTTGTTAAAATTGAAAACCGTGTCAGATTGAAACCCTTTTTTATTTTTGACATAAATTCAAGCTTTTGACATGCTGATTGATACACACGCACATATTTACCTTGAAGATTATTTGCACGACATAGACGAAGTGCTTCAGCGGGCTTATGACAATGGAGTAAAAAAAATAATCCTGCCCAATCTGGATTCATCAACAGTCAAACGCCTTCTCGATCTATCTGACGCATATCCCCATCTCTGTTTTCCTCTGATAGGATTACATCCTTCTTCTGTTGCGGCAGACTACAAAGAAGAGCTTCAGGCGTTGGAATATTGGCTGGAAAAAAGAAAATTTTACGGAATTGGCGAAATTGGTATTGATTTGCACTGGGACAAAACCTTAAAAAAGGAGCAGCAGGATGCTTTCAGGTATCAAATTAAGCTGGCAAAAAAACATGATTTACCAATTGTAATTCACGAGCGAAATTCATTTCAGGAGATTATCTCCATCGTTCGGGAAGAGCAGGACGGTTCACTGAAAGGAATTTTCCACTGTTTTACAGGAACTGAAAAAGAAGCCGGGCAAATTGCCAACTTAGGTTTTCTAATGGGCATTGGTGGTGTTGCCACCTTCAATAACAGCGATTTGCAACGAGTAATCAAAAAAATTCCCCTTGAAAATATCGTTATTGAAACGGATTCACCATACCTGGCGCCCGTACCCAAACGGGGTAAGCGCAATGAGCCCGCATATATTGTATATGTAGCCCAGACCATTGCCAAAGTCTTTAATTTGCCGGTCAATGAAGTAGCCTGCAGAACCACCGAGAATGCAAGAAATCTATTCAGGATTTAATATTTGCATCCTTTTTCAGAAACTTTTTTTGAAAATAAAAGGAAGTTTCTGCCAACCATACGAAACCGGAATAAAAGAAAAATGCATAGATGAGTATAATTTAGACTCACAAAAGTCACATCCATACCTTCGACAATAATTAGCAGGAATCGTGTGAAATAACTATTCTATCCCATTTTATCCTAATTATTTTATTAATTTTGGCATCTGTTTTCAAAACGAGAGAAATAATGGAGAGGTGCAGGAGTGGCTTATCTGGCACGCCTGGAAAGCGTGTGTACCGCAAAACGGTACCGGGGGTTCGAATCCCCCTCTCTCCGCATGATATATAAAGCTCACCTCCTGTTGCGCGGAGCTGCTGAAAAAAATTAGAAGGGCAGAAATTTTTTTAAATAGAGAAGGGATCAAAAATATCTTTTTTTTTAAATGATGGGATTAAAAAAACAAAAAAGAATGCAAGACACTGACAATCAGAGCAATTACAGAAGAATGCGGATTGTTTCAGAAGAATAAATCCAATTTTTATAAATTTTAACTAAAAAATTCAGCTAATTATATTTGATTTTTTCATTTGAAAACGTGTTATTTGTTGTGTTAAATCAGAAATTAAAT